>Ga0082212_10004634_pt1 | contig 18976 bp, 19 predicted proteins | sample TergutNt197P3_FD_71548 | JGI IMG/M metagenome (GOLD analysis project Ga0082212, IMG submission 71548) | Neocapritermes taracua P3 segment gut microbial communities from Petit-Saut dam, French Guiana - Nt197 P3 | ecosystem: Host-associated > Arthropoda: Insects > Digestive system > Gut ... | reverse complement strand
AGAAGAAAGTCTTCAGTCGCCAGAGTCCATTTGTTTCCCGGAGGAAGCGGCGTTATTACGATAAACGGTAGGGATATCGACGATTATTTCGGCCTTGAGACGCTTAAATACATCGTCCGCCAGCCGCTGAACGCCACTGAGATGACAGCAAAGGTCGATATTGACGCCACCGTTAAGGGCGGAGGAGTGACAGGGCAGGCCGGTGCGATCCGCCACGGTATTTCCCGCGCGCTGCTGCTTGTCGACGAGGGGAACAGGCAGGCGCTCAAAGACGCCGGGTTCCTGACCCGCGATCCGAGAATGAAAGAGCGCAAGAAGTACGGGCTAAAGGCCGCCAGAAGGGCGCCTCAGTTCTCAAAACGTTAGGATGTTTATTTCGATGACGGTGTATGCGCGTCCGCGCGTTGGCATCGTCATCGTTGTTTGTGATGATTATGATAAAAACGATGAAAATGAGCGGCACATGCGCTACGTCGGTAGATGCCGATATTGAAGACGGCGTTGTGAAGAGCGTTAAGTTCTACGGCGGATGCGATGGAAATCTGAAAGCGATTTCAAAGCTTGTGGCCGGTATGCGTACTGATGATATAATAAATATGCTGGACGGTATCAAGTGCGGGCGCAAGCCGACGTCATGTCCGGATCAACTGGCAAAAGCGCTGAAAGCGCTTAAAGCTGAAGGCGCTTAAGAGCTGAAATTTCCGGCACTTAAGTGAGCTGAAGCGGAAAGCAGCATTTTGCTGCTTTTCATTATTCTGCACATCTTCCGCGCTTCCGCGCTCCGCCGCTCACCGCTCGCTGCGAGCTTCGCGTGCGCCGGTGCTTTCTTTCAGAGCAGCAGCCCGGTTGAACACAAGCTTGTCCGCTGATGAATACCTGCTGTCGACTACGAAATATCCCAGCCGCAGGAACTGAAAGACGTCCGGGGCTCTCGCGCCCTCTAGCATCTTTTCAATTTTGCAGCCCTGAACCACTTCCAGCGAGCCGGGGTTGAGGCACTGCATGAAATCCTTGCCTGCGGCGTCGGGGTCGGGGTCGGAAAATAAGTTGTCGTATAGCCGCACTTCCGCTTCAGCGCAGTTGCGCGCGTCGACCCAGTGTATCGTGCCTCTGACCTTTCGCCCGTCCGGAGTGTTGCCGCCTCTGGTCTCGCGGTCGTACTCCGCTGTGACGCAGGTGACGTTGCCATTGCCGTCCGTTTCATAGCCGGTGCACAAAACGACATAAGCAGACTTCAGCCTGACCTCGTTCCCGGGGTACAGGCGATTGTATTTTTTTGGCGGATCGACCATAAAGTCGTCGCTCTCGATCCACAGCTCGCGGGAGAAGGAAATGCTGCGATGCCCGGCGCTCTCATCCTCCGGGTTGTTCTCTGTCTCGAAGGCCTCGGCCATATCCTCCGGGTAGTTGGTGATAACCAGCTTTATCGGCCGCAAGACGGCCATTGCCCTTTGCGCGCGCTTGTTCAGGTCTTCGCGGAGGCAATGCTCCAGCAGGGCTATTTCAATGCTGTTGGACGTCTTGCCCACGCCGAGGCGGTTGCAGAAATCCCGCAGCGACGAGGGTGAGTAACCCTTTCGCCTCAAGCCGCAAAGGGTAGGCATGCGCGGGTCGTCCCAACCGTCGACATACCCTTCTTCGACGAGGCGGCGGAGTTTGCGTTTGCTGACCACGGTATGCTCCAGGCTGCGGCGGCCGAACTCAATCTGCCTCGGTTTTGAAGGGACGTCGCAGTTTTCGATGACCCAGTCGTATAACGGCCGGTGGTCTTCATACTCGAGCGAGCATAAAGAATGCGTTATGCCCTCCAGCGCGTCCTGGATCGGGTGCGCGAAATCATACATGGGGTATATGCACCACTTCGTGCCTTGCCTGTGGTGCTCAATGTATCGTATTCTGTACAGCACAGGGTCGCGCATGTTGAAGTTGCCGCTTGCCAGATCGATCTTTGCCCTGAGTGTCATAGCCCCTTCCGGCAGCGCGCCGCTTCTCATCTGTTCGAAAAGAGCCAGGCTTTCATCGATTGGCCTGTCCCTGTACGGGCTCTCGGCGGGTACGCCGACGTCTCCGCGGCGCTTGCGGAATTCTTCCGGCGATAGCTCGCATATATAGGCCAGGCCCTTTCGTATAAGCCCGACTGCTAGATCGAATGTCTGCTCGAAGTAGTCCGAACCGTAGTAGAAGCGGTCGCCCCAGTCGAAGCCCAGCCACTGTATGTCTTCTTTGATGGCGTCTACGTACTCCTCGTCTTCCTTAGCGGGGTTCGTATCGTCCATTCTGAGGTTGCATAAGCCTCCGTACTTCTCCGCAGTTCCAAAGTCGATGTTCAGAGCGTAGCAGTGGCCAATATGCAGATAGCCGTTAGGTTCCGGCGGGAAACGCGTATGTATGGCCTTGCCTTCACTTCTGCCGCCTTCCGATATGTCCTCGTCGATAAAATCGTGAATGAAGTTATCTGATAATCCTTCCATTTACAACACCTCGTCTCCGATTGTAGTATATATAGCATACGCCCGCTTTGTCAATATTATTGGTATTAATGCAGAATTATGGTATAATGGCTGTACCAGCCATTATACGTGATTATAGCCGTAGCGCGGGACGCGCTACATGGCAATTATACCATTCGCTGCGCTTATGGTATAATGGCTGTACAACGGAGGTCAGGGGGGCTTATGTACGATATAATGATTGTCGGTGGGGGGCCGGCCGGCCTGTCCGCCGCTATAACTGCCAGGCAGCACGGCAAAGACGTCGTCGTCATCACTAATGACGTAACGCAAAGCGGGCTGTATAAAGCGGAAATAATCGCAAACTACCCCGGGCTCCCGGGAATCTCCGGCAAGGAACTCTCAGACAAGCTGACGAAGCATGCCGCGGACTCCGGCGCGCTGCTGCTAAAGGGCCAGGTCAGCAGCATGCTGGCATACGAAGGAGCCGTCAACGCAGCATTCGGAACCGAGATGCTCGAATCAAAAACCGCGATCCTCGCGACCGGCGTCGTGCAGACGTCGCTCCTGCCGGGAGAGGAAAAATTCCTGGGCAGAGGCGTGTCATACTGCGCCACGTGCGACGGGATGCTCTTTCGCGGCAGGCAGGTGTGCGCGGTATGCCTGACGCCGGAGGCGGAAGCCGAAGCGGCGTACCTCGAGTCCATCGGTTGCGCAGTAACTCGGGTCTATGAGAAAAACCTCAGCATTAACGGCGAGGATAAGATCGAATCAATAACGGCAGGAGGCAGCGAAATACTATGCGAAGGCGTGTTTATCTTCCGCAGGGCTATCGCTCCGAACCTGCTGCTGCGCGGCCTTGAGATCAAAGACGGCCACATCGACACGGGGCGCAACTGCGAAACGACGGTACCGGGAGTGTTCGCGGCAGGCGATTGCGCCGGGAAACCATACCAGATAGCAAAAGCAGCCGGAGAAGGCCAGGTGGCCGCTCTCTCGGCTGTCGATCATATTGCAAAAATGGAGGTATGATAATATGAGCATTCAACACTTGACGGTTGGAAACTTCGATGAAACGATAAGCAAAGGAAAAGTCCTTGTGGACTTTTGGGCAGATTGGTGCGGACCATGCAAAATGGTAGCCCCGGTCATCGAGGAACTCGCAGCGAAGTATGACGGGAGCGTCGTAGTCGCAAAGGTCGACGTAGACAGCGAGGGAGCGCTGGCCGGCCGTTACCGCGTCGAGGGGATCCCCACAGTCATCCTCTTCAGCGACGGCGTGGAAGCGCGGCGCTTCGTCGGAGTGCAACCAAAAGAAATCTACGAGTCTGCACTATAACTGTTCAGGTACCTGAACAGACACGCTACACATCCCTTAACCGACGGCTTCGTCATCAAGCAGCGCACTCAAAGGCATGCAGTCGATATACTCCAGGGCATTTATCAAGTTTGAAGGAACCGCGAGGTTCAAGTTCTGCCCGTATGAGTACGAACTGGAAGCGACGCCGACCACCTGCCCGAGGGTATTCAGTACGGGACTCCCGCCGCTGCCGAAAGATATCGGCGCGGTGAACTGGAAGAAAACAGTCCCGTCGGACTCGCGGTATGTGTTTGAGACGACGCCGTCCGTAATCGTGTTCACAAGCGCGAGAGGATTGCCGAGCGCGTACACGGTGCTGCCTGCGACAGCCAGATCGGAATCTGCCAGCTTCAGAAAGTCGTAGTCAGCTATACCGGCTTCGAGCGAGAAAACGACGAGGTTAAGCACGTCGCTATACGCTTGGACGCCCTTCACTTCGTAAATATCTCCGGTTTTTAAAGTCGCATTGGCGCTCTGCGCGTTCTCGAAGACATGCAGGTTTGTCACCGCAAGCCCGTCAGGCGAGATGAAAAACGCTGTTCCCGTCCTGATGGAATCGCCGTAGGAGTCGAATGTTTCAAGCTGGAAGACGGCAGGGGAACATCGCGTGAAAATCTCCTCTGCGGGGATCGAATCGGGCGGCTTCGAGCGCGAGCGCGATAGTGGATCCGCCAGCCTTACCATGATGGCGCAAGCCTCCGCGCGCGTCAAACCTGAGCGGGGGTTGAACGTGCCGTACTTGTCGGAACCGGTAAGTATACCCGCGCGGTACAGCGCGTAGACAGCGTCGTAGTACTCCATGCCGGGCACGACGTCGCAGACGCCGTAGCTGCCAATGCTGCTCAGCTCCTGCAACGCTCCGAGTGGAGCGGCCTTATATATCATCACAGCGAATGCCGAGCGCGCGATCGGGGCTGAGTAATCGCCGTGCTCGTCGATAATGCCCTTCGAGAGGGCGTAGTCCGCGTATACGGCGTAATACGGATCGCGCTCTGTGAAATCGGCTGTACCGGTCTCATATATACTGTTTAAGCGGGCGGCCAGCTTTACCGCCTCACCCAGGGTGAGCGTGCCGGCGGGGTCGAAGGAGTTCCCGCTCTTCCCCCTGAAGAAGCCGTAATTGCACGCGTCCACTACATAGCGCGAGAACCAGTCGCCATCATTAACGTCTTCGAAAGCTGAAGCGGAGTACTCATTTGAGTAGGCAAAGAGATCCGGCTCCGCTGCGCGGGCGCGGGCGCTGCCGCCGACTCGCGGCAAAGCAAAAGACGGCGCTGCAAGCGCAATAGCGAGCGCGATTGCGAGCGTAAGAGCGGCAATAGTTTTTCGGACAGGCTTCTTCAATAGCCTTTAACCCGAATCAGTGTCTTTATCACTTCGACCGCGCCTTCGATGCCGGAAAAAGAAGTGTTGACGACGAGGTCAAAGTTGTTGATGCTGCCCCACTGGCGGCTTGTGTAGTACTTGTAGTAGTTTGTACGGCTTTTGTCTATCCGCCTGATGCGTTCCGCCGCGCGCTGTTCGGGAAGGTCATAGTGCACGACGGCCTGGCGTATCCTGTCTTCAAGCGCGCCGCGTATGAAAACGGTGATGAGCCCCGGTTCGTCACGGAGCACGTAGTCGGCGCAGCGCCCGACAATGACGCAACTGCCCTGCGACGCCAGCTCTTTGAGAACCGCAGACTGGGCAAGGAAAACCTTATCCGTTACAGGGGTGTCGTACAGCGCGACGGAATCGTAACTGGAGTAGGCTGAGTATTTCAAATTGTGCAAGAACGCGTTTGGTATACTCTCGTCGCTTTTCTCGATGAAACCTGCCGACATACCGCTTTTGTCCGCTGCCATGTGGATTATCTCTTTGTCATAGAATGGGATGCCGAGATCGTTTGCCAGAAGCTCTCCGATATGCCTGCCGCCGCTGCCGTACTCGCGGCTTATCGCGATAACGAACTTATCCATTTCGGAATCCTCCTTGTGGGTTTTCACTCTGCATACCGCCAGTATAGCACATCAATCCGCATTTATCAAATATTTATCTGATGCGGTCTGCGGACCGCAAGTAACTATTCAGTGCCTCGGTGATGTAACGGCCGAACTAAGGTGGCACTGAATAGTCACGACCGCAAGTGGCCTGTGTCATCAAGAAGCGAAATTTCATCTTTACATCTATACGCTGCTGATATATAGTCTAACTAGAAACTCAATGAAGAAGCGAGGTGCGCCGAATGCAGCTTGGAAGCGGCGGGAACGTGGTCATATACGACGGGGCGATAGGCACCATGCTGCTGGAGCCGGGGCGCGCAGCCGGCGAGCGCCCGGATATGCTGTGCATGAAAGAGCCCGGCGCTGTGGAAAATTTACACAGGATGTATGCGGAAGCCGGGAGCGAGATCATCGTTACGAACACATTTGGCGCAAATGCCAAAGCTCTCGCAGGGACAGGCTACGCGCCCGGCGAAATCATAGCCGCCGCAGTCGCGCTTGCACGGCGCGGCGGAGGCGAGGCTGTAAAGGTCGCGCTTGACATAGGCCCGCTCGGGTACCTGCTCGAACCTCTCGGCGATATGAAATACGAAGCAGCGTACGAGCTCTTCAAGGAACAAGCGCTGGCCGGGGAAGCGGCCGGCGCGGACTATGCTGCAATCGAGACCATGAGCGACCTGCCGGAACTCGAAGCGGCGATCATTGCGATAAAAGAAAATACCGGCTTGCCTGTGCTGGCGACGATGACCTTCGATAGGACAGGGCACACGTTCACAGGCTGCACGCCGGAAAGCCTTGCGGAAGCAGCCGGGAGGCTCGGAGCCGCCGCCGTCGGGCTCAACTGCTCGCTTGCTCCGGCGGAAATGTACTCGACTGCCGAGCGCATAGCGAAGAACACAGACCTCCCGCTGATCGTTAAGCCGAACGCCGGGCTGCCGGACTCAAAGACGGGGCTTTACAGCATCGGGCCGGACGAGTTTGCGAGGCAGATGGCTCCGTTCGTGGAGCTGGGCGCGGCGATAATCGGAGGCTGCTGCGGGACGACCCCGGAGCACATCAGGCAGTTGAGAAGGAGTTTTAAGCAATGAATGACGATGTATTCTCTCCGGCTGATATCTTGCTGCCGTCCGGCGTCGATATGGCGAAATGGAGCGTTATAGCCTGCGACCAGTACTCGGCGCAGCCTGATTATTGGGAGCGCGTCGCGAAATATGTGGGGGAGAGCCCCTCGACGCTCAAGCTCATATTGCCGGAAGCCTATCTTGACGGCGATACGGAAGCGATGATATCCGGCGTCCGCGCCGCAATGCGGGACTACGCAACCGGCGGGCTTTTTGACGAAGTAGGGGATTCTTTCATATATATCGAACGCGATATGAGCGGCGGCGGCGTCCGCCGCGGGCTAATCGGCGCAGTCGATCTTGAACAGTATAGCTATACAGGAGCTAAGGCGCCCGTGCTTGCCAGCGAAGGCACAACTCCGGAAAAACTTCCGGCAAGAATCGCAGCCAGGCGGGGAGCGCAGCTTGAGTCCCCGCATGTGCTGGCTTTCATTGACGACAGCGGGAAAACCGTTCTGGAGCCGCTTGCAGCGAGAAAAGACGCCCTGCCTTGCCTCTATGATTTCGAGCTGATGGAAGGCGGCGGTCGAGTCACCGGCATGAAGGTGGAAGGCGCGGACGCCCGGGCTGTCTCGCAGGCGCTGCGGGAGCTCCAAGCCACCGCAGACCCATTTATCGTAATAGGGGACGGCAACCACTCCCTCGCCTCGGCGAAAGTCTGCTGGGATGAAATAAAGGGATCGCTGAGCGCGAAGGACAGGCAAAACCACCCCGCACGCAGGGCGCTGCTCGAGATCAATAACGTATATGACGAGTCCATTATCTTCGAGGCGATCCACCGTGTCCTGTTCGACGTCGAACCATCGGAGTTTATCGCAGCCATGGAAAAGAGTCTGCCGGCGGGCAGCGACTATACCTTCGGGTGGCACGCAGGCGAGCAAAGCGGAGAAGTGCGCATAAGCGCCGGCTGCGTCGGCGACGCGCTGGAGCTGTTCGGCGGTTTCCTTGACGGATACCTTGCGGGCAGCGGGAGCAGGATAGACTATATCCATGGCGACGCGGCGGTTCTCGCGCTGTCGAAAGAAGAAGGCAGGGTGGGCGTTATCATGCCCGCGATTGAGAAATCGCAACTATTCGCGACGGTCGCAAAAAGCGGCGCCTTTCCAAAAAAAAGCTTTTCAGTCGGCAGCTCGGTGGATAAGAGATATTACCTGGAATGCAGGAGTATACATGCGCACGTTTAGTAAAGTATAAGGAGAAGCTGGATGAGCGAGAACAAGGGGTACATAAGGTACAATCAGGAAAGAGGCAGCGTAAACATCTCCGACGAAGTCGTCGCGATCATAGCGGCGGTCGCCGCGATCGACGTCGAGGGAGTACACGGCCTGTTCGTATCGCCCGGGAAAGAACAGACGAAAATGGTCGGGAAAAAGGGACTCTCCCGGGGCGTAAAACTGACGAACACAGGCGAAGAGATAACGGTTGACGTGCATGTGATAGTAAATATGGGCGTCCCCGTGGCGGAAGTCGGCGTCGAAGTCCAGCGTGCAGTCGCCGCCGCCATTGAAGCAGCCGTTGGTTTCACAGTCAGCGAAGTAAACGTCCATATCTGCGGCATTGCGCTTAAGTAGCAGCATGGCGTATTTCGCTAGGAGCCTATGACGAGGAAAGAAGCAAGGGAGTCGGCTGTGCGGCTGTGTTTCGCTATGGCTGAAAACCCCACAGAGCCGCAAACCCTACTGGGGCAGATATATGACAGCGAGTACTACTCGACGCTGTGCGCCGAGGATGAGCTTTACGCCGTATGCCCTGACGACCGCCAGCTTGACTATATCACCCGGCTGGTGACAGGCGTGAGCGAGCACGCCGCCGAGCTCGACGGCTACATTGAGAAATACTCTGTCGGGTGGAAGTTCGGCAGGATATCGAGAATCGCTTCCGCGATAATGAGAGTCGCTATGTTTGAAGTGCTGTACATGCCGGACATACCGGACAAAGCGGCGATCAACGAGGCCGTAGAACTTGCGAAATCGTATGAGTCGCCTGAAACGGCGCCATTCATTAACGGGCTGCTGGGAAGTTTTTACCGGGAGGAGACTGGAGGCATGGGCGATGGGCGCTGAGATATTCACCGTAGCCGGGTTGAACAACTACATAAAAAGCCTGTTGGATTCAAACTCTCTCCTTGCCGGCGTATATGTCAGGGGCGAACTCTCCAACTACAAGATATATCCCTCGGGGCATCATTACTTCACTATGAAGGATAACGAGTCCTCGCTGAAATGCGTAATGTTCAAGGGCTACGCTTCAAAACTCAGGTACAGGCCTGAAAACGGCATGAGCGTCGTCGCGTTCGGGAAAATCTCCGTATTCCCGCGCGACGGCGTATATCAACTGTATGCCGAAGACATAACCCCCGACGGGGTTGGAGACCTGTATGTCGCCTATGAGCAACTCCTGGAGAAACTGAGAAACGAGGGGCTCTTCGAAGCCTCCCGCAAGAAGCCGCTACCCAAATACCCCGGCAGGATCGCCGTCGTCACATCCCCGGCGGGAGCTGCCGTCAAGGATGTCATAAGGGTACTGAAGACCCGCTGGCCTATGGCCAAGGTTATAATACTCCCTGTGCGCGTGCAGGGAGCGGAAGCCCCCCCTGAGATTGCCGGCGCCATCAGGTACGCCAATGAGCACAAAGCCGCGGATATTATCATCACCGGGCGGGGCGGGGGTTCGCTTGAGGACTTGTGGGCGTTTAACGACGAACGCGTCGCCAGGGCGATATTCAGTTCCGTGATCCCGGTAATATCGGCCGTCGGCCACGAACCGGATGTAACAATATCGGACTTTGTCGCCGACGTAAGGGCAGCCACGCCGTCAAACGCGGCTGAGCTGGCCGTGCCGGACAAGTATGAAGTCGCCGATATGCTGCGGTCGGCGGAAATCAGGGCAAGGCAGGCCGTCGTTGCGGAACTGAAGTCGCGCAGGAGGCGCCTGGAAGAGCTCAGGGATAAACGCGTGCTGCGCAGCCCGATGAACTACATAGACGACAAGAAGCTGCTGCTCGACAGGTCGCAGGAGAGGTTGATTGCGGCGTCGAGGGTGATAATTTCAGGGCGGCGGGAGAAGTTCGCACGGCTTGCGGCCTCGCTCGATGCTATGAGCCCGCTCAAAGTCCTGGGCAGAGGCTACGCGATAGCGATCAAAGAAGACGGCACTGTCATAAAAAAAGCTCTGGATGTGAAAAAAGGCGACAGGTTGACCGTAAGGCTCAAAGAAGACACGATAGACTGCGAAACGATATGAAAGGAGTGGGCAGCGATGGATAAGGCCGAAGAAACCGGAGCGCTGACCTTTGAAACGGCGGCGGCGCGAGTAGAAGAGATAGTCAGATCGCTCGAAAGAGGCGACGCGCCTCTTGACGCCGCGCTTTCGCTCTTTGAGGAAGGCGCAAAGCTAATAGGCGTCTGCGGAAAAATGCTGGACGAAGCGGAGCAAAAGCTGGTAATGCTGCAAAAAGGCCCGGGCGGAGAGCCGCAGGAAGTTGAGTTCGAAGCGGGTGAGTAGTGCCGCGACGCCCGTGACGCCGGGAGTTTTATCCAAGGCTCCTAGGACCCCCGGAGAGTACGAGCAGGAGCAGGAGAGATGCCGGGCCCTCGTCGAACGAAGGCTGAACGGCTTTTTTACTGATGTCCGGGAAAGCTGCCGGACGCTCGCCGAGTCGATGAAATACAGCCTGCTCGCCGGCGGGAAACGAATAAGGCCCGTTCTATGCATCAAATTCTGCGAAGCGGCGGGAGGCATGGCGGAAGACGCGATTGACGCAGCTTGCGCGATAGAAATGCTGCACACATACTCGCTCATACATGACGACCTGCCATGCATGGACGACGACGACCTGCGCCGGGGCATGCCCTCGAACCATATACGATACGGGGAGTTTACGGCGACGCTGGCCGGCGACGCGCTGCAAGCGGCAGCATTTGAGACGCTATTATCGGCCCCACTGCCGCCGGGCATCATTGTAGAGATGGCCAAAACGCTCGCCGAAGCAGCCGGTCCGCGCGGGATATGCGGCGGGCAGTACCTCGACTTGGCCGCCGAAAAAGGCTGCCTTGAGCAGACCGGGGAGCAGCTTGAAGAATTATACGCCATGAAAACAGCCGCGCTGTACGTAGCCTCGGCGCGCATCGGGGTGCTTGCCGCGGGCGGAAGCGCGCAGCAACTGATGAAGGCGGAGGAGTACGCCGGAGCGGTAGGCCTCGCGTTTCAAATCCGCGACGATATCCTTGACGTCGTCTCGACAGAGGCGGTCCTGGGCAAACCCATCGGCTCTGATAGTAACAAAGGCAAGGCGACGATTCAATCTGTAATCGGCATGGCTGAATGCGAAGCGATAATAGCCGCTCAGACGGAAAAAGCGATCAAAGCGGCCGGAGAGGCATTTGAAGACTCAGGGTTTCTGGCATGGCTTGCTGCCGACCTCGCGAAAAGAAAGTATTGATATAATGCTCCCTTTTTGCTAGAATGGTCAGGCGGCGCAGTATCCTAGTCAGATCTGCCGTCTACCAGGAAGGGCCTAAAAATCCTTTAAAGGGCATATCGTTGAAACCCCTTGTGCTTGCTTTGGACGCCCAGTTTGGGGTGGGTGCTGGGGGGAAGCGCGTTTTAGCGCGGATTACCGCGCCCGCGCTTGCGTTCTCAGGGCGATCCCCAACGGCATGGGGAACCCGACCCTGTTTTCGTGGAGACCTGATCTTGTGCGGGACGACAATAACGCAGCCGGATTTTCGGCCGTTTGGCGAAACCCGTACGAATCAGGCGTGAACCTGCATTGCGGTGCGATTGGGGCTCTGGCGGGTGGGTCGAGTTTGAACCACCCTGCGCTACCCCCGGCGAAAGCTCAGTGCTGTGTGCAGTGTAGCCTGCCTTGAGTGGATAATGCGGATAGGGGAGCCACGCGCACCTGTCATGGCCATGACCCGGAGCGCGATTGCCCTTTGAAATATTATCTGCAAAAGAGGCTAAGAGACGGTTCGACTGTCGTGGAAAACACCTAGGCTGCCCGGTTTGCGCGTTTTGCGCGCTTCGGGGCGGACAGAGGATTGCAGTGCGGACTAAGTGGCAATCGGGCAACGGAGTACAGGGCGGGGATGCCCCGCTCTATGGCGACTCTCCGGACGCGGCTCTAACGGGAAACCGCCTCGTCGGCAACGAGAGGTAACCGCGGGGGAAATCCGGCCCGACCTAAGCCGTAAGATTTACTCTGTCCGTTGCCGCGACATCGCGGAAGTAAAAACAAAGCTATGAAAAAACGCACCAACTTGAGTTGGGTCATCAGGATCGTACTAATAAGCGCCGCGTCGTCGGTGGTGTTCTCATTTGCCTCGTCGCAGTTCCTGGGGCGCGCGGGCGACGTTGCGGCTTTCGCGATTCTGCTGGTATTCATCCTCATAGGGCTCGTGTTTGACATGATCGGCGTCGCAGTAATGTCGGCGAATGAAGCGCCGTTTCACTCTATGGCAGCGCATAAGCAGCGCGGCGCGACAGAAGCGCTGCGGCTTTTGAAAAATGCCGAGAAGACTTCCAGCTTCTGCACAGACGTCGTTGGCGACGTCACAGGCATCATCACAGGCTCGACAGTCGCGCTGATAGCCGCAAAGCTCATGCTGAGCTTCAGCACGCAGAGCATCGTGATCCAACTTGTGATATCCGGCGCCGTCACCGGCCTGACGACCGGAAGCAAGGCCGTAGGAAAGACGCTGGCGCTGAACAACAACACCGCAATCGTCCTGAGGGTCGGCAAGTTGATGCATGTCTTTGGAGCCTTGGACAAAAACCGCGACCGCAAACGAGGTTAACGACTATTGGATATACTTGAAAGCATAGAGTCCCCGGAAGACGTCAAGGCGCTCCCTCCGGAAAAGCTTGATGAGCTTTGCGCGCAGTTGCGCCAGTATCTCATCATGAGCGTCTCGAAAACAGGCGGGCACCTCGCATCGAACCTTGGCGTGGTCGAGCTGACGGTAGCCATCCACAGGGTATTCGACACGTCTAAGGACAGGATCGTTTTTGACGTTGGCCACCAGAGCTATGTACACAAACTGCTCACAGGCAGAAAAGAGCGTTTTGCGACACTCAGGCAGTTCGGCGGCCTCTCGGGCTTCCCGAAACCTTCCGAGAGCATCCATGACGCGTTTATCGCGGGGCATGCCTCGACTTCAGTATCGGCGGCGCTTGGGATAGCCAGAGCCAGGACGCTCACAGGCGGCGACTACAAAGTCATCGCCTTTATAGGGGACGGCGCGCTTACAGGCGGTCTCGCCTTCGAAGGCCTTTCCGACGCCGGCGAATCGAACGAACCGATGATAATAATCCTCAACGACAACGGCATGGCGATCAACGACAGCGTAGGCGGCATAGCGAGGTATCTATCCCGCCAGAGGATGAGGCCTTCGTACAGCGCGTTCAAGAAAGGTTACAGAAAACTGCTCGCCAGGCTGCCCGGAGGGAAAGCGATCTACCGCTTCACCCACAGGGTAAAAACTGCCATAAAGGAAGCGCTCCTGCATTGCAGCATGTTCGAGGATATGGGGCTCCAATACACTGGGCCGATTGATGGGCACAATATAAAGAGGCTGGTAGAAGCTCTCGAGTGGGCGGGGCGCGCGGAAGAACCTGTAGTCGTGCACGTTATCACGCAAAAAGGCAAAGGTTACGATTTCTCGGAACGTTCGCCCAAAGAGTACCATGGAGTCTCGCCGTTTGATTACAGGGAAGGCGTCGCCAGCGATGACAGCATGACTTTTTCTACGGTATTCGGCGATGAAATCGTGCGCATGGCAGAGCAGGACGGCAGGATATGCGCTATAACGGCGTCAATGTCGGACGGCACCGGGCTGGAGAAATTCGCAGGGCGTTTCCCCGAGCGTTTTTTCGACGTCGGAATTGCCGAAGGGCACGCCGTGACGATGGCCGCAGGCATGGCGTCAGGCGGCGCGGTGCCTGTATTTGCGGTATACTCGACGTTCCTACAGCGCTCATACGACATGCTGATCCACGACGCTGCGATAGGCGGCCTGCACGTGGTATTCGCGGTAGACAGGGCGGGACTCGTCAGGGGAGACGGCGAAACGCATCACGGATTGTTTGACGTGGCCTTCCTAAGCAGCGTTCCGGGGATGACCATATACAGCCCTTCGAGCTACGCGGAGCTGCGCGACATGCTGCGAAGCGCTGTATTTAAAGATAAAGGGCCCGTGGCTGTGAGATACCCCAGAGGCGCCGAAGGAGTTTACGCCGAGGGGGGGAGTTACGCCTCAAAAGTACTCAGGGCAGGCAGCGACGTCACCCTGGTCACATACGGCTCCTGCGTCGACGCAGCCCTGGAAGCCGCCGGCAGGCTCGAGCCGGAGGGCGTCTCGGTCGAGATTGTCAAGCTGGGGCGCATCTGCCCGCTGGAGCTTGACGAAGTCGAGTCCTCGGTACGCAGGACAGGCAGGCTGCTCGTCCTTGAAGAGTGCGCCGAAAACGGCTCCGTCGGGGAGCGCGTCGCATCGGCGCTGGCAGGGCTGGCTGAGAATATAACGCTGCTCAATACAGGCAGCAAGTTCATCCCCTGCGGCGACGTCGAAGACCTTCGCAGGTATTGCGGAATCGATGCCGCCGGCGTACGCTCCGCTATCCGCGAGCAGATGGGCCTTGCTACCAAAGCCCCATACCGCGCGGGGTGAGCGGCCGCGACACGCCTCAGGAAGTTTTGCCCAAGGCTCCTAAGACTCCTAAGGCTCCTAAGGCTCCCAAGGTACCCAAGGCACCCAGGGCTCCCAAGGCTCCCAGGCTCGACATTGCTATGCACGAACGCGGGCTCGCCGAGAGCCGTGAGCGGGCGAAAGCGCTTGTCATGGGCGGCCACGTATATGTCGGCGGCAAAAAGGCGGACAAACCGGGAGCGCCGGTCGGGGCGGAGGAACTCATCGAGATACGCGGCGGGAACCGGTATGTCAGCAGAGGCGGGCAGAAGCTTGAGAAAGCGCTTGAAGTATTCGCAGTATCGCCGGAGGGCAAAGTCTGCATAGACTGCGGGGCATCAACCGGCGGGTTCACCGACTGCCTGCTGCAAAAAGGCGCGAAGCTCGTCTACGCCGTAGATGTCGGATACGGGCAGATTGCATGGAGCATCCGCAATGACCCCCGGGTCGTCGTCATGGAGCGCACGAACATCCGGGAAGTCACGCCGGATATGCTGGGCGCAAAGCCTGAACTCGCGGTAATCGACGTATCCTTTATCTCTCTATCGCTGGTACTGCCTGTCTTGAGGGAGCTTATCACGGAAGATGCGCAGGCGATATGCCTGATAAAGCCTCAGTTTGAAGCCGGCCGGGGCCAGGTTGGCAAAAAGGGGGTAATCCGCGACCCCGCAGTACACGCATCAGTATTGGAAGCATTCATAATAAACGCCGCGTCGGCAGGGTTCAGCGTTGCGGCGATAACCCACTCTCCGATCAAGGGCCCTGAAGGGAACATCGAGTTTCCCGCGTGGCTGCGCAGGGGAGCCGGAAGCGCAGATATTGATGCAAGGGCAGTAGTAGCGCAAGCCCACATTGAGCTGAGCGGGAAAGGCGGTGCCTAGATAATGGCGGGAGTTATTTCCAAAGCCCCTGGGCAGATAATACTGTGCCCCAACGCGGAGAGCGACGTCGGGTATGCTATGACGCTTGCCGTCAAGGAGATGCTGGAAAAACGCGGCATTGAAACCATCGTGTGCCCTGTCTTCGAAGACGGCTCGGCGGGCGCGGCGCCTAGGGATATAGTTGTATCAAAGCTTGAAGATTGCATATCGTCATCTGACATGGTTATAACGTTCGGAGGCGACGGCACGATACTGCGCGCCGCGCGCGCTGCAGCAGAACCGGGCGTCCCTATACTTGGCGTCAACATGGGGGGCAAAGGCTTCATGGCGGAGCTGGAAGTCGGGGACATCGAACTGTTGGACGCCGCGCTGTCAGGCAGTTACAGCATCGAACACAGGATGATGCTCGACGTTGCCGTCACGCGAAACGAAAAAACGCTAATCAGCGACTTCGCGCTCAACGATGTAGTAATAAGAGGGGATAACAAAGTTATCGACCTAACGCTGTACGGCGACGGGCAGCGCATCACCGGATTCTCCGGCGATGGCGCGGTCATAGCGACCCCAACAGGCTCAACAGCCTACTCGATGTCCGCAGGAGGGCCGATTGTCGAACCATCGGCGCACAACATCATCCTCACGCCCATCTGCGCGCATGTCATCGAAGCAAAATCGTTCGTGCTGGCGCCGGAGAGGAACGTCTCGGTCGAAATTGGCCGCAGGAAGCACAATCCCGCCTACATTTCAGTAGACGGGGGAGACCACGTCGGCGTCCGGGAGACTGATAGCATCAGCATACGAAAGTCAGGCAGATCCACGAAGCTTGTACGCCTGTCGGAAAGAAGCTTCTATCAGACAGTATATGAAAAGCTAGGAGCCTTGGACAAAACTCCCACCATTATCTAGAGCCGGCGCTGCCGGCTTTGCACCGCCTCTTTCCACCTGTTTTGCGCGTTTTTCGGTTAAATACAACCAAGTATTCGCCCCCGCTGAACTTTGTTCAGCGTAAACCCTGCAAAACAGGCGAAAACAATCGGCACTTATCTAATGACGCGACTTTTGTCCAAGGCTCCCAGGAGAAAAAGCTTGACAAGCAAGTTTTCAAACAGCGTGGAGTCCGCGATAAGGCGGACGGATTGGATGCACACATGAAAAAGAGCCGGCAAAAAGCAATTCTGGATATCATTGCCTCGAAAGATGTCGAGACGCAAAACCAGTTGATCGAAGAACTGACAAAGACCGGTATCGCGAGCACTCAAGCGACGGTGTCGCGGGATATTAAGGCGCTGCAGCTCATCAAGGAACTGACTCCCGGCGGGGGATACAGGTACGCCGTCAGCGGCATGTCGGAAAATCAAAACTACGCAGCGCGGCTAAAGTCTATATTCAAAGAAAGCGTGACGTCTTTCGCGACAGCTCAGAACATAGTCGTCATCAAGACGCTCCCGGGGCTTGCACCCGCAGCGTGCGGGGCGATCGACTCCATGGGGATAAGCGGGCTGGAAGGAACGATTGCAGGCGACGACACGGGCTTTCTGGCGATGAGCGACGCGCCGGCGGCTGAACGATTTTGCGCGGAGATAGCGCTTATGCTAAAGTAAGGTTATGCTGAAGTTACTTCAAATCGAAAACATCGCCGTGATTGAAAAGGCGGACATAGAGTTCTCCTGCGGGCTTAACGTGCTGACGGGCGAGACCGGCGCCGGCAAGTCAATCGTCATAGACGCGATATCCGCCGTTACAGGCGGCAGGGCGTCGCGGGAGATCATCAGAACCGGCGCTGAAGCGGCCACAGTTACCGCAGTCTTCGCGGATGTCAGCGAGGCGCTGGCCGGCGAGTATGGCATTGCCCCTGATGAGTCCGGGGAGGTATTTATTACGCGCCGTATGACCTCTGACGGGAAAAACGCCTGCCGCATCAACGGAGCGCCCGTGCCGGTGAATCAACTGCGCGACTTCGGAGCAGAGCTGCTGGATATCCACGGCCAGAACGACGGGCGCAAACTGCTGGACGAAGGCGCCCACCTGGCGTATCTTGACGACTTCAGCGGTTCAGGCGACGCGCTGAGCGCATATAGGGAGGTATATACTGCCCTGCGCGAGAAGAAGGGCGACATCGAAAGCCTGACTATGGACGAACAGGAGAAGGAACGCCGCGTCGACGCCCTGAGATACCAAATCGAGGAGATCGAGCGTGCAAACCCGAAGCCCGGCGAGCTGGACGAGTTGACCGCAAGGCGCGAAATGCTGCTGAACGCTTCCAGGCTGACAGAATCTGTAGAGACAGCGTTTGCCGCATTATCCGGCGGGGACGTAGAGGACGGCGCGATAGCGCTGATCGACAAAGCGCAAGGCGAACTGGAGTACGCGGCAAGGTACTCCGCAGGGCTGCGCATGCTGGGCGAAAGGCTCAACGACCTGAAATACACGGCGCAGGATATTTCGGATGAGCTTCGCGATCTGCGCGCAGAGCTCGATTTCGCTCCCGGGGAACTCAATGAGCTGGAAACGCGCCTGGATACGCTCAAGCGTATTGCGCGCAAGTACGGCGGGGAAGAGCAGGCGCTGGAGTTCCTGGAGCGGGGAAAGGCGCAACTCTCAGACATCGAAGACTCCGCAGGACGCCTCGCGAAACTCGAAGCGGAGGCGGGCGCGTTGACAGCCAAGGCGCTTGAACTGGCGCGCGGGCTATCGGCAGCGAGGAGAGAGCACGCAAAGAAGCTTGAAGAAAAGGTCATGGAAGAACTGGCGCAGCTCAGCATGCCGGGCGCAAGGTTCATCGTGGAGTTCAGCGAAGCGGCAGGGGAGGACGGACTGAGCGCGAACGGCGCCGACGAAGCGCGGTTCATGCTGTCGGCCAACGCGGGCGAGTCGCCCGGGCGCATAGGAAGGATCGCTTCCGGAGGGGAACTCGCCAGGATAATGCTCGCGCTCAAGAGCATAATCGGCAGCGGCTCCGAGGCGGGAACGATGGTATTCGACGAAGTTGACGCCGGTGTATCGGGCATTGCGGCGCAGCGCGTCGGTGAGAAGCTGGCAAGGCTCGCGCGCGACCGGCAGGTACTCTGCGTGACGCACCTGCCTCAGATCGCGGTCATGGCGGATACCCACTTTGAGATACAAAAAAACGTAGTCGGCGACAGGACATATACGAGCGTAGAATCACTGGAGCCTGAAGGCCGCAAAAGAGAAGTCGCAAGGCTGAGTGGAGGTGAGCACATCACGCAGACGACTCTTGCCAGCGCGGCGGAACAGTTGGAAGCCGCCGAGAAGTTCAAAGCAGCGCAGGCAGGTAGGTAGCCGGTATAGGTTCTATATATGGTTTGCCCGACAAAACCGCGTCTGACGATTTTTGAGTGATTTTTTCGTCAGGCGAGTCCAATATGTTGCGGTAATACTATGTGTATTACCCAACATATTGGGCGAAGTCTGGCGGGAAAAGCGCCAAAAAGAGGCGGGCGTGCTTTTGTCGGGCGAACCGTTTTATCATGCTT
>Ga0082212_10004633_pt1 | contig 18976 bp, 12 predicted proteins | sample TergutNt197P3_FD_71548 | JGI IMG/M metagenome (GOLD analysis project Ga0082212, IMG submission 71548) | Neocapritermes taracua P3 segment gut microbial communities from Petit-Saut dam, French Guiana - Nt197 P3 | ecosystem: Host-associated > Arthropoda: Insects > Digestive system > Gut ... | reverse complement strand
GCCGGGCAGAAGGAATTGGATGAACTGTTGGAGATGCTGGAGGGGTAGCCGTTATCGGCTACTCCTTCTCCCATGTGAATAGGTCAGTCAACTCGCACTCCAACACGAGGCACAGCTTTTCCATCGTCTCCAACTGGATGCCGCTGAGCGTGTTGTCGCAGATTTTGTTGATGGTCTTGTATGTAGTCTGCATTTGCTTGACCAGCCAGTAGCGCGTTCGCCCGCGCTCGGCCAGCAGCCTGTCTACGTTCATCTTGATCATGAGCTATCACCTCACGACCTATTTTACACGAGATGTGCCTGCAATATAATTAACCGATTAGTAGTGTACTTTGTGGTTGACTATTCATTCGCGATGTGCTATAGTATAATAGTCAAGGTAAATTTTTGAAAATTGGGAGGCAAAGGGTAATGAGCAAATGGGTTAAGCGGGTTCTGGCGGTGGTGCTGGTAGGTGTGCTGGTTGGCGGGGCTGCGCCGATGGGTGCGGTCTTCACGCGCGCAGCAACAGGCTACGGTTCAAATGGGAAATTCCTCGCAGCTATCGACCCGCCTGCAACGGGTTCAATTCCGATAGCCAACAGGGCAGAGCTAGAAGCCATCGCGGACAACCCAAGCGGTAAATATCATTTGATTACCGATATTGAATTATCTGACCAGGATTGCTTGCCAATAGGGAATAATAATCGCGTTTACCTAGATGGACAATGGGTCTATCCAAACCGTTTCACCGGAATATTCGATGGGCAAGGATATGTTATTCGCAACCTAAAAATCACTAGTGACCGGGAATTCAGCGGATTATTTGGGTATGCTTATAATGCAATTGTTAAAAACGTTGGCATGGAATATACTAGTATTTACTCTAATACAGGGAGTGCTGGGGCAATTTGCGGTAGCTTCTATGGTGGTAGTATATACAATTGCTATATTACAGGAGATATTTCTGCCACTAGCGCTGGTGGCGTTTGTGGTAGCAACAGTGGTAACATAAGCAGTTGTTACAATACGGGAAAAATTTCCGCTTCCGATGCTGGAGGAATTTGTGGTAGCATCGGTAGTGGCAGCATTAGTAGTTGCTTCAACATGGGCGAGATATCATCATCATCATTGTCAATTCCAACAGCTTCTAACGCCGGAGGGATTTGTGGTAGCGTCAGTAATAGCACGATAAGCACTTGTTATAATGAGGGAACGGTAAAAGCAACCGCTGTATCAGAATCTCCCGCTTCTTACGCTGGGGGTATTTGTGGGGCCCTCAGTAAAACCAGTACTGATTCCTGCATTATAAATGATTGCTATAACACTGGAATAATATCCGCTTCTTCCTCCCCTCCATCGTCTTATTCCTATTCCCGCGCCGGAGGAATTTGCGGAGCCATTTCAAGGTCGGTTAATGGCTCTGGAAGTATAAGCAATTGTTATAATGCAGGGAACACTCTTTCCTCTGGTTCATATGCATACATAGGGGCGATTTGCAGTTTTAGTAATGGAGGCATCATAAGCAATTGTTATTGGAACATAGATAATTCCCAGACATTGAACAATAACGCACTCACAAATACAAACAAGAAGGGCTTGGGCAACGATACAGACATAACAACGCGTCTTTCGGCTGCACAAATGAAACAGAAAACATTTTTCACAGGTTTCGACTTCGACAACATTTGGGGGATTGACATAAGTGTTAATGATGGTTATCCCTATTTGCGAGTGTTTGTTGTTGATACAGATCCCATTAGTTTAGTTTTTGGTGAGTATTCAGCGATCTGGGACGAGAACCTATTCTCATTTGATCCAAACGCCAAAAATTATTCTGGTTCGCAGGAGTGGAAAGAGCTTGCAGTTATAACAAGCATTTTAAGCGGACTGGTGTATGGCGGAACTGCGGAGCCTTTGTTCGAAGCTTTTCGGGATGTTGGATTGAGCGGAGTATTTTACAATCCTGCGTCTGAAATATTGGAGCCTGGTTATGCGTTTGGATACAAGCAAATACTTCGCAATGGAGAGAAAAAAGACTTGGTTGTGGCTGTTTTTCGCGGAACTGAATGGGCAACAGCACTAAACGGTTGGACGGATATCGCAACTGATGTGTTGCAAGCAATTGGCGGTATTAATGCGGCGGCGGCAATAGCAACACTTGAGCTATATGCATTTATGGAGCTTCTCGGGATAGACGCTGATTCAGCTGTGTTTCTGGTGACCGGGCACAGTCTGGGAGGTGGTATGGCAAATTGTGTAGCAAATTCGCTGTCAGACAAGTATAGCGAGTCAAATGTTTTTGCTTTCACATTTGCCAGCCCAAAGACTGCTTTACAGAATTTTTTCCCTCATGACAATATCTCTAATTTCATCAGTGAGAACGATTTTACCCCAACATTGGGACCCGGCTGGCCGCTCTATGGCGGGTTTCACTATGGGCGTAACTATTATGTGACAACACCTTATTCAATCCATCCCTTTGGCGCGTGTCATGAAATTGAATCCTATATCAAAGGGGTTATGGATATGACGGGCAAAGGCCTTGTGCCCGGCCCCTACAATATGATCTCAGTCCGATGTCCTGTTGATATTGAAGTATACGACAGCAACGATGCATTGATTGGGAAAATAACGAACAACGCAGTGGTGAATGGCACCGTTGTTCCGGCTCTCGTTGTTAGCGATGATAAGTATTTCATCCTTAATGCGAATGAGCAAGTAAGTCTAAAGCTATTAGCTTCAGATAGTGGAACCATGAAATATACAATCACAACCATAGACTCATTGACGGAGGAAATGATATCTGAAAAAACGTTTTCGAATGTAACACTCATTACTGACAAGCAAATGGCAAGCGAAGTTGGCGGAGACATTGATACCCCTGACGTGCAACTGCTGATAATGAAAAATGATGAACCCATCGGCGAAATTGACGAAGATGGAAACGAAACGCTTTACTCCGGGTATTATGCCGTTACTGTAATAAATGGTGATGGTAGCGGTTATTTCAAAAAGGGAGCAACCGTGAGTATCATGGCTAACGACCCACCTACTGGGCAGGTATTCGACAAGTGGACGACATCTGATGATGTAACTTTCGCTGATATGAATAGCCCAACAACGACCTTCATCATGCCTGCGGGCGCGGCCACTGTGACAGCAATCTTCAAAGACGAACATTCCCATACCCACGTCTATAACGCCCAGATAACAACCCAGCCAACATGCACCGCCGCAGGCGTAACCACCTATACCTGTGTGGACAATGACCATACCTACACGCAAGAGCTTCCCGCAGCCTTGGGCCACGATTTCTCCGTCAAGCAGAGCACCGTTGCTCCCACATATGACGCGCAGGGATACACTGTGTACAAATGCTCTCGCTGCGCGGCCACGGAAAACCGCGATTTCACGGCCAAGCTTACCCCCGCAAAAGGCATCTTCGGCACGAACGCCAAATGGTACGGCGCATGGTGGCATTACATTCTGTTCTTCTTCTGCTTCGGCTTCATCTGGATGTGGTTCTGTTAGAAAAAACCGGCGATGGAGCTCTCTGCTCCATCGCCGCAGCTTGTCAAAGAACCCCGTCTGCGTCCCGAAAGGGACTATGCAAGGCGGGGTATATATGGTATAATTACGCAGGGTGATGAAAGTGATAGAAAAGAAGCAAAGCGCACGCGACGAGGCAAAAATCGTATGTCTTGAAGACCTGGTGCCGGCGGATCATTTACTGCGGAAGATAGAAAAGGCGGTGAATTTCGACGAGATATACAGCATGACAAAACAGTATTACTGCGAAGACAATGGCAGACCAGCCGTTGATCCGGTGATGCTTGTAAAAATTGTGCTGATCGAGCACTTGTTTGGCATAAGATCGCTACGGCAAACGGTGAAAGAAGTCCAGGTCAATGTTGCATACAGATGGTTTCTGGGTTTAGCGATCGATGCGGCGGTGCCGCATTTTGCCACGGTAAGCTATGCATTTTGCACGCGGTTTCCCAGCGAAATAGCGCGGGAGATTTTCGGGTGGATACTGGAAGCGGCGGTGGCGAAAAAATTTGTCAAGCCGGAAGAGGCCTTCATCGACGGCACGCACACCAAGGCCAGCGCGAACAAGAAGAAATCGCGCAAGGAACAGGCCGCCGAAACGGCGAAGATTTATGATGAGCAGCTCCATGTGGCGGGTAAACGCGTTTACCTGCCGCCGTTCCTCGCGGCGGCATCGGTCGAGCGCCGCGTAGACCTCGCGGGATACCTCGCTTTCCTGCCTGTGCCCGTTGCCGTCGTCAAAGGCGGCGAAGTATTTCGGCTCCCCGCATGACATATCAACGCGGAGGAGGTATGTTTCTTCGTTCATTTCTATCTCCAATCAAAATTCGTGCAGGCGAATTTTGACTGGAGGCGGGCCGCGGGCGCGCTGGCAATAACAGGAACTATTGAACGGAAAACAAACAAGCCCACACTCATTGCGGATGCAACAAGCGCAGGCTTGATTCCTTTTCTTTATCCCTATCAATATTACAATATCAGGTTATTTGACAACATTACATTATCGAAACGTCACGATGTGAATCGTTGAATCACCCGGGGCCGGAAAGAGCGCCAAAGCGGGGTTTCGCCTTGGCGCTCAGGGAAACGCGGCCGGGCTGCGTGGGGCGCTATTCACGGGAGGGCAGGTCGCGCGGCATAGCTATCCCCAACGCGGCCCGGTCAGTAGGACATTACGCCGCTGTAGCCGGTCAGGGCTTCCCAGTTGCTCCCCGCGTAGGCGACATACTCCGCGCGCACGCGGTACTGGTAGCCGCTTGTAACGGATTTCTTCATCTGGTACATACCTGTGAAGCTGTTGAAGGTTTGCTTCGGGTCGCTTGCGTATGTCGTCCACGTGTTGCTGCCCGCGGTTTTGCGTTCCAGGTACAGGGTGATCGTCACCTTCGTCGTAAGGCCGTAGTAACCCGTGACGCTGCCCACGCAGGTGGCCTGCCCGCCGGAGATGTTCAATGATGTGATGGTATGCTGTATGTAAGTCAACCGTTGCGGCGGCGCTTCCAGGGTGCCGGGCAGGGCAATGGCCGGTTCTTCCCCGCCGTGCTCGAAAAAGACGGCGGAGAACCTCTCGTAGGCATTGACGATGAATTGCACCACGGGCCTGCGCAGCGCCGAAACGCTGAACACCGTCGCGACCATCAGCAGGATCGCGGCGGCCAGGGCCAGCACTGCTTTCTTCGTATTCGTGTTGACGAAGCGGTAGTACGGCCTGTTGTACGCCCGGATGCGGCGGTTCATGCGCCGCTCGAACTCCGGCGAGAATGTATGCTCCACATCCGGGACGCGTTCCGTTTCCCGGTCCATGGCCTCGCCGAGCGCACGGATGATCAACGGGTTATCCCTGATAAAGTCCGGCTTCACGTTTCTTCCGTCCCTTCCAACATCGCGCGCAGCTTCAACCTCCCGCGCATCATGCGCAGCTTCACCGCGCTTGCCGATATATTGAGCGAATGGGCGGTCTCGCTGACGGAGAAGCCCAGGCTGTACGACAGGAACAATACCTCCCTGTAGATTTCCGGCAGCCGCTCGACCGCCGCCAATATCTCGCCGTATTCCAGCTGCACGCTCAAAGATTCGTTCTCGTACCTATCGTCCGCTTCATAGCTCTCGTCGAACGCCACCTCAACAATTTTCCGCTGCTTGTTGTACATGTCTATCGCGGTGTTCTTAACTATCCTAACCAGATAACTGCGCGCCTGGTTACACGGCAAACCTTCGACCCGCCGAAAGTTGTATCGGATCAGCCGCAAAAACGCCTGGTCGACCGCGTCCTCGGCCAGGTAATCGTCGTGCAGGATGCCCCGCGCCACGCTGAACATCTTGCCCCTGTTCGCTTCGTACAGTTCTGTAAACTTCTGTTTTTCTTCGGGGGTTTCAAGCAACGACAGGAAGAAAAAGAGCATTCACAAACTCGCTTTACTATAATGTTTTCGGAACAAGGCGCGGCTCTTCGCCGCGTCTTGTTCCGTTTGTTCGTGGGATATGGGGTTGCGTTTACGGGCCGCCGCCCTTACTTCCCGCCGGCCCTCATGGTGGCCGCAAAGAAGAATGCTTTCAGCATGTCCTCGGCCAGCGGGATGTACGCTTCGTCCAGGGTGGCGAGCATTGCGGCCACCGGGGAAACGTCCGCAAGGGTTTCTTTCCCGCGCAGCACGTAATCAGCCGAAAGGCCCAGCCCGTCGCACAGCACCAGGAGCTTGTCCACCGACAGCCCCTTCACGCCGCGCTCCACCTCGGAGAGGAATTGCGGCGATACATCGATCACCTCGCAGAGCTTCTCCCGCGTGATATGGAGACGCTCGCGCTGTTCCCGCAGCCTTCTCCCAACATCTTTGTTCAACGCTTGATTCATACGCAGCGCGCCTCCTGGGCATTCATTTCGCGGACCAGGCATTAGTGTAGCAAATGCCGCCGCCCAAAGAAAGCAACCATTAGCATATGCAATGCAAATGCTGTCAGCATGTTTCCGGGGCAAAACTATGGCGAAATCCGGCTGGCCTATATAGAAAGGGAGGCTTCGCCGAAAACGCCCCCCCGCCCGCCCCCTTATTCCCGATAAAAAAATTTTTCTTTTTTTCTTCCCCCTCTCATTTTTTCCAGCACTTGCCGTTCCTCCGCCGCATCCCTCCCTCTTTTCCCCTTCCCCGCCGTTTTGCCTCTCTTCCCGCCCTTTTTTTTCGCTTTTCCCCTTGCTTTTCGCCCCCTCGCGCTTCTATACTTTACTGCGTTGTTGAAGGGTTCACTTATTTAAACCGGGAGGTCTCCTATGAACCGTTCCGCGCCCGCCAACCCCCTCCGCCTGCTGCTCGCCCTCGCTTTTTTGGCCCTGCTTTGCTGCTCTTTCGCTTTGCCCGCCTCCGCTGCCAACGCGGACGCCCGCGCCGCCGAGACCGCGCGGCTGGTCAACGGCGAACGCGCAAGGGCCGGGTTGCCGCCCCTGGAACTCGACCTTACGCTGTGCGAGCTGGCTCAGCGCCGCGCAGTGGAGGAATCCGCCTCGAAAGCCCTCGCGCACCAACGGCCCGACGGCAGGCCATGGTACACAATCCTGGACGAGCGCGGTATTTCGTGCAGGCCGCGCACCGAAAACCTTGCGTATGGGCAAAAAACGCCCAGGGAGGCCGTGCGCGATTGGATGGCCTCGCCCTCCCACCGTGCGGCGATCCTCGGCGGCTACACGAAAATCGGCGTGGGCGTCTGCGAGCGCGGCGGCGTTATCTACTGGTCGCAGCTGTTCGTCAACCACGACGGCTCCGCGATCCCCAACGCGGGCGGCAACGCCCTCTCCAGGTTCCGTTTCGGCATGGTGGACGCCTGGCACAAGGTCACGCGGCCCTTCGGCTGACCCAACCGAAAACATTCCGGCCCCGGCCCCGTGCCGGGGGCCTTTTTCGCGCCCTGACGAATAAATGTCCAAAAGTTTCCCGTTTTAGATTGCGAAATTATGGAATTTTTTTAAAATACCTATTGACAAATAAAGCCGCATGGGGTAAAATGGGAAAAAGTCCGCCGGGGGAGAGTTCGCGGGCTTTGAAAAAAATTTATAACAAAACCGTGTCAACAAATGAAAGGGGAAGCAAGCATGAGGCCGATGGAGAATGTCCACAAAATAGTACATTTGTTCCGGGGGGGGGCGACCCGGAATGAAGAACAAATATTCGCGGTTTGCCGCCAAACCCCTCGCTCTGTTGCTCGTGCTGTCGCTCCTTATCAGCTCCGTCGGCCTGTTCAGCGCCCTGGCTGCGGGGCCTAATCTTGCATATAACTGTGACGATTACACGGGCAATCCGTATGAAGTCAATAACCCCAACTTTTTCAACCCCAAACTGATCAGCAACGGCGGCCTTTGGACGGATAAGTCGGTGTCCCCTAACGGGAGCGCCGGCTTTAATATTGAACTTTCCGCTTTGGGGCAGTCTTTCTCCATGGCGCCGTTTTCCCCTGCCCTGGATGTCGTGCTTGTGATGGATGTGGCACAAGATATGGCATATGATGGGGAATACAAAACTCGAGCGTCGGTCATGCTGGACGAGGCAAATAAGCTCGCTAGGGAAATCATGACAGCAAATCCGCAAAGCCGCATTGCCGCTGTCTTTTATGGGGGTCATGAAGTATATGCCGAATACAAAACTCGAGCGTCGGTCATGCTGGACGAGGCAAATAAGCTCGCTAGGGAAATCATGACAGCAAATCCGCAAAGCCGCATTGCCGCTGTCTTTTATGGGGGTCATGAAGTATATGCCCATGATGGCGTTTTTTGGGTAGGGGATGGGCTTGATTTTGAGACAACTTGTTACGGCTTTAATTTCCAAAAATTTGCCGCGTGTAATAAATTTGATCCGGAAGATCCGGATAGCTTTGAATTGTTTTTTTATGACCCTTTAAACGGGAATAATTGGTTTCCAAATCAAGTTGTTTCTTATAAAACAATAAAATTCCCTGGGATGTTTGATGATGAGGGTCCTGGCGTATTTGGCGAATTTGATGATTATCGTCCATGGGAAAACGCAAGGATTGAAGACAATCCATTATACGGCAATGTTCATTGCAGTCAGGTGGGTATAGTAACAGCGGGAAAGATGTTGCGGGACGTCCCGCTTTGTGGGGGTAAGTGCGAGTGCCCCGATCATGAGCTATACACCAACAATAAGCCATGCGGGCATCCGGAATGCGCTGAAAGTATTTATTGCAGGTTCGGTTCAATGTATTACCCTGACGAAGAAAAGTTCCCGGGTGTGGCGATACCCCGCAAGCCCGCGATGGTGCTGTTCTGCGGCGGCGCGCCTCAAACGGCTTGGGCAAGCCAAAATCGTCGTCCGGAAGACATGCCTCCCGGTTATGTGAATTTGCTTAGCGCATATACTCATACGCCTATGAACATAAATGATCCCTTCGGCCGCACCCCTATCCTTTTCCCTAACTATAGCAGTTTTCTGGCCCACCGAGAAATGGGAACGTATATTATAAATTGTTTAGGCGCGAATTCTTCTAACCAGCCTTATATAGGGTCTCTCATTTCCACATGGTCAACAGCAGCCTACTGGAAGAAAGCACTCAACAATCAGGCGCTCAATGATTTTGGTGAGGATAGTGACTTCAGCCCTTACAAACACCCTGATGGCTTCCAGATGTATACTGTGCAAGTTCAAGGGCATATGAACGATTCTATGGCGGCTGCCCTTCTAAATCCGAATATTGAAGCGTTTAGTCAAATAATATCGCACTATAACTCGTCTGACATAAATGGCAATCCAATAGATTATGATGTAACCGGGAGCTATAAACTAAGACAATTTGTTCTTGAAAAGTATCTTCCGCAAATCCCTTTTGCTGACGGGATTGATGTTCTGGGTATCGAATTGCCATCTTTATACAATACTACACCCTGTCTCCAAACCACTGGAGCGGAGTTGGGGCTATCTGCATCTGCATATATTCAGAATAGTGATGGAGACATAACTTATTTTTTGGGCGATGAATATTGGAGCGAAGCGGATAATGCTGCTTTTGATGAATTCATTTATTACCCCGATGCGTATATTGATGATGTAAACGATTGTTCCGAAACACTGATACCGCTGCTTGGCCTTGACAAAAACGAGAAAAGCACACTTGTCGCGCAGGGCGGCTATATCACGCAAACCAAGGTGAGCGAAACAGCCGGACCTTCGGGGGCGTATGACCAGGACACGGACGGCTACGTGATGTTCAGCGACGTGATCGGGCGGTACATGAAGGTTGACCCCGCCACGCTTAAAGTGGTGTTTGACAATGTGGAGTATTCCGCGAACAACCTCGTTGCGAACAAACCCAACTGGACGGCCCAGAACCCCCTCAAGTACACGTTGCAGACATACGAAGTGGCAGGCAATATCGTCGTGCCAGACCAGGTGTTTGGGCGGCAGAGGCTGGACAAAGTGCCCTTGAGCAACGCCTTTATCGAGGTGATCACCGCCCTGGAGGATGATGTCCGGCCCCCCTGCGAGCTGCCAGGCAACAGCGATATTTCCATAGACCGGCTGCTGAAAAAAGACCAGCAGGAGGTGAGGTGGTACATCCCGGCCTCCCTGCTCCCCCAGCGCACGATCGACGCCACAGACGATGGATACCGGGTTTACAATTTCAGCACAAACAGTTATGCTGGCGCGAATAATGTCACGGCAATGTCGCCGCATCCCATCCGGGCGAGGTACAAGGTGGGCCTCACCGTCACCGCGGAGGAGCAAATTGACGAGGACGAATTAGAGGCATACAGGGCGCAGCTATACCTGGTCAATGACGATGAAGTACAGGGGAACGTCATTAGCGTTGACGATGAACTCAAGACCCGCTTCCACGCGAACGCCTGGGATTGGGATTTCGAGGGGGGGACATACGACAACCGCGCGGCGGCGCTGTTTAAACCCAGCGAGGCAAACCCGTTTTTCTACTGTCCCGACTATGAGTTAGCCGAGTACAAAGCCGGACATGGCCCTCAATATGTTTTATATAACAACACCAATACCGACCCTCCAGGGGTTTTTGTCGGCCCATATGATACAATGGAAGAATTATATGCGGAGTTGTCTGAAATATATGCTGAGGATATAGAGGACGGCATGAGCGTCGGGGAAATTCTCGACTTTTTAATTGAGCATTGGGAAATGGAGCTTGCTGTAATACCCTCTGAAGCCGACAAAGAAGCCGCAAAAGGCATGCCTGTATATATATGGACAGGCAACGCGTATGCGCGCGCAGGTGTAAATGATGTGCCCCCCAACGGAAAATACTATGTCCCGATTGAGGTATGGGCGATTGACAGCGGCAATACATCGTTGTACAAGGAAGTCAATCCAGCGGCCATATCAAAGTATGAGGGTGGTTTAGTCGTACCGCTCGTACAAAGCCAAAGCGCACAGACCCAGGGCGCGCAGCTTCAAAGCTTGCTCCCGCCGTTTGAAAGCGGCCTCTTCGTGCCCGAAAAGACCTTGTGGCCGTCGTTAGACGCCCCCAAAAAAGACAACCTAAGCACCACCAACCCCTTCATCCGAAAGCTCGGCCAGGCGGGGTTCCAGCTGGACAACAACGGCTATCTGACGCTGTCGGAAGAGCCTGAAGAGCCGATTGATCCTGATGACCCCGATCCCGATCCGAAGCCGCCGTGCGAGTGGGTGAAGATTCCCTTCCTGCCGTTCCCGATCCCGATCCCGCTGCCGCTGCTGAACATCATCCCGCTGCTCACGAAGATCGCGATCCCGGAGAAGAAGGTCGCCGCCCCGCCGCAGGAAATCGTCCCGCCGCCCAAGACCGGCGACGACAACGCGGCAGTGATGTGGGCGCTGCTGCTCTTCGCGAGCGCCGCCGGGCTCGCAGTCTGCGTCGTGGCGATGGGAAAGAAGCGCAAGGAAGAGTTGGCGTAGACCGTAACCGCGTTTTGAATCGTGTTCTTCATAACCTTCATGGGGTGCGGCGCGGCCTGCTCATGGGCCGCGCTGCCCCGGAGGGAAACGCCGGGCCGGCGTACAGCGGTGTGATCCGTTTGCCTTGCCTGTCCCCCCGCCGCATCCGGGGGGACAGGGCGCGGAAGGGGTTCGGGCGCCTCAAAAAAAAAATAATGGACAGAAAACAGTTCCGGCTTTCCCTGGGGCGAAATTTGTGTGAAGGGGCTACCGAACGTGCTGAATTTTTCTGCGGACGACAGGCGGGTCATTCTGCGCGATCGGTGTGCCCGGGCGGCTCCCTCTTTTGGGGGGGCCGCTTTTTTTGCGGCGTCCAAACAATTTTGGGGAGAAATTTTGAAATAGAATTAAGGGGAGAGGGCATCTTATGAAAAGCAAAACAAGGAAATTCACGGCCATGCTGCTGGCGGCGGCGATGGCGTTCGGCCTGCTGGCGATTATGCCGGTGACGGCCAGCGCCGAGGAATTAACAATAACGCCGATGATCGCGGGAGGGGAGTATCATTCCCTCGCGTTGAAATATGACGGCACGGTCTGGGCCTGGGGGTATAACCTATATGGTCAGCTGGGCGACGGCACCAAAACAGACAGCAGCAAGCCTCTGCCGGTAATGTATCAAGGTGAGCAGCTGAGCGGCGTGGCGGCTGTCGCGGCAGGCGACAATCATTCCCTGGCGCTGAGCAGCAACGGCGATGTTTTCGCCTGGGGGTCTAACGGCAGCGGCCAGTTGGGCAACGGCACCACTACGAGCAGCAGCCCTCTGCATGTGGAAATAAACAAGACCGCCATCGCTGCTGGCGGCTATTTCAGTTTGGCGCTGGATAACGACGGAACGGTCATGGCCTGGGGGTCTAACAGCAGCGGCCAGTTGGGTGTCGGATTCTTCGACGACGAACACGACATCGACTGGAACATATGTTACCGGGTTCGGACCACTAACTTTACTGTCCTGGATGACGTGACGGCCATCGCAGCAGGCTACGCCCATTCCATGGCGTTGAAAAGCGACGGCACGGTTTATGCCTGGGGAAACAATTCCTCCGGCCAGTTGGGCGACGGCACAACCACACGCCGCTACGGAGCTGTCCGGGTGGAAACCTCGGCGGGCGTCCCCTTGACCGATGTGGTCGCCATCGCGGCAGGCAGCTATCATTCCCTGGCATTGAAAAGCAACGGCACGGTCTGGGTCTGGGGGAATAACTCTGTCGGCCAGCTGGGCAATAGCAACACAAATAATCTCAGCCGTCCTATGATGAACAATAACTTGAGTGGTGTGACGGCCATCGCGGCAGGCTACGCCCATTCCATGGCGTTGAAAAGCGACGGCAGGGTCTTAGCCTGGGGGCGTAACTCTTGCGGCCAGTTGGGCAACGGTACCATCATAGACAGAAGCACGCCTGTGCATGTAATGAACTCGAACGTGGTCGGGACCGGGGGCTCTGGCGATATGGGTAATGTGATTGCCATCTCGGCAGGCAATTATCATTCCTTTGCGGTGAAAAGTGACGGCCCGTGCTGGGGCTGGGGGTATAATGCATGCGGCCAGTTGGGCAACAGCGTCATCATTGCCAACATGATTACATACTATAAGACAATGCCTGTGAGGGTGAATATCTCCAACACTATGTTTAACATCCTGTATGGCCCTTACGCGTTGACAGTCATCGGTGGCACCGGCAGCGGGAGTTATTTACCGGGCTCGTCTGTAAGTCTCCGCGCCACTCCGCCTGCCGGGATGGCGTTCGACAAGTGGGTGTTGACTTCCGGCGGCGGCACGCTTGCCAACGCGAACAGTGCCAGCACGACATTTACCATGCCCCCCAACCCGGCGACGGTCACGGCGACCTACAAATACATCCTGACGGTGACAGGCGGCTCTGGCAGCGGTAATTACTCGGCGGGCGATCAGGTGCCCATCGCGGCCGCCCCCAGCACCGGGCAGGAGTTCGTCAGGTGGAAAGTGACTTCCGGCGACGGAACCCTGGCCGACGAAAACAGCGCCAGCACGACCTTCACCATGACAAACAGCCAGGCGACTGTCACGGCAGTCTACAGGCATCCCCTGACGGTGAACAGCGGCACGGGCGGCGGCAGCTACGAGGCGGGCGCGCAGGTGGACATCACGGCCGTCGACCCGCCTGCCGGGCAGGTGTTCTATAAGTGGGTGTTGACTTCCGGCGGCGGAACCCTGGCCGACCCGTACAGCGCCGCCACGGCCTACACCATGCCAAACAGCCAGGCGACTGTCACGGCAACCTACGTGGCTACCCGTACCCTGACGGTGATCGGCGGTACAGGCGGCGGGGTTTACACGGCGGGTACGCAGGTGCAAATCACGGCCGATCCGCAGCCCGGGCAGACGTTCTATCGGTGGGAAGTGACTTCCGGCGGCGGCTCCCTGGCCAACGCGAGCAGCCCCACCACATGGTATACCATGCCCGCCGGCGTGGCGACGGTCACGGCGATCTACAGGAGCGCCCTGACGGTGGTGGGCGGCAGCGGCGGCGGCAGCTACTTGGCGGGCACGCAGGTGGACATCACGGCCGGCACCCGGCCCGGGCAGGTGTTCGACAAATGGGAAGTGACTTCCGGTGGCGGCGTCCTTGCCGACGAAAACAGCGCCGCCACGACTTTTACCACGCCGGACAACCCGGCGACGGTGACGGCGACTTACAAGAGCGTCCTGACCGTGTACGGCGGCAGCGGCAGCGGCAGCTATGCGCCTGGCTCGCAGGTAGACATCACGGCCGAGCCCCTGCCCGGGGAGGTGTTCGACAAGTGGGTCGCTTCCGGCGGCGGCACGTTTGCAGACGCGAACAGCGCCAGCACGACCTTTACGATTGCGAATCAATCGGCAACGGTGACGGCAATCTACAAATACACCCTGGAGGTGAACGGCGGCGCAGGCAGCGGCGTCTACGCGGCGGGCACACAGGTGCCTATCACGGCCGCCGCTCCGCCTGCCGGGGAGATATTCGACAGGTGGGTGGCGGATAGCGGCATTCTTGCCAACGAAAACAACGCCGCCACGACCTTTACTATGCCGGATAACCCGGCGACGGTCACGGCAACTTACGAGCCCATCTACACCCTGACGGTGGAGGGCGGCTACGGCAGCGGCAGCTATGTGGCGGACAGACGGGTAAGCATCACAGCCGCCACCCCGCCAGCCGGGTATGTGTTCGATAAATGGGAATCGACTTCCGGCGGCGGTTCCTTTGCCTATGAGAACAATTCATCTACGTTTTATATCATGCCGGCTAACCCGGCGACGGTGAAAGCGACCTACAAGCTCAACACCCTGACGGTGGTCAACGGCACGGGCAGCGGGAATTATTCGGCGAACGTAAACGTGCCTATCAAAGCCGATACACTGCCCGGGCGGGTGTTCGACAGGTGGGTGTTGACCTCCGGCGGCGGTTCCTTTGCCGACGCAACCAGCGCCGCCACGACTTTTCGTATGCCCGCCAACCCGGCGACCGTCACGGCGACCTACAAGAGCACCCTGACGGTGAATGACGGCAGCTCCGGCGGCGGCAGCGGCGTCTACGCGCCGGGCGCGCAGGTGAGGATCAGGGCCGTCATACCGCCCGCCGGGTGGTCGTTCGTCAAGTGGGAGACTTCCGACGGCGGCGCGTTCGCCGACGAGAACAGCGAAGACACGTATTATACCATGCCGGATAACCCGGCGACGGTGACGGCGGTCTTCAGGGGGCCGGGCACGAACACCCTGACGGTGGCCAACGGCACGGGCAGCGGCGGCTACGCGCAAGGCAGGGCCGTGACCATCACGGCCAACGCCCCGCCTGCCGGGCAGGTGTTCGACAAATGGGTGCTGACCTCCGGCGGCGGCTCCCTGGCCAACGCGAACAGCGCCACGACGGCCTACACCATGCCAAACAACGCGGCAACGGTCACGGCCACCTTCAAGGCCGCGGGCCCCGCGGACAAAACCGCCCTGAACGCCCGCCTGGCCGCCATCGGCGGCACCCAGAAGGGCAATTACACGGACGCCAGCTGGAGCGCGTTCCTGGACGCCCTGGCGGCGGCGCGGGCGGCCGCGAACGACGCGAACGCCACGCAGGCGCAGGTGAACGACGCGCTGAGCGCCCTGAACAGGGCTTTCGGCAACCTGCAGGCGAAGAAGTTCATCTTCACCACCAAATACGAATCGAACCTCCTCAACTGGCTGCTGTTCATCTTCCTGTTCGGCTTCATCTGGATGTGGTTCGCCTAACCCGGCCCGCGGCGCGGAACCCGGAATTGCTTTCTTCATTTCCTTCATGGGTAGGTACAGCGCGGTCTGCTGACGGGCCGCGCTGTCCTCTCTTGCGCCGCTTGACAATCTTCGCGCGATTGTGATATAGTATGACATATCCGCCAAAGCGGAAAAAAACAGGGGGGAGAATCCCTCGTACAGCCGCCCTGTGCCGATACAGAAGTCCAGGATAGTGCGGTCAATGCCGCGCCCTGTGAGATAGGCGATCACGCGGCCGTTGTCAGGGGCGGCGGAGGGCAATTGCAGCTGCTTGGGCGCAGAAAAGGCGGGCGGCCCGACCGAACCGCCCGCCCGCGCCGGGGGAGATATGGACGGCGCAACCCGCAGGATGGTGCCCACGGCTTCCGGGAAGCCCAGGCCGCGTACTTTGACGAGGTAGTCCAGGGCCGAGCACCCGCCGATCTGCCTGCTGTTCCAGCACCACTTCCCATTGGAGATTTTCAGGCTGTCGTGTGTTTTCGTGCAATATTCCTTGCCGGCGACGTGGACAAGCTCATCGGGGTCGAAGCGTTGGAGGTAGGTGAACAAGTCCATTTCCCTGGCTTGGGCTACTTGCTCGGGGGGGATGAAGGGCAAACTATCACATCCTCTGCAAATGAAATAGCCGCCCGGTCAGCCGGGCGGCATAGAGATTATTTTGGCGGCGGGGATTACACGGTTTTTTTACAATATCGCATCGCGCGAATTATAAGTATATTTCAAAAGAGATAAACCAAACAGCGGCAATTAGCTGAGCCGTTTATTGTTCTCGAACAGGAACCGCATACGGTCAACGCGTTTTACGATATGGTAACGCCCGCAATACCATCGCTCATAGGCCAGCCGTCCCTCAATCGAATCCAGCCAAAGCTCGGTGCTTTTATCCGCGCCGCCCTGGTCTGCGCCCCGGATGGAAGTTTCCCTCGGCTCGTATTTCAGCGGGCAGGTATGCGAGAGCACCAGGTCAACCTTCCAGCCCTCGGCAACGAGGCGCTGCTCCACCCGCGCCTTGATTTCACCAGATGGCTGCTCGTCCGCGAACCACGGCCTGCCTCGTTCCAGGCGGGCGGCTTTGTCCACGCTGTAGGCCCCGCCGACAGCGATGCACTTTTGCGTCGCGATGTCGTAAATTTCGCCGTCCTTGGCGAATAGCAGGTAGGGATAGGCAGGCTCCGCGTAGACAATGCCGCCACGCCATTCAACTTCCTCGTAGCCGCCTGCGCGCTCAGGCCGCATGTCATGAGCGCCATGGACGCATAATAGCGTGAGGGGCAAATTTTTTAGCCCGCGCTTTATCGCCGCGTCCCTCGCGCCTCCGTAAAAGTTGATCCCCGCATCTCCCAGGATTACCATGGTATCGGCCCTGGTGGTACACAGTTTTTTGCACAGCGTCCATACGCGATTGAATTTTCCGTGCACATCGCCGGTTAGTATGTCCACAACGCGCCCCCTATTCTATTTATTAACCCTACTGTAGCACAAGGGGGCGCGTATGGCAAATGTGCAAATCACTATCGCGCCGGTTCCCGGCTCCAAACAGGTTTCACAAAGCAGAGCACGTCCCGGTTCAGTTCCTCAAGGCGCTCCTGCCGCCGAAGAAGATAACTGACTGTGAACGCAAGCGGATTGGCTACCGCTTCGCTGCGGGGCGGGACGAAGGGGTTCATCCGCACTGCCGTGTTGATCGCGCCCTGTTTCAGCCTGCGGATTTCCAGCGGCAGGCCCGCGTGGTGCGCGAGGGCGGTGAAGCCCGTAATCAGCAGGTCGTTGGGCGCGTCCGCGTTGCGCGGATAGCCGCGGGCGATCAGGGCGATGTTGTGGTCGAAAAAGGGCGCAAGGGAGAGCACCTGCCCGGTATCGCTGTCCCGCAGCACGCCGAAATTCTGCTCGTGCCTGTCCATGTTGTAGATCAGGGCGTCGAAGTAGCACATCAAAACATACTGCCCGGCAACCGTGCCGCCGAAGCGGCGCAGCGCCTCATAAATCTTGACATAATCGCTCTCGTCGCCGATGATGCCCGCGGCCGGCTCGAAGTCCACTTGGGCGTCGCGCGTAAAGTCGCGGCTGCGGATGAACGCGCCGTCCGGCTCGTACTCGGCCATGGGGAACCCCAGCGCAACGCCCAGGCGGTAAGCCAGCAGCTCGCTGAACAGCTCCTCCGGCTTGCCCGCTTTCACCATCCACCATTCGCCCCCGCGCCGCCGCCAGCACTTCTCGAAGCTGCCGGTATTGGTCAGCTCCGGGGTACGGCCGGGCGGCTGGTCAAAGGAATTCACGTCGCCCGTCAGCGCCAGGTTATCGAAACAATTCACCTGAAAGCGTACATCGGCATAGTGTGTGGTTGTGTCGCCGAGGGGCTTCACCCAATAATTGTCCGTGACCGTCGCAGCGTTGACGGCCAGCACTGTGCTCAAATCGTCTTTATGCTCCAGGCGCAGCGCCTTTTTCAGCAGGCGTGAGTTCGTGCGGTGGCTGTCCACGGCACGGGCCTCCAGCCAGGCGCGTATGTCGCCGGAGCGTTGCAGGAACAGCGGCAGCCGCTCCGGCAAGAGCGGCTCAACCGTGTTATTTATCACCCGCGCGATAGGGGTATCCTTGCTCATCAGCACAAGGTCTTGCATCAAAAAATCACCAATCCTTTGCATTATTATAGCACGCGCGCGGGCAAATGTCCAGCACTACAGCGCCAGCTCCCTCGTTTTTTTCTTCTGCCCCGGCGCATCCCCTTCCTCCGGCGCTTCGCCGGGCAGCGCCTCCGGCTCCCGCCGGTCGAGGTTCAGGGCTGCGTTCACCTCCGCCAGCTTCGCGGACTTCTCGGCCAGCTCCGCTTCCAGGGGGAAGGGCGCGGCTATCTGCTCTTTGGCGGCGGCAAGCTTCTGCCGCAACCCGGCCAGGGCCTGCCGCTCCGTTTCCAGCGAGGCGGACAGGCTCCCCAGGGCGTTGTCGATGCGGGTGATGTTGCCGCGCACGTCCATGCCCAGCAAAACCGGGCAGCTCCCTTGCCCACGCAGCACAAGGCGGTATTCTTTCTCCAAGCGGTCAAAGGATACCTCCATAGCGAAGCCGCGGTATGTCCCAATGGGCACCGGGTCTTTGCTCGTAATTGCGGCGCAGGCTTCCAGCAAGGCGCTGCCCGCGTCCTTCGTCGTGGTGCACGCCACATCGTGGATCACCATGGGCGAAAAGTGCTCCGCGCCGGCCGGGGCGGTCCGCGCCGCAAGCGCAGCGTCCGCTTCACGGGCCGCGATTT
>Ga0082212_10004632_pt1 | contig 18989 bp, 18 predicted proteins | sample TergutNt197P3_FD_71548 | JGI IMG/M metagenome (GOLD analysis project Ga0082212, IMG submission 71548) | Neocapritermes taracua P3 segment gut microbial communities from Petit-Saut dam, French Guiana - Nt197 P3 | ecosystem: Host-associated > Arthropoda: Insects > Digestive system > Gut ... | reverse complement strand
ACGCAGCCCCCGAAAGGCGAAAAAAATACGCGGGCTTTTGGAGTCTGCCGCTCCCCAACCCCTGACGTGGCACTGTTACTGGCCAGCGCGGTATCTGCCTCCAACTCACCATTGAGTTGCGGGAAAACACCGCGGCAGAAAACTCTGCTTATCCTTATCGTCAGTTCATGCACTTTTTAAATATGCACCCCCTCTTGAATAAACAATTCAAATCATCGTTAATTCGTGCTATACTATTCAACGGCAACCGACCAAGAAGCCTATTTCGAAATTACGGAGGTCTCATCAAATCACATGGAAAAAAAGTGTATCACATCTGAAAACGGCGCCGTCTGGTATTGGATTGACCGCCATAGCAACCTTAACGCGCCCTGGATTGTTTTCACCCATGGCCTAGCCGCCAACCACACAATGTTTGACAGACAACTCGGCCACTTCGCCAAAACCTATTCTGTTATCACCTGGGACGTCCCCTTCCACGGCGAATCCAAGCCATACAAACACTTCTCCTTTGCCAACGCCGCCAAAGAGCTGAACGCCATACTGGCAGCAGAAGACATCCCCAAAACGATTCTGGTCGGAATGTCTATGGGAGGATACGTGAGCCAGCAGTTCATTGACGCCTATCCCGAAAAAGTTTCGGCCTTCATCGCTCTAGACACAACTCCCTTTGGTCTGCGGTACTACTCCCGTTCCGACCTGTTCTGGCAATGTCACGCGGGCGCCATGTCCGCGGGCTTCCCAGACAAAACCCTGCGCCGCAACTTTGCCAAAGCCAACGCCCTGAGCGAGGAAGGTCGCAGACTGATGCTGCAAATGCTCGCCCCGATGAGCAAAAGCGAAATATGCCTTCAAATGAGTCTGTCCGGCAACGCCCTTTATGCCGAAAACCACGACATTGATATTCCCTGCCCGGTGCTCATCATTGTCGGAGAAAAGGACCGAACGGGAAAAGTACCGCAATACTGCAAAACCTGGTCCGAAGCCACCGGTTATCCCCTCGTATGGATCCCCAACGCGGCCCACCTGTCCAATGTCGACAACTGGCAAGACGTGAACCGTGCCATCGAAGCCTTCATCACCCCATTAACTTATACAAAGAACGCCGCCGCCTCTCCCGAACCGGTGCCTTCTCTAAAAACAAAACCGCTGAAACTTGCCGGCGCCTTTAACACCTTGTTCGGATCTTTGCTGAGACGGGAAAAAGAGCAGCTCAAAGCAAAATAGTTCTTCTCTTTATAGTCTTCCAGCAATCCCGTGAGCCCGCCGAGCCGCCTCAAAACAAATCTTTTCTTCATCCAAACCTGTTAGCGCCCCCTGCTCCATCAGAACGCGCCCATTTACCATCACAAACCGGACATCCGAGCCGCGGGCACAATTAACAAGATGAGACACCTCAGAGAAACATGGCGTCAGATGGGATCCGGCGAAATCCACCGCAATCAAATCAGCCAACCCACCGGGTTCCAACCTGCCGCAACGCGTCAGCCCCAACGCCTCACCTCCCCCCGCTGTCGCCATCCTCAGCACTTCGTAAGCTTTTAGCGCCGACGGCGATTTGACCAGCTTCTGCTGCAAAGACGCGGAACGCATCTCCCCGAACATATCCAAATCATTGTTGCTGGAAGCTCCGTCTGTCCCTAATCCGACACACAGGCCAAGCTCCAGCATACGAGCCACCGGCGCTGTCCCGCTGTTCAATTTCATATTGCTCTCCGGATTGTGAGCAATCCTCACACCGTAGTTTCGCAGCATGAGCAATTCTTCCTCATTGAGATGCACACAATGGGCAGCCAGCACAGGCACACCTGATACGTCTGATACGCCTGATACGCCTGATACACCCGATGCACCGGCTGCACCTGATCCCTCCGACTCACGGAATCCAAAAAAGCCCAATTCTTCCAACCACACCGCCGGCCGCAGACCCGTGCGCTCCCGTATCGTCCTTTCTTCCGTCAGAGTTTCCGCCAGATGAATATGAAGGCCGGCGCCCACACGCTCCGCTTCCTGCCTGACTTCCCGGAGAAATTCCCCTGTGCAGGTGTACGGCGCGTGAGGCCCCAGGAAAACACTGACACGCCCCTCCCCGGCGCCCTGGCAACGGTGAAACAACTCCAGATTTTCCCGCAGGCCCCTCTCAGCGTTGGCCGAATCAAAAGCCGTGATCCCCCGACACAGCACAGCCCGGGTTCCCGCTTCCAGCACAGCGTCAGCCACTCTATCCTCGTTCATATACATATCCGCCATTGTCGTCGTTCCGCCGCGCACCATCTCACATAACGCCAGCATTGTTCCCCAGTACATATCATCCGGCTCCATCAATGCTTCAAAAGGCCACACCTTCGTTTCCAGCCAAGGCATCAGCGGCATATCGTCAGCATACCCACGCAGCAGCGTCATAGCGGCATGGGTGTGGGCATTAACCAAACCGGGCATAACAACATGATTCTTCAAATCCAGCACCCGCTCAGGCTGCCAGTCCGGCCGGCTGCCGATATAGTCCTCCAGCACCCCTCGCGGCCCTACCGCCACCAGGGTATCGCCATCCACCAACAATTCTCCGTCCGGATAAAAAATTTCTGCCCCAATCATCGGCAGAATTCTTCCTCTTATTGCGTATCTTGTCATTGGCTCAATGATCCTCCTTAGTGTCGTCGTGGTTGCTCTTGGTTGCGTCTTTATATTGTATCTAATGGGGAGGTCTCCTGCAAACCAAGGGAGTGTATAGTGTATGGAGATCAATCAAGGCGGTAAGAAAATAAGAGGATTTTTTCTGAATCCGTGGAAGTATGCTTCTATGGCATTACTCATGACACCAGGAAATTTTATGCGCGGAGGAAATTATGGAAAAAATTAACAAAGCTTTTTTTGATGGTGAAGTGCTGATCTGCGGGTGTTCGAAACAAGATAATTTGTATTACAAAAATATGTACAAAGCTTTCACAGACAATGGCATAAAAGTCTATCCCATGCCCACAACACCGGAATCGGGGCTTGGATTCGAAACGTACACAAGTTTTGATGACCTGCCGAAAGTGCCAAACAGCGCCTATGTTTTAACCCATAAGAACCAAACACCCGCGCTGATTGAGCAATTAGACCAACTCGGCGTGAAAAGGATCGTGTTTTTCGGCAAGGTTTGCGCAGATGAAAGCACCCTGGAAACCTGCCGGAAAAAAGGGATTCAAACAAGAATTGGCTGCCCCATGATGCTTTTCGGCGGTGGATTTCATCGGCTGCACGCCTTTTTCGCAGGTGTTAAACAGGAAAGATCCTGATCCATAATGACAATACAGCTGTTCTAATCACAGCTATTCTAATCCGCGGGATCTGAACCAATAGGGTCCAACGAGAAAGACTCGTTTGGCCTTCTTTATGTTTAACTGTGTCCGGCTAAGCCGGCCAAATTCCTCAAAGCAACAGCGCAGGCTTTCCTCTCTCTGGCACGCCGCCGGGGCGCCAGACATTGACTTTGTTCAAGAAACTCCCGGATGAACAGATATCGTTCCGACGTATCGGAAACGGCATCTTCCCGCAGTGGCGCCAGGCTCAAACACAGGATATTGTCTGTCCGGCGCTGCTCAGCGGCTTCATGATACAGCTTCTCCAGCGGAATCTTATCTAAAGCGGCGTTGACGAAAAGCCTCATGCGCTCATATTGGCCGACACCGGTCAATCCCGCCGCCGCGTCAAGAAGCCGCAAAAACCTCTCCTCCCCCAAATCCTGACAAATGCTGCGCAACCAGCCGACATCAAAGGCACCCTCGCCAATTTCCTTAACCTTAAGCGGCGTTAACCGTTCTACCGGAAAATTCTTATCCCCATCCGTTTCCTCCGGCATATCACAACCAAGGTGAACACGGATAAAACAGACCGCGCTCAGCAAACCCGGCCATCCCAAAAACTCGGCAACAAGGCGTGTCCAAGCAGGCGCCAGCAAAGCAGCCTCCGCCAAGAACCGCTCAGATACCCCGCCTTCTTCCCCGCCTTCTTCTCCCCAGGCTGGTTTCGCTTCCTGAAGCATACGGCCTAAACCCTGCGCGGTGTCCCCCTCCGCCGGTACCGAAGCCCCCAGCAAGGACTGCAAAACATCGCGCTTCTCCGCCGTTTTGCGTTCATGACCTTTCTTCCCCTGTTCTTGCCCGCACCTTGGCCTTTGCGCTTGCCTTAACAGAGCGGTTACAATGCCCACAAACGCCCAAACCCCTTCATGATATACAATATCCGCCGCCAAAGGGCTAACCGGCAAACGTCCGCAAGTCGGTTCCCGAAGCACAATCTCGATCACGCGCCGGGAGAGCTTTTTTAACGCATTCACCAACAAAGCAGCAGCAGAAGCCTCCATCACCAGACAACCCTGCCGCTGTTGTTCCCAAAGAGCAAAAGCTTCCCCCAAACCTTCCCGGCAAAGAAACTGGAAAAGCAAATCATCCTTAACCAAACCCAAAGCCGCCGCCCGGGCAATCTGCCGGACATCCAGCCGTACACAGGGCCGTCCGGACATTTGACCCAAATGAACGCACGCAGCCGCGTACCGCATAAACCCCTCGTCATCAGCCGCGAATCTTTCCATCAGATCCAACAAGCAATCAACTTCCGTGATATCAGACAGGCAGAAACCTTGTTTTTCCAGCCCTGAATCAACGGCCCCACCGGCGATTTCTATTAAACCAAACACAGCGCCGCAGGCGGCTTGAAAAACATCAGCCGGCTCAAACTCATCAATAAATTTTTCAATAAGCGCCATTGCTAATGAACCATACTCCCGCTTCGGAAAGGCCGCCGCGCAGTCCCTTATCACCGCCATAGGCAACACTTTGCCATAAACGTCATCAACCCAGGCCGGCAATTCCGGCTCAGAAGCTTGTCCCCTTCGATAAGCCAACGCCATGACCAGCACTTCCGGCAACTCAACCTGATTCTCCGTCCGCCATGCCCGCCAAACCTCCGGCAGCACAAAATCATCGAGAGTATACCCCTTCCTCTCCCGTCGCGCCGTGGTGTTGGGCAGTACCGGATACGCAAGACTCCCTAACACCGTTTCTTCCTCTGAAAAATCATAATTAACACGTGTAAAAACAAAATCCTTGTGAACCTCAACTTGAGCACACATAGCCGCCAAAAGACTCATTATCCTCGTTTCCGAAACGCCGGCAACAGCACACTCATCTCCGGGCAACTGTTTCAAACTGAACCGTTCCAGCACCGCCGGCTTATATTGAGGATCAAAAATCCCCAACACCTGCTCAAGGGTATCAGCGCCGGTGCCATGCCGCAAACTCCGCACAAAATCCCGTTCCTCGCCGCCCCGCTGTTCCAGAGGCACAACAGCCGCCGCGTCAGCCAAAACATCCGCGCAGGTATCGTCCGTAATCCTTGCCGCGACGCGCAGCTCTTCCAGCAACGCCAACCCGGCCAGCCTCTTCTCCTCCCCTTTTGCCCCACACAACTCCCCCGCGCAAGCAAGAGCCGTTTCAGTCGGCTGCCCCAAAAGAATCCTGAGACAAGGTTCCCGCATCCCTTCCGTCTTCACCGCCAGCAGTTTCATGACAGCGGTTCTTTCCCCAACAGATAAAGGAACGGCCCAACCGCCCTCTTCATCCCATTTCCCTCCTGCCGCCAATTTCTCAACCGCTGTTCGACGCACAATCATACTTTTATCATGGAGGCATTGAAAGAGAAAATCCCGCTCCCGTTCATGCTGCACCCAAGATTCAGAAATAAACACATCAACAAACCGCCGGCGCGTTTCCGCTTCACAACCGGGCATCAGATCAATCAACTCAGATATTTTCATCTTGTCATAATCTGCGGCGGCAATCAAAAACAGGTTGGCATAAAGACACTCCCGGCTTAGCGCCCCTCGGAAAGGTTCGGCGGACAGCCGGTAGCCCGCAGCCGGCATCCCCTTAAGCAGCCCGGACAGGTCGGTAAAATACCGATCGCGCGCCCCGGCGTCCGCCAGCGCTGAAAGGCTGCGGCTGACCCCCTGCCAGCCTTCACGGGTTTGCATAGTCGGCACGTAAGACATATCGAAATTGGCCATAGCCAAACAGAGCACATCAGGATCGGTACAGGGATCGGACAGGAGCCCGGATACCAATTCGACCTGTGCGGATTTATCATCCAATTCAGCCGCAAAAGAAAGCGCCGCGAGTTTCTGTATCTTGTCCCCTTGCCGCAGAAGCTCCTTGAGCAACGGCAAAACTTCCTCTACGTCAGACAGAGTGCTCACCCAGAGCCCGGCCCAAACACCCTCCAACTCGCTGCCGAAGACAGCCTGTCGGCATGCCGCCGGATCTCCGGCCAAACGCAGCGCCAAACGGACGATTTTTTCCATCATGCCGCCATCGGCGCGAAAGGGCCCAAAACCCATCCAGACTTTAACCGTACCGGCAACAGCCTCATAACGCCAAAGATCATACTCCGCTACCCACGCCAACAGCGCCAGCTGCCCCTCAACCCGGCCCTCACTCCCTGCTTGCAGCAGTTCTACAGCCCGTGCAACATCCCAACCCAATCCATTCTCGGTCTGAGCGTAACCCTTGACAAACTCAAACAGATCCCGCCGTTCCGACTTCAGCACGGCGCGCAGCAGCATCTGTCTCAATCCCCGGTCACATTTTCCCTCGGACAAGCCGGCCCGAACAGCCTCGCCGACAGAGCCGACAGAGCCGTTTTCGCCAACAACCCGGATCTCCTCGCTGACGGAACCGCCCTCCTCATCAAGGGCCAAAGCTATAAAATGCTCCCAAACAAAATCCGCCATCACATTAAGATCAGCCGGCAAATGCGCTTCTCCCCCACGTTTGTTCTTATACCGGGAGATTCGCCGAAGGATAACCGGCAAACCGGAAGCTTCAAGCTTTGGCATAAAGACACAGCCCAACAATCGCACAAAAGGACGCATATTCGCCTGCAAAGAACTTGAGCGAAAAGACCTGCGGCTAACCCCCGACGCGTATGGATACAAAGGCAGCCGGGCCGCAATCTTCCCCACAGCCTCGGCCATAGGCTCACCGGCCAGCCTTTCCACGAAATCCCGCGCCCCCTGTTCATAGACTTCTGTCAAACAACGCGCGCCGCCAGAATCGAGGGCATCAACCAGTCGTAAATAACTCGGCTGGCGCAAAATCTGCCCGCCGCGGATCATTTCACGGAAAGCCGCCGCGATCTCACCCGTTCGGCTTTTTTCCAGCCCCAAAACCTCCAGTTGTTTCATCATGATTCTGTTAACTCCTGCAAATCGGTTTGACCGTTATTTTTTTGCATATGTTCCTCACGAGCCAGCTGCCATTGATCCCGAGCCAAGCTAACATATTTACGATACCGGCTTTTGTCCTCATGATGAACAACCTTGCCAAAATAGCGGATCGCTTCAGCATAATTCTGCCGGCGCCGATGTAACTCACCAATGAGGTAAAGCAGCTGTATTTCCGTAACGTTCGTTTGCGCAAAATCGCCGTTGATGTATGATTGCTCATAGTGCTGCAAGGCCTCAGTCATATACTTCTGTTCATTGGCGCCATCCTGTTGGCCGCGAAAAAGCCAGGCCAGACGAATGTTGAGCCCAGCATGATTAATATGGATTTCCCGTACAATATCGGCCAAAGCCAGAGCAAAACGATAGGTTTCAATAACGTCATACAGAGATCGTTTCCCGCAGTAGGATTTGGGATGGGAGAACCGCCACTCCTTAAGGAAAACCGCTACCTCTTCGCGTGCGTTGCCTGGGATCCGCGAAGAATCATCATAGAACCCATATGAACATTCCGGACAAATAATAACGAAATAATGCAAGGGATTAGGATCCCCCGGAGCAAATATCTGACAAAAATCCGTATCAAGTTTTTCCGGCTTGATAAACCGCGATCTAATTTTTTTTGATGAAAATCCCGTTCCACATAAAGGGCAAATCAGCTTTTTATCATATAAAATTTCCATATGATTGTTCTGATTGTTCCCGTCATTCATCATAGATCCTCCGACATAATAAAAAATAGCAGCTGGGATCGTTCACCCGTTATCATAGTTTCCCAAGCCTTTCCCTGAAATATGTAACCTAGATCCCGCTCTTTCCTGTTCAATGTTGGCAAAGATTGCCGAACGACCTCAATTGAGGAATAACATATACGCTTGGATAATGACAATATGCATAAATAAATCTTGACATTATAGTCATATACATATAGATTTAAAATATCAACAAAATATTGTCGTGACTCTCGTATGGTTGCTTTGAAGGAGGGGATCCCTATTAACGGTCAATCTAACAGATATACAAACCAATACTCCGAGGGATCAAACCGAGACTCCAGCGAATCAAACGGATTCCCCAGTGGATCAAACGGATTCCCCAGTGGATCGAATAGCGGGTCAAGCCGGTATTCCGGCGGATCAAGTGGATCTCCTAACGGATCAAATCGATACTCAGACGAACCAAACTTTTCCAATAGATCGGTCAGCTATTCCAACAGATCAGGCAATTATCCTGATAGATCCGCCAGCTATCCGGCCGGCTATCCTGACAGATCGGGCGGCTATCCCGACAGATCGGGCGGCTATCCTGACAGTCCGGGCGGCTATCCTGGCAGACCGGGCGGCTATCCTGACAGTCCGGGCGGCTATCCTAACAGTCCGGGCGGCTATCCAAACAGACCGGCCGGCTATCCTGACAGAGCGGGCGGCTATCCTGACAGAGCGGGCGGCTATCCTGACAGAGCGGGCGGTTATCCTGACAGAGCGGGCGGCTATCCTGACAGAGCGGGCGGTTATCCTGACAGACCGGGCGGTTATCCTGACAGATCGGGCGGTTATCCTGACAGACCGGGCGGTTATCCTGACAGAGCGGGCGGTTATCCTGACAGACCGGGCGGTTATCCTGACAGATCGGGCGGTTATCCTGACAGATCGGGCGGTTATCCTAACAGAGCGGGCGGCTATCCTGACAGATCGGGCGGCTATCCTGACAGATCGGGCGGCTATTCCAGCGGGCCAAACAGCTATCCCGTCGCTACAAGCCTCCCCTCTACTGTAATAAACAACTACCCAAAAATATTAGGCAACTACCCATATATCTCAAACAACGACCCAGGCGAACCATACAACAACCCGACTAATTTGAATGACCCAGAAGAAGCAAAAGACTTCCCGGTTGAATCAAGCAGCTTCCCAGTTGAATCAAGCAGCTTCCCAGCTGAATCAAGCAGCTTCCCGGCTGAATCAAGCGGCTTCCCGACTGAATCAAGCTCCCCTGCTGAATCAAGCTCCCCTTTCGAACCAGCCAGCCACCTCAATAGCACTTCTGCCACATACGCAGCCGAATTAGCGCATACACGTTCAAGTGAATATACAATCACGTATACAGATGAATATACAAACGTATTTTCAAATTACGATAAGACGTCCCCGGACACTCATCAGAACAATGACTATCTCACTGGGAACTTGAACGAACACGTATACACTTACGCGGATAAACTCAAAGTAGAGCAAACAAACACATATGCCAGAGAACTCATCACAAATCGCGGACTCGCCAGCTTCATTTTTCTCTCAATTATTACCTTGGGCATTTACCCAATCGTTTTTTGGAGCGGCCTGTCTAAAGACATTGATCTCATTGCCGGTAATTATGACCGGAAAAAAACCATGCACTACTGTTTATTGTTTTTCCTTGTCGGCCCACTGACTTTAGGCTTGGCGTACCTTGTTTGGCATTATAAGCTTTCTGCGAGAATGGGCACGGAACTGAAACGACGTCACATTCATTATGATGTCAAATTTGGCAGCGGCAGTTTCTGGATTTGGCTGGTGCTTTGCTCATTAATTCTAGCAAGCCCGCTTGTTTTCGCGTATTTCTTCAGCGTCGGCAGTCTCTTGCTTTTCAGCATCCTGGGTTCCTTGATCATTGTTGGGCCGCTCGTCTACACATATAAAGCCGCCAAAGCCATGAACGTTCTGGCAAATAATTACAATATTAATGGCTGATTTGCCCTTCTTTATCTGCTTGTTTTCGCGATTCACATATTGAGCTTGCATGAAACAGCCGGGATCTATCAATCCAGGCTATTTTAATAATCACATCACACAATTATTTTTTATTTATATAAATATTTTTTATTATTATTGACTTTGTTGAAATTTTAATATATATTATTATTATGCTATACATGGCTCATTACTATCTTTTAGGGGGAAGGCGATTTGAAATCTACCAAAGAAAAACCCAGAAAGCTAAGTTACGGCGACTTGGCCAAATGTTCACAATCATTCAATGTGTTCACCAAACCCGCCAATTTGGCTCTGGCCGTAGACATTGTCGAAAAGCTGCCGGCCATTGACGAAACCATTCTTCATTCCTGGCTGCAAGAGCACCAGGACAAGTTTTCCGAAGAATTCCCCGGCAAGCTGTTCGAGCTTGTATTCGATCGCAATGTCAGAGATGACATTAGTCAGCATGACGCCCATTTGATCGCTTGTTGCATGAATTTTGTTAAGGAACAGTCAAGCATCGCTTGTACACCTTAGTCACAAGAATGTCTTCGTGAAAGATGCGTTTCTTTCCTATCCGCGTCCAACCGCTTCTCCGCCATCATCTCGCTGCCGGATTTTACGATATCCAATCCGTACTTCCGCTGTAACTTTATCGTCACCTCATCCAGTTTGTCGGATTCCTCGACGGACTTGGGATCATCGAATAAAGATAATTGTTTGACTTCACCCTCCGAAAACCCGCTGAGACTGATCCCAACCAAACGGATAGGCCGGCGTTCCACTTTATTCAGCAGCGCGGCGGCAGTATGATAGATCTCATCGGCTTTGTTGGTGGCGCCGCCGCTTCTCGACCGGGTGATCTTTTTCATATCTTTGAACGTGACTTTTAGGGTTACCGTTCTGACAAATGTCCCTTCCAGTCTTATTTGAAAGCTCAGCTCTCTGGCTATGAGCCGCAGGACATCTTTCAGGTATTCCCGGTCGGTCTTATCCTGCTGAAAGGTGATCTCTTTCCCCAAAGACTGCGTTTGCGCCGAAGCAGCTATGATCCGGTTATCAATGCCGTCCGCCAGGTCAAGGATATGTTTCCCTTGGTTGCCGAGGCAGCGGATCATGGTATCCCGGTTGTTGTAAATATCCCTCACGGTGCGAATGCCGAATTTGCTTAGTTCAGCCTCGGTTTGCGGCCCTACGCCATAGATGACCCGAACGCCGCGGTCAACAATCAACTCACGCAAGGCTTCCGGAGTCAGGATCTGAAAAAACCCGTCCGGTTTCTTTTCTTCGCTGGCCAGCTTCGCCGACATCATGGAATAACCAATACCAACCGAGCAGGTCAGCCCTGTTTCCTCCCAGACCCGGCGCTTGATCTCACGGCCAATCTTCTCCGCCCCGCCAAACAGCTTCACAGAACCGGTGACATCGAGGAAACCCTCGTCTAGAGAAATGTATTGCGCCATATCAGTATAACAATCCCATATCTTATGGATCTGCCGGGAGGCTTCCACATACTTGTGGCCGTTAGGGTGCATATAGACGCCATGGGGACAGCGGCGCCAGGCTTCTTTGATGCTCATGGCGGAACGCACGCCGAATTCCCGCGCCTCATAGCTGCAGGTGGCAACCACGCCCCGTTCATGGGGCAGCGCCCCTATGATCAGGGGTTTCCCCTTCAGCTCAGGATTGTCGTGGATTTCCACCGCCGCAAAAAACATATCCATGTCAATGTGCACGATTTCCATTTCGATCAGCACTCTTCCCGGTTAATTCCCCGCTTAACTGCAAGGGTCAATTCATCCGCTTAATTGTCATACAAGAGATTCTTTCAAATGCGTTCAGAACACTATAGGCTAAATCATAATCAAGATAAATAAACCTTGTGTCTGTCTTTATTTTTCCAAACGCCTTGCTATTTTTAAAATATAAATGTTTGCCGGAAATGCGTATGCATCGATAGCGTTCACTGAAATGAATTTCTTGTATATCCGAATACAGGAATTCAAACAACTCTTTATTATTATCCCGTTTTACGATCACACTGTAATCATATAAAATCAATTCTATGACACAAGGTACGCCGTCCTCTAACTCAGAAAAAAGATTTTCCGGAACTTTTTCAGCCACTTTCTGATTATTTTTTCGAAGAAGCTTTTTCGTCAAAACGACCAACCAATGAACCAACCAATAGGTGCAACCAAACACAAGCATAACCGGAGTAAATAGAATATTCGCTAAATAGTCATCAATACCCCAGGGCGCGGGAGCTCTGCTTTTCATCTCAATTCTGTACCGTTCCACTACCTACCTCATTATTAGATTAAGTTTTCTTGTCTTCTTACTATTTTAGCAATCACAGTGTTTATGTCAAACTATGATGAAAAGCTGGTTCATCTAATGATGTATTAATAGTTGCTTCCTTTTATTGTCGGATGACTTCCCTTTCTTTGCCGTCTAACCTATAGACATATATACCGTGCCTTTCGTTTTCGGGAGTCTGTCCGACTTATTTCGCATGAGACCCATGCATTTACATTAAATATGATGGTCAGTATAATAATAGCAACATAAAGGAGGCGGTAAGATGGGTACATCAGAGGGAATGACAGATCTTCAATTCGAAGTGTTTGTTCGTTTAATATTAGAGCTTGCAAACAGCGCCGAAAGCTTAGAGGGCCTTCAAGCTGCTCTTCGTAAGGTTTTTTCTTGTTTCGATAAGTAGCACTCCGTTCTTTGTTCAGCTAATCAACGGTCAACACAACTTGTTTTAATACATTATCATAGACCTCGCGATATTCATCGTCACCCAGGTAAGTTTGAATACCAAAAACTTTATCCCCTTTAATGAGTACATACTGATGATTTTTCGGAGTATTATCAATTGTGAGGTCCCACAGCTGCACATCGGCAATCGTTACTATCTCGCCCTTGTCATAGGGATAGGGACCTTCTTTGATATATGTGCCATTCCTCAATTTAGCCTCAAGATCTTCAACGGTTTTGTAGCTGGCTCCTTGCTTCCAATAACCCGGCCGAACATAAAACGATGAAGTTCCTCTCTCTCTCACCGCGATTTCAATGCTATTGTCCGAGTATTTCGGATTGATTTCCCAGTTAATGCCATTCCACACATCGTATTCCGCAGAAGGCACCATAACCGAGAAATGGCCCGCTTGGGACGTAAGTGTCTCTCCCTGAGGGGTAAACTTGTTTGAACCGCCGCTGGTGTTGCCACAAGCCGTCATGCTCAAAGCCAGTGCCAGCGCCGCAAGGCAAATGCCTAATTTTTTCATTTTATTCTCCTTTTATGGATTCTTGTAAACATTTCTTAGTATGGCCATATTTTCATATCTGTATGTAATAACGGGGGCGTATATTGTGCCCTATTAACAACACCCGCCGTTGTCACTGCAACCGCAAGTTGGCTCTTCACCTGTAAACCAGCTTTTGATTATCGCCGTAGCACAGCCCACGCCTGCATTAACCTCAATCGCCCTTGCCGGGCAATTCAAAGCGCAAGCCCCACATTCCATACACAGGTCTTTGTGGACAATTGGCGTTTTCCCATCATCCATATCGAATACGCCGTGTGGACAAACTTCAGTGCATTTGCCGCACCCGGTACACTTTTCCGCGATCAATGAAAGTGTCGTCGCATTTTTTAAATACTTGTGTCTCATAGCGACCTCCAATCAGCCTATAATAGTTTTTATCAATATTAAGACGATGCCAGCCAGAAGCGAAAGCGCAATGAACGGGAGCGAGGTTTTCATTTCTTTCAAGACGCCTGACGGCGATGTGTAGGTTGATGCCCCTGTGAAGTTCATAGCCAAAAAAGCGGCAAGCGCGGGCAGAGAAAGCGTATATCCTATTGCCAGAAGAAGGGTTGACGAAGCAAACCAGCCGTACGCCCAAACGATAAGTACCGTTCCAATCGCCCCTAACAGCCAGCCCTTAAACGCAAAGGCTTTTCCGGGAACGAAAGGCAGTAAGACTGGGGTTACCACTGTGCCGATCAGCACAGCGGCGGCATAGGCAAGGAAGTCCAAAAAACCGAACGGCCGCGCCGCGAAAAGATTAATCAGGAATAAAACACCGAAAACCATTAAAGAAACCTTTGCGGCGGCTATTAGTTCAATCGGTGTCAACACCAATCTGTCCCATATCGTGAACCTGACCGTCCGCATTTCTTTTGTAGCAATGTAACCTGCGGCAATATACGGTTTTATATCGATTGCCCGTACCGGGCCGAATGTGACGAAGAAGCCTGTGCGTTGTCTTACCTCATGGGCGTTCACGCCAGGTGCGCCAAGCTGCGGCAGGTACAGCTTTTTGTGAGCAACAATTTCGGAAAGCCCAACCGCTTTGATGCGTTCGACCAATTCGTCCGTCCCAAACGTACCTTTGCCTGCCGCGCACCAGACGTTGACTCCTTTCGTATCAAGCAGCAAAAGCCAGCAATCAACACCGGAGAGATGTCTCCGCAGTGTATCAAATGTTAGCTTGTAATTCGCGCTCACCAATACGGGAGACTTTTCATCCGGATTTCCCACAGCGTAAATCCCTGGATCAACTGTATAATTCATACGCCCGATTCCCCAGCGTACCTTCCACGCCCCAAGTCTGTCTTGAAAAGTAAGCTGGGTTGAAACAGTTTGAATCGCAGAAGTACCACAGCAGCCGCTGGACGGACAGCAACAATTATTTTCACTCATTCAACAACAATCCCCCTCACAACTTGGCGCTTCAGTATCATTATAATAGAATGATCCTCAAGTTGGAAGATGTTTTCCCGCTTGAGTGGGCGGCCTACTCAAGCGAGAGTCCTATTTGTGGAAAATGAAGTTTGCGATTCCTTACCACTCTAATACAAGATCATAGTCCGGATCCATATATTTCTTGTCCAGTTCAATAATTTGCTCCGGAGTCAGATATTCAAGTTGTGCGTATGGACATCCTGGATGATCCTTGAGATAGCTTAGCAACACGTCCTGCAAATCCACCTTGAGCTTCTTAATCGCCGTGTCTTGATTCCAACACAATAGAACAAGATGCCAAGCAACATTGTCATTTCCGGGATCCTTGACATACGGTTGGTGGGCAATGGGGGATTCGAACCCTCGACCTCATGCATGTGAGGCATGCGCTCTAACCAACTGAGCTAATTGCCCAAATCTGTAGTTTGACCCAACGACGACTACCAGTCCACATTATACGATAAATTTGGCAAACCAGTCAAGAGCTGTTTTTGTGTGCTGTTTTTGTGTACCTGTGGACCTGTTGTTTTTGTGTGCCTCAGCTGAACCCCGTCCCCTGCCCCCCGCAACCCAAGAGCCTCAGCCCGGGTTCTGTCCCTTATAGCGCTTACTTCTCTTGTATTTGATAATTGCCCTCAGCTGTTTAGACTCCAACTCAACATCCTGAAGTTCCTCAAACCGTTTGTTGCAGCTATCGCGCTCGTCCATTATGGTTTTTTCCTGCTCTCTTGCCTTCTCACTCCTAAAAGCGAAAACATCGCAAGCAATAATGCCGGTCATCACAGCCGCCAGCCCGATCAACACGAGGGCTTCCGCAAGATAATCCCGAAAAACCCCGACGAAGTCCAACCGGAAAGCGCCCAGCAGCACACTCCCGACTCCCATAACCACAGCCGTGAAGATTGAATTGAGTACCGCAATGTTCCTAAAACTTTTTTTCATCATACTCTAAACAATACCATTGTATTCCCTTTCAAACGTATCAGTCGAAATGGCTTCGACAAAAAGGATCATTGAATCGACGCTGAAACTGCGATAACGAAAAGCATAAAGCATATTCTGATAGAAGCCGCTTTTCTCCACCGCCGTCTTCTGCAGCTTGTTGGCATAAAACAGAATCGCGCATATCAAATAAATGGCAAAGGTTTCGTTAACATTTTCGCTGTCGTCATCCAAAAAGCGGACGTCAGTAATTTTAAAGGGTTTGAATTTGAGAATCCAAAAAGCGTACAAGGCAACACGCTTCCTCTCACTCATCTCCATCCTATGGAAAAAGCGATCATAGGCCTCCCTTTTGTGAACCTGGATAATCACATCAATCAGATCGTACCTGGACACGAAATATGTCAGGTCCGGCGCATATTTGCTGAACGAAAGAAATTGCTGAAAATGTTCTTCAAGGGCCTGCAGGGCATCAAACAACTCTCCATCAGAAATGATTGCATGGGTTGTTTCTTCATTGAGGTTTGGTGGGATAGGTTGGTTGGACATGATAATTACCTTTGCACATCGAAAACTTCAACAAAGGTTTTATCTTCGCACAAAAGCTTCGCGCCTTCTTCCAGGGCATCACAAAAACGGCTGCCGTCCCGCTGCTTCTTGGCAGACCTGCTGACGCCGCTCCACCTCACAAGAGAGCTTTTAATTCTGCCGGCTTCTTCCAGGGTCAATCCAAAAACTTTTTTCTTATTCATTGCTGGGTCCTCCTTGATCTGATCCGAGAATCCTGTCCGATTCTGTTATCTTGTATAGTGTATGCTCAGAACAAAAATATGGGACTCCGCCCTCATTTTGTCGATTATTCAAAAACACTTTTGAGTTTCGGAACCACATAATGGCTCCCTCCCCTACCCTTGACATCCTCAACCATCGCCACCACCAGCAACGGATTCGCCGCCTGTTCGCCGGCGTCCATCAACACAAACCAACCCAATTCTGTGCCGCTTTGGTCGTCTACCGAAGCTTTGATTTCGGCGGTTCCGGTTTTACCCGCCAGCGTTCGGCCGGGGATCTGGGCGTCTGTGCCCGTGCCGCTTTCAACCACCTGAATCAAAGCGGCCCGGATGGTTTGAGTTGTGTCCGGTTTGAAAACATATTGTTTCCAAAATCCCGAAGGGGCATTGTCGGACTTAAGCAAGCTGGGGTTGATCATACAACCCTGATTGACAAAGGCGGAATAAACGCAGGCCAGATGTAACGGATTGATCAGGATCTCACCTTGACCATAGCCGCTGTCCGCCAATTGGATCTCTGTCGCAAAGGTTTTGGTTGAGGAGAATGTGGACTTCGCTAGGCCAAAATCAAAGGGCAGTTCCTCCTCGAAACCAACGTCATACAGCCTTTGGGCCATTGCCCCGGCGCCGATCCGCAGCGCGGCTTTGGCGAAATAGATGTTGTCAGAATGTTTTAAGGCGTTTTCTATGTTGGCTGGACCGCTGTATTCCTTAGTGGTGACAACGGTGTACCCGCCCCAACTGTCGTCTTTTTTCCACGTCAAGCCGCTGGGGCCAAAATCTTCATCAGGGACAACCGTACCTGTGTCTACAGCGATTGCCGCCGTTATCGCCTTAAAGGTGGACCCGGGGCAGTAAGCTGCTTTGAAACGGTTGAACAGAGGATTGGTTTTGTCCTCGTTAAGAGCCGTCCATTGCGCCGTAGACATACCCAAGACAAAATCGTTGGCGTTGTAAGTGGGTGTGCTGACCAGGGCGAGAACCTCACCTGTTTTGGCGTTCACGGCCACCGCGCAGCTTTTATCCTGAGCAAACTGGTCATACAGTTTTTCTTGGATCCAAGCATCAATCGTCAATTGGATATTTTCGCCGTCGGCTTTTTCTCTCTTCGCCACAGTCTCCTTGATGTTGCCTTCTTTGTCCAGGATGACGATCTCACAGCCGTCCTGGGGACGCAGACGCTCCTCATAAAGTTTCTCAGCACCGGCTTTACCGAGCTCGCTGTTCATATGGTATCCCTGCCCTTGCAGCTCTTCCAGTTCCTCGGCGGTGATGCTCTGAACATATCCGATCAGATGAGAGGCCTTAGAACCCATCGGGTAAAATCGTACAGCTTGATCGTCAATCATGATGCCGGGAATCTTCAGCAGATCGTCTTCGAGAGCCTGGAGGTCTTTGGCCACGGTCTTCAACGGCACAAAAGTGTCCTCTTTGACATAAGAAGCGCTTAACCTGGTCTGGATATCCTCTTCCGGCAGTTCCAGCAATCCGGCGATTTTTCTGATGTCCGCCCCACTGTCTTGGTTCATCTTGCCCGGCACCAACCCGACCGAAGACGCGACCCCTTTCCCAGCCATCATTCTGCCGTCCCGATCGTAGATGGTGCCGCGTTCAGCCGGAAAGGTGTTAACGCGAACCTTGTCTTCCCATGACAGCCCCGGAAAAATCAAGCGCGGCTCCCACTCGATCCTGTATTCCCCTTCCGGGTTCAGAGTCAACAACGCGTAGGCGTCATAGGTGATCATACCCGCTGCCGTATCCATGCGCAAAGAGTATTCCACGGCTTTCCCGCCCTCGTCCACCCCGGCCGGAATGGTCATATAATCCGGTTTCTTAGTCAGATCATAAAACTTCTTAATCGTCACCGTGATGTTTTTCGCCTCAATGCCTTCATATATGTTTTTGTTTCGCGACACATAATCTTCCTCTGAAATGAGAGCCTGACTGTGGAGATTGATTTGGCTAAACAGCTCTTCATATCGGCCGGCACCAATCGTCGCGAAATAGCCTGTCAATGCGGCGGCAGCTTTTTCCTCTGATGATTTGTTCGCCACTGATACATACGCGATGACGCCGGTGGCGGCAATGGCGATGATACCGAGGGATATACCCAACCCAAACATAAGTTTTTTGCGCATGGAATGCTCCTCCTCATTTCTGCATTATTCTGATCTCGTTTACATGTCATCTTGCTATATGTATTATACAACATGAATCGCTCAAATCCATCTTTAGAATCGTTTGCTCACTTTGAGCACCGAATCAAACTCCAATTGAGGTTACAGGTCAGACCCCAGCCGGGGGGCAGGAGGGAGCGGCGCGGAGAGGGGGCGGAGGTTGGGCGGGGTGTGAGGCGCGTCCGCCAAGCCGTGCTCCGTGTCGGCGCGGTTCTAAGACCTCTATGCAGAAAGCGCAAAAGTGTGTCCTGAAGTGAGTTTCGCACCGAAAGGAGGGAAAGCGCGGAAGTCACATGCTTTGTAAGAGATGAGGGCAGGCCCTTCGG
>Ga0082212_10004631_pt1 | contig 18992 bp, 18 predicted proteins | sample TergutNt197P3_FD_71548 | JGI IMG/M metagenome (GOLD analysis project Ga0082212, IMG submission 71548) | Neocapritermes taracua P3 segment gut microbial communities from Petit-Saut dam, French Guiana - Nt197 P3 | ecosystem: Host-associated > Arthropoda: Insects > Digestive system > Gut ... | reverse complement strand
TATGAATGTAATGGCATTGTTACGGGAGTCGCTTTATGCGGTTCTTCATGGACTTTCACCGCCGAGTTTGCTGCCAAAACTCGAAGGAAGGTAAAGAAAACGAAAAAAACCGTGAACGGTTACGGGGAAGGAATAGTAGCATGTCGATGCCTTTTTCTCAAAATTATGATAGCATGGGGAAAGTAATAAAGGAGTCGAACAATGAGTACCGTTAAAACATTGCAAATCAGAATAGTCAACCCGATGGCGGAACGCTTGATCGATGATCTTGCGTCGCAGAATATGATCGAAATTGACGAACCGGAGACTGCCTGCGAGGAAACTCCGAGAGAATGGTTCAGACGTTGGAGCCGCGAAGTTACCGAGTGGCAGCGGCGAGAGGGGTGGCTTGATGAAGAACCACTATCGATGGAAGAAATAGTCGCAATTTGTAAAGAAGCAAGAGCAGAAATGTATGAAGAAGAACAAAAATTTGCGTGTCATCGTTGATGCGAATGGTTGGATCAGTTCTTTGCTGAAACCGACCTTCCGAGATAGGGTAGAAGTCGTTTTCAGGATGGAATACTGCTTGCTCTTTTCCGAACAATTGTTTCGGGAACTGGACAGAGTCCTTCAAAAACCGCACCTTGAAAAGCGAATAAGTCGAAAACTTTACGAGGAACTTGTTGCCAGATTGAGAGGCAACGCCGAACTTGTCGATGTCCATTCCGTCGTCGAGGTTTGCCACGACCCGAAAGATAATTTCCTGCTCGCTTTGGCAAAGGATGGCAACGCCGACTATCTGATTACCGGCGATGATGACCTGCTGGTCTTGGAAACATTCGAGAAAACGAAAATCGTAACGTTAACCGATTTTGAAGCCGCTTTCCCATCTTGACGTACTCTCCGAAAATCGCTACCCTTCCGCCGGAGAATCGTATGCTCAAAGCCATTGAACTCATCGGTTTCAAAAGTTTTGCCGACCGAACTCGACTCGAGTTCGGCGACGGCATTACGGCTATCGTCGGTCCCAACGGCTCCGGGAAATCCAATATCGTCGATGCCATCAAGTGGGTGCTCGGCGAACAAAGTATGAAAAAATTGAGAAGCGAAGGTTCTACCGATGTCATTTTTAGCGGTGCCGCCGGTCGCCAGCCACTCGGCTCCGCAGAAGTGACCCTCACCTTCGATAACTCACAAAAAATTTTCGATCTCGACACCCCTGAAGTCCATATCACCCGGCGTGTCTATCGTAGCGGTGAAGGGGAGTATCTCATCAATCGACAAGCATCCAGACTCAAAGACATTAAAGACCTTTTGAGCGGGACAGGACTTGGTGTCCAAGCGTACAGCATCATCGAGCAGGGACGAGTCGAAACCCTCCTGCAAAATTCCTCCGTGCAACGCCGCGTGTTATTCGACGAAGCGGCAGGAATCAGCCGATTCAATGCCAGAAAACAGGAAATCCAACGCCGACACGAACGCGTCGATCAAAATCTGCTCCGACTGACCGATAAGGTCAACGAAGTCGAACATCAACTCAAGCAGGCACGCAGTCAAGCGGGAAAAGCCCAACTTTATCAACAATATAGAGAGCGTTTGCAATCACTTCGTATCCAAGCCGGTTTGCACGAATACCGGCAACATACCGCTCTGCACCAAACGCTGCAAGAAGAAATTGCCGTCCTGACCGAGTCGGGCAATGCACTCTCCGTTTCCCTCGAAGAACAGGAGAAAAACCTAGCGCAATTCAATGCCGAAGTCGAAAAAATAGACCAGGAAATCCGGCATATCGACAGGGAACTCGCAACCATCCGGCAGCGGATCATCAACGAAGAATCGACCATCGAATCGCAATCGGGACAGGTCGAAGAACTTGAACTCGAAAGGATTCAACACGGTCAGCAACTGATCGACTGGACGAACAAAAATGCCGGCGTCGAGGATCAAATCCGAAAGATGACGGAGGACCAGCGGCACATCTATCGACAAACAACGGACGCTTCGGATTCCTACAAAAAATTGCTGGAACTGGAGTCGGTACTCGCCCTGCAATGTAAGGAACAACAGAAGGAGCGGGACTCGTTGCGGAAAGAGATTGAAACGAAGAACCGGCAACATGCACAACTTGCCGGTACGATCAGTGGGTTGGAAAGCCAACTCACGACCTGGGAAATGCGAAAAACGCAAGATGCCGATAAACTCGAAAAACTGGGAAAACAAAATGCGGACTGGGCAAGGCAGTGCGACGAACTCCATGAAATTGTCGATGGATTGCAGGTATCGCTGGGGCAAAAAGAAAACCAGTTAGCAGAGACAAAAAAACAGAAAAATTCCCGAAAAAAACAACTGACAGAACTCAATAAAACCCTCTCGGAACAAAAACAAAAGCAGAGCGGCATGAGGGAAAAAATGTTACTCTTGGAAGAGTTGATCCGCAAGCATGAAGGGGTCAGTCCGGGCGTTCAGGAAGTGTTGGTGCAGTCTCGCGACCCGATGAGTCCCTTTCGGCATGCGTTTGGACTTCCTGCCGATTTGTTTCGGGTCGATGACCGGGAAATGGCATCGCTCATCGAATTGGCGTTAGGTGCCAATGCTCAGCACATTGTCATTGCTTGGAAACCGGAATTGGCACGACATATAGAAAAAAATGCGTCGAACTTTGCGGGTCCCGTCGGTTTTATTTGGCTTGATCCTTCGGAAACGGAAGCCCCGTGGATGCGGGATGCCGGTTTTTCGGGACGTACCGGCGTTTTGGGACGCGCTGACCATTTCGTGCAAACGGGACAACAATTTGTTCATCTCGCCCGACGTTTGCTGGGACGTACCTGGATTGTGCAAAACATTGCCGTTGCCCGGAAATTGTACAAAGAAAGCGATGCCCGAACAAGTTTTTTGACCGTCTCCGGCGAAATGCTGACTCCCGATGGCGCGTTGATCGTTGGCTTGCGAAAAACCGTTGCCGGTTTAATCACCCGGCACAGCGAGTTGCGCGAATTGACCGAACAACTCACGGTGTTGGATCGGGAAGCCGCCGATACGGAAGTTGCCGCCGCAGTGGCGCAGGAACATGTTACCGGCGGGGAAATCGAAGTCGAAGAGGAAACCCGAGAACACCAAAAAGCCGCCACCGAATACGAATCGCACAAACACAAACTTTCGACCACCGAGGATCGCTATCGACAAGGCTTGGAGCAGTATCGTCATCTTGAAACAGAAATCGCTAAACTGGATACCCAGGTTGCCCAAACGTTGGAAAAATTGGGGCAGGCAAAGTCGCAGCGTGAACTTTTGGACGAACAGTTATCGGCACTGGAAATCAAGCAGATCGAAAACAAACAGCATTTGGAGGACACGGATAAGATTCACGAAGAGCATCAGGAGAAAACGACCAATGCAAAAGTGGAATGGGCAAAGAGCGAAAACAAATTGGAGTCTCACCAAGACCGAATCCGGCAATTAGAGGAGCAGTTAAAAGAGCGGCAATCAATGTTGGCGGAACACCGGCAACGTAGCCGACAGCAAAAAGAGCGACAGGAAAATGCGCTCTTGGCAATCCTTCGGATCGAGTCGGCATTGGCAACGTTGTATCTACAAAAGGAGGCGTTGGCGGAGCAGGCGGCATCGGTTCACGCCGCCCGGCAGGAAGCGACGACCCAACGCACGAAGCAGCAGACCGACCTCAAACGAATTCAGCGAGAACTGCAAAAAATCAAAGATAAAATCCACTCGAAACAGTTGGAGGCAGAACGTTATACGCAGGCGCAAAGGCGGGTGATCGACCGATTGAAAGAGGACTATGGTATTGATATTACAGAGGAGACGGCACAACAACGTCCCCTCGCCCCCTTGGGGGAGAGGGTTAGGGTGAGCGGGGAGAACGGCGATGAGGCACGAAGCCCTCTCCCCGAGGGAGAGGGGACGACCGTATCAGAGCCGCAATCTTTAGATTGTGCAAAAGAAATCGAGGAATTACGCAACAAATTGACTCGTCTCGGCAACGTCAATTTGGAAGCAACGGAAACGTTGGACGAACTGGAAAAACAGCACAAAACGTATTCAACGCACTATAACGACATCATTTCAGCAAAAAAAATGATTGAAAAGGAGATCGAACGTGTGAACGTGGAGAGTCAGCAAATCTTTGCAGAGACGTTCGAGGGAGTCCGGGCTCATTTTCAGACGTTATTTCAACAATTGTTTGGAGGCGGCAATGCCGACTTGGCTTTGGACAACCCGGAAAATATGCTCGAAAGCGGCGTGGACATTATTGCGAAACCGCCGGGCAAAGAACTCAAAAATGTCATGCAAATGAGCGGCGGAGAAAGGACGTTGACCTGTTTTGCGCTGTTGTTGGCATTTTTCCGGTTCAAACCGAACCCGGTGTGCATTTTGGACGAATGTGATGCGGCATTGGACGAAGCAAATGTTGACCGGTACAATAATATGTTGAAAGAATTTGGCACGGACACTCAATTCTTGATGATTACGCACAACAAAAAGTCGATGGCGTTTGCGGCATCGCTCTATGGAATTACGATGCAAGAGTCGGGGGTCTCGAAGTCGGTGTCGGTGCGTTACGAGCATGTCGGCGAAAACGGCGAAATTCTTCGGGCGGCATAATTGCTCTTGACACCAATGGAAAAAATCTACACAATTCCCCTGTTTATTGGAAAAAAACCAAATAATCCGTAAAAACGGAAAAAACACTGGAGAGTTTGGTAAAGTTTTCCGATTGTAACGGTAGTAAGTGGTTGTACCGCGTGGAATCGCGATATTTTCGTTTTAGACTCACTACAATAGCCCCCAGAGGAATACAGTCATGCGAGTTCATTTTTCGTCAGTTGCTACGATTTTAGTAGCGTTGTTGTTTGTTTCGGGAACAGTGGGGTGCCGCAGCAATGGTGGTGCCTGGTATAATCCCAAGTCCTACACTTTTTCGAATCCCTTTGCCAACACTACAAATCCCTTTGCCAAGAGTAATCTGGCTCCCCCCTATTCGCCCGATGCCCAGGCAAACTCGAAACCGAGTTTGGGTTCTCATCCGAATATCAGCACTCCTCCAGGAGGTTACAGCGATGGAGCACTTGCCAGTCGTGCGGGTTCGACCAGTGATGGTGTGTCCGTGAGTAACTCTCCGCCGGACCATTGGGGACAACCAAGCCCGATTGCACAGCAGGGCTCAATGAATTCTCACGGCGGCTATTCCGTTGCCGAACCTTCACAGTATTCACCCTATGCGGACAATGGAAAACAGGGTGTTGCGCCTACCTCGTACGCTCCTAGTCAGGATCCTTACCAACATCAACCGGAAATGGTGCAACACGCTGCCCAACCAATGTCGTATAGTAGTGACCCTTTGCATTCGGGGTACGGGTACGAGACCACCAGTGCCTATTCCTCGCAACAACCCTCAGGGGCTGTTGCCGTCGGGACTTACGGGGCTTACCCGGGAGGGCAGGCAAGTAACCCTTATGCCCCTAATGGAATGCCACAAAATGACCCCTACGCTTCCATCCAGCAACCGCCTGTTGCGATGCCACAAGGTTATGGCTACGATCAGCCGGCACAACCCGCCTATCAAGGGTATCCGGTCGAGGGAGTTTCGGCGGCATCCCCCTATCAACCTTATCAACCGCCTGCCCCTGGGAGTGGATATAATCTCGGTTATTGACGATGTACGCGAAAAAAGGTGAACGGGGTGTGAGTGGCAGCCGGAGCAAAAGTTCCGGCTGTTTTTGTTTGCGCTGCCCCTATTGCAAATTCCGTTAAATTCGTTAAAATGAGCGGAAAACAATGGATTGATTCCGTCGATGATTCAAAAACTGCGCATCATTTTCTCGATTCCTGAACTGCGTCAAAAGATTCTGCTCACACTCGGACTTTTGGCGGTCTATCGTATCGGCTGGTGGATTCCCCTTCCCATCGTCGATGTGGAAAAAATGAGGGCGATGTGGTCCAATTCGACAGGACTTGCCCAACTGATGTCGCAGGTCTCCGTCTTCACCGGAACGCAGTTCGAACAGTTGACCATCTTTGGACTCGGGATCATGCCGTATATTTCGGCATCCATTATTTTCCAACTATTGGCGACAGTCTGGGGACCGCTCGAAAAACTGAAAAAAGAGGGGGAAAGCGGGCAAAAAAAGATCAACGAATACACGCGATATGCAACCGTCGCAATATGCCTTTTCCAAAGTTTCTTCTACGTCATGGCAATCGGGAAGATGAATATGTACAGTGCTGCTGTCGCTCCAGACGGGACACTCAGTTTTGGATGGATGATGACTTCCGTGCTTACCATGACCGCTGGTTCGACCTTCCTGATGTGGCTCGGCGAACAGATTGACGAGTATGGCATCGGAAACGGAATCAGTATGCTTATCATGGCGGGAATTATTTCTAACCTGCCGTCGGCTCTCGGTCGGCTTTGGGGACAGTTGAACGGTCCACAGGGGTCGGGACTGCAAATTGGGTCGGATAGTTCGCATATGGGAATCGAAGTAATGATCGTGCTGATAGGAATGTTCATTGCGGTCGTAGTGGGGGTTATTTTCATTACGAAAGGACAACGGCGGATTCCAACACAGAGTGCAAAACACATTAAGGGACGCAAAACATTTGGCGGAACCCGGCAATTCTTACCGCTTCGGGTCAATCAGGCGGGCGTGATGCCGATCATTTTCGCCAGCAGTTTGCTCTTATTCCCGCAGGCGATTTTCGCCGCTATGGACAGAGGGGATGGCGGACTATGGACAATTTGCCACGACTCCTTCAACCGGCAAACGTTCAGTTACCTTGTCCTATTTGTTGCCGGTATCTACTTTTTCTGTTACTTCTGGACGGCGGTCACGTTCAATCCGAAGGATATGGCGGATAACCTGAAAAATTACGGCTCGTTTATACCGGGTTATCGTCCCGGCTCGACAACGGCGAGTTATTTGGAAAAGGTCATGGTACGGATTACCTACGTTGGGGCATCATTCCTTGCGGTCATTGCGATTTTGCCGAATGTGATTTCAACAACGTTGGTCGGTCAGGAAAACTACCTTTTAGCAGGCTTTTTTGGCGGCACGAGTCTCCTGATCGTAGTCAGTGTGGTTATTGACCTGGTGGACAAAATTGATTCGCACCTCGTCATGCGAAACTACAAAGGGCTGCTTGAAAAGACAAAGTAGAGTCCGACCTCCTTCCCATTCAAGGGGCATTACCTTTAAGGGTATGGCACTATGACGGTTATTGTTGATCACCAGCAACGGCAAATCCAGATATTGACGAAAGCTTTTGCGCTCTTCGCCGAGGAAGGCTACGCTGGTGTAACCTATCAAAAAGTTGCTGATCGCTGTGGACTTTCTCGGACTGCCATTTACAAATATTTTCAGAACAAAGAGGAAATGTTCCTGTACGCCATTAAACTGGCAACCAATAATCTGACGACGCTCATCGAAAACACATTACGTCACCACGAAGGGATGGCACTTGAAAAACTAGTTCGTGTCCTGCGTGTAACGGTTCGGTTACTTGCCGACAACCGCATTTTTCTAACGGTGATATTGGATTACATCATCACTCAGAGGCAACATGGAAAGGATGTCCGTCGTCAGGTTCGCCGGCACACGTTTGGAATGAGACATCTTATTGCCAAACTGTTACGAGAAGCCGCCGCCGCAGGAGAGTTACGGCTGTGTCAAATCGAAATGGCAACCCATCACCTTTTCGGAATGTTGGAATCGTTTATTCTCAATTTGACTGTAACCAATATCATGGACGAAAAGGATTATCTCGAAATGATTGACGGTTACATCGAACAACTCAAAGGGTAACGCTGGGCGGCGAGGGAATTACAGACTGAATTTTTGATATGTTCTATTTTCCATAGACCGCTTTCGGATCGAAGATGCGTTCGCCGACAATCTTGACTCCTTCTGGTGTGATTTGACGAAAAAAGCAACTTTGGTAGCCTTCGTGGCAGGCGGCTCCGCCGACTTGATCGACTTTGAGCAAAATCGTGTCGGCATCGCAGTCGAGATAGATTTCGGAAACGTTTTGAACATTTCCGCTTTCTTCCCCTTTTCGCCAAAGTTTGTTCCGGCTTCGACTAAAATAAACGGCACGTCCCGTCTTGACCGTCTCGCGATAGGCTTCTTCATTCATATAGGCAAGCATTAAAACCGTGCCTGTAGCCCGGTCTTGGGTAATCACCGGCACCATTCCACCACATTTTCCAAAATCCGGCTGTAGTCCATCTGACATGATATTCGTCCACTAGATTAAACGAGTGTCCATGCTAACGTCTCAAGAAAATAATTCAAGGGGATGAACAGAACACGAACGTCCTCATAAGATTCAGGAATATCTTCGAGCCGGTTGGGACACGCCTTGTTTAGAGCGTGGATCAGGAATGGATTTGATGGTAGCGGCAAGGGCGCAGAGCGAAAGATGGGACATGATAAACCTTGTTGATCAGTAAAACTGTAAAATGGCACAATGCCGACTATATCACTACGGCTGAAATGACAAAATGTATGGAAAATTCTAAAAAAACTGCAATCGATCTGGGGGGGTGGGCAAGTTTAGGCTTTCGCTCGAAAATGTCATGTCGCTTACGTCATTCCTGCGTTTGTGTCATTCCTGCGTAGGCAGGAATCCAGGCAGAAGACTTTCATATCAACTCTCTGGATTCCCGCTTTCGCGGGAATGACGGTATATTACTTTTCGGCGAAAGCCTTATTGCGGCTTTTCTATCGCCATCGTGAAACTCATTTCAAGGGACTTGCGAACCGTTGCCCGGCGTGATAAAATGTCGGTTGTTGGCTGGGGGCGGGGCTTGCTCCGTTCCTTAATCGTATTCCGCTACTTCAACTAGATAAGAAAGGAAGATACAGACAATGAAAAAGAAAGTTTCGATTGGCTCTTGGGCTTACGCATTTTTGAAGACACCGATTTTGCTACCGGAGACCTGCACAAAGTTGGGCGAACTGGGCTTCGATGGCATCAGCATGGGCGGTTTCAAGCCTCATGCCCACCCGGAAACGTACAACACCGATGAGAAGCGGGCAGAACTTGCCGCACTTCTCAAACAACACAAATTGGGTGTCGCCGATTTTGCCGCCGACCTGTGGAGCGTCGATGCCGTAAAGGAACCGAACAAGTGGGTGGAACTCTTCGAGATCAATGCAGAGTTCTGCAACAAGATGGGTTGGAAGACCATCCGCGTCGACTCGGGCGCACCACCCATACTGCCGGAAGGAAAATCCTACGAACAAGTCAGGGCACTGGTCATCGATAATCTCAAACGTATCAGCAAGATCGGACAAAAATTCGATTGCAGTGTGGCTTGGGAATTCGAGCCGGGATTCGTTGTCAACGAGCCGAAGTACATTGTCGAAACGTACAATGCCGTCAACGAGAAGAACTTTTCCATTCTCTTTGACACTTGTCACGGATACATGTCCGCAGTGATCGGTGCGAGGCATATCGAGCCGAACATCCTGCCCGGCGGTATCGTGGAGTTCATCGAAATGCTCAAAGACAAAATCGGTATTGTCCATGTGATCGATTCCGACGGAACGCTCAACGACCAAGGGACGAGTACTCACTCTCCATTTGGACAGGGCAAACTGGACTTCGATGTGATCATTCCTGCTCTGCTCGACAAGGCGAACTACAAAGGAGAATGGTGGGCGATTGATCTGTGCGAATGTCCCGATGCCTGGCAAGAGACCGCCGACTGTAAAAAGGCAGTGGATAAGTTCAACGAAAAGTTTTGCGGATAGGATGGTAAGGAATCAGAGCCGCAGTCGTAAAATTGCGTGTGACTCTGTTGAAAGAAAATTGGCAGGTGGAGAACAAAAAAACAATCATGGGACTGACTTATGCGGAAATAGCATTGGCAAACAGCAGCGACTGCATCCTTGCACGGCAAGGACGTTCGCCCAAGGAAGATGTCAAACAAGTCACGGTGAAAGCATTGGTTGATTCGGGTGCCTATATGCTCGTGATCAACGAAAATGTCAAGCGGCAACTTGACCTTCCTGTTTGTGAAAAGCGTGCGGCAGTTCTCGCAGATGGTTCAACCGCAGATTGCGATATCGTTGGTCCGGTCGAAGTGTTTTTCAAGACCCGGGCAACATCATGCCGGGCGATTGTGTTTCCCGGTGATGGTGAAGTGTTACTCGGTGCCATTCCTATCGAAGATATGGATGTTTTAATCGACTTGAAAAACAACGAACTGATCCTTCCACCGGATCGACCCTACATCGCACAAACGATAGTAAAATAGATAAAGTCCTTGTTTAACGGCTAATGGCTCTTGTAAGGAGAGCAAGTTAGAGTAAGTTATTAACATTGAACAATAGAGTACTAACCTAAAAATTGAAAGGAGAAAAAATTATGGCGATGAATAGAAACGAGTTGCTTTCCGTATTGAACAAGGGAGAGGGCATTTTATCCCTCACGCCCACCTGGGTTCCCCGCCCCTTTAACCGACCGGGACGACGGTTGCGTCTGCATCCCGACGACACCTATGCCTTCGGCATGAAACGCGGTGCCATTGTGGAACGATGGTTTTCCTCCATTACGAGAGTGGAAACTCCGGGAGGCGGTCCGCACGAGGGATTGAGTCATGTCAACGTGGACGGCAATCCCGACCATGCGGTACTTTTCAAGCAATTTGTGGACGAACTGGGTGCCGACCTCTTCGGGAAGGAACTCATGGACAAGTATGGGACATGGCCCATGTACTCCAAACTCTACGACTACAACGAACCGCTGTTCCATCATGTTCACCATGGCGAAGCGGCATGCGCAAGGGTAGGTGTAACTCCGAAGCATGAGCATTACTTTTTTCCCAAGCAGTATAACAATCACTTGGGAATGCGTCCGACCACCTTTTTCGGGTTCGATCCTTCCGTGTCGAAGGAAGAGGTCAAGGCTCGGCTGGCGATGCATGAAGTTCGCGATTCAAAGATTTTGGAACTCTCGCGTGCCTTTGCGATCCAGTTGGGCACCGGTTGGTTCACGCCTGCTGGCGTGGTTCACGCTCCCGGCTCGTTATGTACTTACGAACCCCAGTGGAACAGCGATGTGATGGCACTTTGGGAGAACGTCGTCGGTTCCGGTGAGTATTTTGACTATCCCTGGCTCTGCGGTTATCTGCCGCCGGGAAAGGAACGCGATCTCGATGCCATTTTGGACGTGGCGGATTGGGATCTCAACATGTTGCCCAACTATCGGGAGAAATTCTTCCGACCGCCTGTCGCCGATGAGAAGGGGAACGGTTACGTACAAGATTGGATTTGCTACGGAAACAATTTTGTTGCCGCCAAGGAACTTACCGTTGAGCCCGGTGCAAGCGTTACGATCAAGGATAAGGCGGCGTATGGTTGTCTGGTCGTACAAGGGCGGGGCATGTTCGGAAACTTTATCTGCGAATCCCCGACGCTGATTCGTTACGGTGCCCTGACGGCGGACGAGTTTTATGTCTGCAACAAGAAGGCGATGGAAGGCGTTGTGATCAAAAACACTTCGCCGGTGGAACCGCTGGTCATCCTGAAGCACTTCGGACCGGATTGTGGAATGCCGTAGTCGAAAAAACAGAAGTTAAAAACTTGGAGAGCGATCCGTTTGGACAGCCTCTTTCGGTAGAAAACGTATCCGATGTGAACCTGGATTCTGCCTCAAAAGTAGTTCGCTTGAAAAGGTAGCCCTGCCCTCGCTCTAACCCGGGGCTGAAAAGACATCCCGGTGAGAGAGGGTCGGCGGGAATATGTCCAGACCAATTCCTGATATGTTCTATTGTACGTGTCCAATGCCCCACGTCCGAAAGCCGGTTGCCGATGAAATAAGCGAAAGAACTTCGTCGGCAATCGTGGAGCGAACCACAAACACAAGACCAATACCGCGATTGAAAACCCTATCCATTTCGGAATCTTCGACATTTCCCAAACGTTGTAACCACGAAAAGACCCTCGGCTCATCCCAACACCGGTCGATACGGAGCGACCTTCCTAGGGGAAGAATACGGCTGACATTTTCGACCAAACCGCCTCCAGTGATGTGAGCGATACCGGTAATGTTCGCATTGGCATCAAACTGTTCGAGCACGGCAGAGACGCATTTGACATAAATTCGGGTCGGCGTCAGCAAAACATCTGCAACGGTTTGCGCCAATTCCGGCACGAAATCGTTGACATTCAGCCCGCCGTCAGCGATTATTTTACGCACGAGACTGAAACCGTTGGAATGCAGTCCCGAAGATTCGACACCGATCAAGACATCCCCGCTCTGAATGGCTTTGCCGTCAATAATTTTTTCCCGCTCGGCAACGCCGACGCAAAAGCCTGCCAAGTCGTATTCACCGGGCTGGTATAGGTCGGACATGATCGCCGTTTCCCCGCCGAGGAGAGCGCAACCGCTTTGCAGGCATCCTTCGGTAATTCCGGCAACAATCTGCTCGAGCAAATCGGGATCATCCTTGGGCATCGCCACGTAATCGAGGAAAAAGAGCGGTTCCGCTCCGCAACAGACAGCATCGTTCACACTCATCGCCACGAGGTCGATGCCGACAGTATCGTGCCGATTCGCTTGGCAGGCGATTTTGAGTTTCGTGCCGACCCCGTCGGTGCAACTGACCAATACGGGATTGGTGTAGCGTGCCGTTGTAGAGTTAAGTTGAAAGAGTCCCGCGAATCCGCCGTCGAGTCTGAGTACTCGGTCGGAAAAAGTACGGCGGACAAGTTTCGGCAATCGTGACATCGACTCGGCGTAAATATCCAAATCAACACCGGAATCCTTGTAAGTGGTCATGAGGAGTTAGGAGTTAGAATGTCAGTATCGTTCACTCGAAATATGGCTTTCGCCTTGAAGTTTTCTACCCCACGATGCACCCCAACAACTTCTTTTTAACGTTATTCGGTTGCCTCTGCAGCGACGACCGTTTTTCTTTTGTTTTTTGAACCGCGACGGTTCTTTTTGACGACTGCGGTTTCTTCGACATTCCGTTTGACCGGACGACCTTTCAAACGTACCGCTTTGCCGACACGGTCTCGGAGAAAATACAATTTCGCCCGACGAACGACGGCACTTCGGACTGTTTCTACTTTGGCTATTCGCGGTGAATGGAGGGCGAATTTCCGTTCGACCCCTTCGCCGGCAACAATTCGGCGGACGGTGAACATTTCTCGCGTTCCACCGCCACTCCGGGCAATGACCACACCGTTGAAAATTTGGATACGTTCCTTTTCCCCTTCGAGGATACGGCAGTGGACATCCACGGTATCACCAATGTCAAACTGCGACACTTCCGCTTTTTTGCATTTTTCCTCGACCAAGTTAATCAATTTGTCGCTCATATTCATTCCCCTCAAATCAAACGCATACCAGCATCCACAGGGCTAGGTTACCATTTTAACACACTTTTTTTTATCGACAAGGAGTCCTTCTCATGCAATCTGAAGAGCGAGGGGCGTATCCGAACGGTGAACCTTCGGAGTCGTCCTAAATTTCATGTCTATTGTTTTTCAGATACAATGCGTCTATACTATCATCCATCATGGTCGTAATTGTTCTCGGTACAAACAATCGCAAGAAAGGGACCGAACTCGCTGAGTTGTTGACACCGTACACTATCGAGGTGCGGACGTTGGACGATTTTGAAAGAAAAACCGATGTTATCGAAGACGGTCAAACGTTTCTTGACAATGCCCGAAAGAAAGCCGTAAAACTGGCACAATTTTTGAACGCCTGGGTCATCGGCGAAGACAGCGGGTTGTGCGTCGATGCCCTCGGTGATGCGCCGGGAGTTTATTCGGCGCGTTTTGCAGCCCTTTCAGAAAATAAAAATTCTTCCGATGAGAACAACAATCGTCTTCTCCTCGAAAAAATGGCAAACGTTCCGCTAGAACGGCGGTCTGCACGTTACGTCTCTACTGCCGTGCTTGCCGACCCGGCGGGAACCATTCACGCAGAAACGGAGGGAGTGTGCCGGGGACGCATCCTATTTGAACATTCCGGCGACGGCGGATTCGGCTACGATCCGCTCTTTGAGGTAATCGAATATCACAAAACGTTCGGCACCCTGTTGCCTGTGGTGAAGCAAACCATCAGTCACCGTGCCCGGGCAATGAGAAAACTGATACCCTTGATGATCGCCGCAATAAAATGAGTGCTGGCGGACAGTCTCCTCTTTGTGCAAACCTATTCAGGCGGTCCCCTGCCCAAGCGAACCGGATTCCAGCACAGTTGAAACCGGTCCACCGATACTGTATAATAAACGACTTGACCCTGGTGAACCTTTAATTGCCGTAATGATAGACGACCTGATCCCAATCTCCGATGCGGAATTTATATCTATTCGCGACTTGGTGTATAACCGATTCGGAATCACACTGTCCGATCAGAAAAAAACTCTCGTTGTGGGTCGTCTCCAGAAGAAACTCAAAGAACATGGATTGGGGACTTTCAAAGCCTATTACGACATGCTCGTTGCTGACAAGAGCGGCGTTCTTCTCACCGAACTGGCAAATCAAATCACGACAAATCACACATTTTTCTTCCGCGAGCCGGATCACTTCGACTTTTTCAAGAGCGATATTTTGCCATGGATGATCAATGAACACAACGCACGAAATGACAGCGATCTTCGGATTTGGTGTGCAGCAGCGTCCAGCGGCGAAGAGCCATACACGTTAATCATCACGCTCCTGGAATACTTTGGTGCAGGCTACAAGAACTGGAACTGTGGTCTTCTCGCGACGGACGTTTCTGAAAAGGCTCTGGAGGCAGCAGTCAGAGGCATTTATGACCCCACCCGGCTCCAGGGAGTGGCACCCGCAATTCTCAACAAATATTTCAGAAAAGTACCTGATGGTTATACCGTTAATGATCAACTCAAAAAAGAAGTCACTTTCAGAAAGTTCAATCTGATGAACAAAACGCTTCCATTTAGGAAAAAGTTCGATTGTATTTGGTGCCGGAATGTCATGATTTACTTTGACACCCCCACGAAACATGAACTGGTGAACCGAATGTATGAATCGACAGTCAGCGGCGGTTATCTCCTAATCGGTCATTCGGAGACCCTTGATCGCAACCAGACGAAGTGGAAATATGTCAAACCTGCCGTGTATCGGAAGGAGGAATAGTGTTGGTTAGATTCACAGGAGCGGCTGTATTGTGGGCACCACTAACAACTCCATTCAGACAGCGCGATATATCTGCAAATTGAAATTTATTCTCATAGAGTGCTTTACCGATAATGCAGGCGTGAAAGTTGCGTGAAGCAAGTCGACGAATGTCGTTCAGCGAAGCAATTCCGCCGGAAACAATTAGGGGAAACGGCACCACTTGACGCATCGCCTCCATCTCCTCAATGTTCGGTCCTACAAGCATGCCATCCTTCGCAATATCTGTATAAATAAGTGCTGATAGCGGCAAATCGGCATATTTTTTTGCCAAGTCCGTCGCTAGTGTTTGGCTCGTTTCGAGCCAACCTTCTGTGGCGACGAGTCCATTTCGACCATCAATGCCGAGAACCAATTTGTTTGGAAATTTTTGGCACATTTTGCGAAACCAATCTGCTTCTTTCAGTGCCAATGTGCCGATGATGAGGCGGCTTACCCCTGCATCGAGATAGTGTTGGATCGTTTCTTGGTTTCGAACACCGCCGCCGAGTTCAATCGGAATGTTTATGCTTCGAGCAATGTTGCTGACGATGGAAAAATTGGTGGGCTGTCCTTCTTTCGCACCATCAAGATCAACAATGTGCAAAAACTTCGCACCTTGTTGTTCCCAGTGCTTTGCCATTTCAACAGGGCTGTCGGCATAGACGGTTTCTTGATTGTAATCACCTTGTTGAAGGCGAACACACTTACCATTGCGAATGTCGATAGCAGGCAGGACGAGCATGGGATTATTATAGCGTATGGACGATTTTTGGCTACTGCCTTGCATGTCGATTGCAAGTTTTTTCCCTACAGGAGCGTTTTTGAAACGTAGTAACTGTGAGAAATAGTTTTTATTCTTATTGTCTCAACGATGGGTTTAAAACCCTTGGCGATACCTTCAGGTTATACCTTCGTTGGGCGTGTTTGGTAAAGGGAAACTTGCAATCGACCTGGCATTTTTATCAGAGGGGGAGAAGACGTGTTTTGAAAACTCTCCCCATGAATCGGCGGACTAACGTCCGCCGCTCTTGAAAGAAATACGCTACTCTTGGGGGAAATCCATTACAATTGCGGAAACACGGGCACGCCATCCGCCGGGTCTTCCGCCGGTTTACTAATTACTGGGGTTCCTTGCGGAACGACTACCGGCTCCGACGAAATGACCGTTTCCACGGGAATCCGACGTACTTCTATCTTTTTTCGTTCCATTGTGTACGTGTAGGGTTCCCACTTCTCCGTCGTGACGGGTCTTCGTACCGTCCGCGTTACCGGCACCACTTTGGCAACCTTCACTTCATACGGTACAACCTTTTCCTCAAATACCGTTTTGTAGGTCGTTACCGGTATCTGTTCGACCTCTTCTTCCTGCACCATCCGCCGCACAGTAACAGGCGTTGTCTGTTCCACCCGCTCGACTATCGGTCTATAGGTCGTTACCGGCACTCTACGGACGACCTCTTCCTGAATAGTACTCGCAACCTGTACCGGTTCGGTACGGACAACCTGTTCATCACGGTAGGTTGTTCGGGTTACAGGAACCTGTTCGACCCGTCGTTCTTGCACCAAACTTGTTACCGGCACTGTTTCCGTAACGTAATTCGGTTGATAGACACGATTAACCTCATAACGAGCGGGTCCTTGCATGGGAGTCCAGTAAAAACCGGGAATACGCCATCTCGATTCGCCTGTTACCGGATCAATGTAATTTGCCCGGTGCCAAGCGAGACGCTCATAAGTTCTTCCCGGAGAAGTGGTTACTTGATTGACGTGCTGTCCCCTGTCCACTACCGTCCCCACGTAACTCGTTACCGGTCGATTCACCGTATAGACCCGCTGTTCAACGGAAGTTTCTTGGACAGGAACACGGCGGGTTTCATAAACTTGCCGCTCTTGGGTTTCCACCACTTTTCTCGGAACAAGGTATCTCTCTTCACGTTCGCTCGTTTCAGGAACCATTCGGGTTACATCGTAACTTGTGTCCCGGTATTCCGTTTCTTCGACGGGTCTTTGAACGGTACGGCGATGTTCGGTGTAAGAGGTTTCCGGCACCTTCCGGGCAACGGTGTAACGCTGTTCTCGTATCTCCGTTTCCCAGACGGTTTCGTAGGTCGTTACCTGCTCTTCGACATACTGCGTTTCGACTACTTTTTTGTGCCCTGTACAGGGGATCTGCTCGATCACCGGCACACGTTCCAGCCGGTAGGTTTGCGTCCAAGCGGGTTCGGCGGTAAAAACGTAAATTGCCGAAACACCGACGGCAAGTGCCATTGTAAAAAAAGATTTGTTTTTCATTGTATCCTCCGGGGTTAGAACATTAAGCCAATAGGGTTAACTACGTGAATGGAAAGTCGATGTAGGATGAAATTCGCTCAAAATTTGAAAAAACGGAAATCCGAAAAACTCCTACAAGCGGGGTCAATCATACAAAAGGATTATGGAGTGAGTCAAGCCGTTCGCCGTAAAAAATGGAAAATTTTTCGATTTGTTAGCATTACAACCGGTACAGGCGGTATAACCGGTCCTATTCTCCGCAGAAGTATCGATTTTCCCTCATTCGAGGTTCACCGGATGGTTCAGGCTGCTGCACTAACACGGCGATTTTGATCTACTTCGCAGCGACAATGTGCAGGGCGGTTGCGGTTGTTCGGGTTTTCTGATACACTGTTGTTCTGGTCGTTAGTTGGTGAAATGTGACACAAAAATTTGCCGCAACGACCGCTTTTTGAAAGATAAACCCAACGAAATATCCGGGTTAAATGCCGCACTCGAACTTGAATTTGCAGCAGTTATCGCGTTATCTTCATCTTCCCGATTCTCAAATTCGGAAGTTGGTGGACAAGGGTGTGATTCCAAGCCGACGAGTGAATGGAGAATTTGTTTTTTCGCGTGACGAGGTGCATCGCTGGCTGGAACAGCGGATCGGAGTATCGGACGAGGAGGAATTGGTGCAGGTCGAAGAAGCCTTAATAAAATCGATTCCTCCGGGAGCAGTGGAGGGTGAAATTTCGTTGGCTTCGTTGATTCCAGCCGGAGCGATCGCACTGCCGCTGTTGGCAAAAACGAGGGATTCGGTCATTCGTTCGATGGTGCAACTGGCAGGTTCGACGGGATTGTTGTGGGACATGGACGCAGTGGCGGAGGCGGTGAAGGCTCGTGAGGATTTGCATACGACAGCATTAGATAATGGAGTGGCACTATTGCATCCGCGCCGTCCGATGCCGAGTTTATTGGGCGACACATTTTTGGCATTGGGAATTGTACCGAGTGGAGTGCCGTTTGGCGGAGCATCTGGTTTGACGGACGTGTTTTTCCTGATTTGTTCGATGGATGATCGGGTGCATTTAAGAATTCTGACTCGTTTGAGTCGGATATTGACGTATCCTGATTTTTTGAGACGATTACGGGAGTCGTCGGGCGAATTGGCAGTTCGCGAGTTGGTGTTGGAAGTCGATAGGGCGATTAGCTCAGTTGGTTAGAGGAATGCGATACGAACTTGCCATTTTACCTATCTTACCCAATTGATCAACAGGGAATTTGTGCCCCCGCGATCGCACAGGGAAGGTGCCCCTACTACTAACAAATTACAACAATGTTACAATGTGGGGTTGCTGTTTTGGCAGGTTTCCGGGACAGCACAGAACGAACACTAACCCCATTTCATTATGGCATTGAGGAGGACAGACGTACCTAGAGACAGCAGAGATAGACAACGAATTAATGAGAGAATTCGTGTTCCCCAGGTTCGGGTGATTACCGAAGAAGGGGAGCAGTTAGGCGTGATGAGTACCGCTGAAGCCCTCGACAAGGCTCGGCAGGCAGGGCTTGATCTGGTTGAAGTGGCTACCGACA
>Ga0082212_10004630_pt1 | contig 18994 bp, 18 predicted proteins | sample TergutNt197P3_FD_71548 | JGI IMG/M metagenome (GOLD analysis project Ga0082212, IMG submission 71548) | Neocapritermes taracua P3 segment gut microbial communities from Petit-Saut dam, French Guiana - Nt197 P3 | ecosystem: Host-associated > Arthropoda: Insects > Digestive system > Gut ... | reverse complement strand
TAAATTAGCACCTTTTTGTATATGTCGCAATGAACACTTTCACAAAAGTGGCAATTATTTGCACATATTGCCCAATAAGTATACATTAATGATCCCGTTTGTATTGCAACGATAAATTATCTTTGCTAGAATAGATAAAGGGTGCAGACGGACACACCTGCGGGCGCCGCTCTACAGATGATTACACACATTGGCGATAAGACCGCGAAAAATTTGTATTTAAGGATAACAGACCATGAAGGGTGAACACACAAAAATAATACTGGCTGAAGCGCTGATGGATCTTATGCTGGACAAACCCCTTGACGATATTTCAATCGCGGAAATAATAGCCGCCGGGAAACTCAGCCGGCGCACTTTCTACTATCACTTTCGGGATATCGAGGACCTTGTCTGCTGGATTTTTGACTGGGAAGTAATCAACTACCTTGGCGTACAGGACGTGATCATTGACAAAGCCGGCCAGCGTAAGTATTTTGTCGACGCGCTGAGAAACCACATGTACCGCAACCGGTCGTTTTATGTAAACGCCATCAGGTCGGCGGTGGGAAACGAACTGCGCAAGCATATATATGAGTTTATTTACGGTTACCGCCATCAGCAGATACTGAAGATCCTGGGGGACCGCGTTTTGGACCCGAAGGGTATCAAATTTCTGACAAGTTATTTCACACACGCTATTGTCGGGAATACCATAGACTGGGTGGAGGAGGGAATGCCGTGCCCTCCGAACAACCTTGACGGCGGATACAGGGACGTCACGACACGGTGTATGCGCTTTATTTTGGATGAGTACGCGATAGACAAAGAAGCCGGAAAGCAAGCCGGTCCGGAATAAGGCGGATCACACTGGTTAATTCAGCTTATACACTGAACCTGAGTGAAATCCCGGCTGCCCGTTAAGGATAAACAAAATGCCCCGCTACTGGCGGGACATGCGGGGGGAGTACCATGATAGAGACAGATCATACAAAACAGTTCCTTGCCCGAAGTTTGATCCAGCTTATGCGGGAGGCGCCGCTGGAAAGTATCCCGGTCGCTAAAATAGCCGAGAATTGCGGCCTGAACAGGCATACCTTTTACTATCACTTCAAGGATAAGCAGGACCTTGTCTGCTGGATTTTTGACTGTGACGTCAACCAATGGTTTGAGATGCCGTCGCAGAACGATATCAAATCAGGGCGCGATATATTTTATCTGCGAAGGATAATAGATTTCATGTATGAAAACAAGGCGTTTTATATTTCCGCTTTCAACGCCTCCGGGCAAAACTCCCTGCATGAGCATCTGTACGACTTTATTTACATTTTCAGGGAAAAACAGATCGACGCGATCCTGAACGGCCGGCTGATCCTTCCTGAAGCGAAAAGATTTCTTGCTGATTATTACACATGCGCGATATATGGCATGATAATCCGGTGGGTCCGTAATAACATGCAAAACCCGCCGGAAGTGTTTTTTAAGGGGTACAGGAACGTCGCGTTCCAGAGTATGGAGTTCCTGATCAACGGGTATTTGAAAGAGATGTGAAGCTGGCGATTTTGCATCAGGAGGTCACTATAATGTCGGTAAAAGTATATAATCTCAGCCAAATAGAGGATCTGCCGAAAAAAACTGAAGTAGACGTTTCAAATATCAGCATCTTTGAAATGATCGATCATCTGGACCATGCTTACGGCCAGGCTATCGGAAAAGAAGCGCTTATCGACGGTATTCTTAAAGAAGATATCAAAATGTCGATCAATGGCGTCGCCGTCAGTGATCCCGCGACTTTGATCCCTGACGGCAGCCAATTGATCTTTTTTTCAGTTGTCATGGGAGGATAGTTTCCCGCTCCCTGCTCAGCCTACCTTTGCTTCCGGAAACAGTTCAAAAAGCATAGCCGGCCATTTGTCCGGGAACTGCGCGTTGTATTTCGCGATCGCCGCGTCGAAGTCCGCCATCATACCGGCGCGGTCGAAACTGCCGTCACCGGCGTCGATCCAGTTCTGGCTGACGTCATTGATCGCGCCTATCCATCTCGCGTCCTCACCGGCGTCGAGCAGCGACACCTGCATGCCTTCGTCATAACCAAACTGCACGCCTCTGTCTTCAAAGTCCCAGAACATCTTGGTACTGACGTCGACCGCCTCCTTGCTCACTTCGATGAAAATCTGCTGAATGTCAGGCGGCAGCGAGTTCCACTTATCGAGGTTCATTACATTGAAAAAGGCCGGCCCCGGCGATACGCCGCGAATAAGGATGATATAATCGGTGACCTCTCCCAGTTTATTCTCCGTGAGGCCGCGGAAACTGTCCAGGATGCCGTCCGCGACGTTGTTCTGAAGCGCAATGTATGCATCATTGATCGAAAACGACACCGGGGTGGCGCCAAGGGCCAGCATAGCTTCGGCGACCAGGCCGTCGGCGCGTATCTGCCTGCCCTGGATATCTTCAAGCTTATGGATCGGCATTTTGGTATACAAAACCGCCGGGCTCCCCGAGTCTATCCAAAGCACTTTTGTATCCTGCATATCAGGCGGGGTGTACTTGTCATATATCTCGCGGTAGGTGTAATTGGCTGCGTAGGTGTTGTTGAACTGAAAACCGGGCATCTCGAATGCCAGCATGATCGGGAAACGTCCGGGCGTCGACCCTATGCGGGACGTACCCATGTCGGCTATCCCGTTGACCACGCCTTCGTATGTTCCCGGCACATCCAACAGCTCGCCGCCGTTGAATATTGTGATCCTTACTCTGCCATCCGTACGCTTATTGATCTCTTCGGCAAACCACGGCCCCAGTTGCTGGTTCACCATGTTGCCCACCGGCCACGCAATGGACCACCTGAGTTCAATCACTTCTGCCGGACTTGGCTGTGCCGGCGGCGCGGAACTGGTTTGCGGCTGCTCGCTCGCTGCGGGCGCGGTAGTGTTGCCGCCGCCGCCGCATGCTGTCAGGGCAAAGACCATAACCAGGACCAACACGGCTGCAAATGACTTCTTCAAAGTGCTCATTTTTCTCCTCCTGTTATTTTAATATAATAATTATATTTGCTTGCTATATCACCAGGCCGCTTTTCCTGGCTTCGAACAATAGCTGATCCCTGAAATCCGGGTGCGCAACAGAGATCAGGGCAAGCGCCCTTTCTCGCGTGGTCCGTCCTGCCATCTCCGCTATGCCATATTCAGTCGCGATGTATTGGACGTCATTTCTCGGAGTGGTCACAATAGAGCCCGGCGGCAGCGTAAGCGTTATTTTAGAAATCCGGCTGCCGTCGGCTTTTTCTACTACTGAATGCATCGCTATGAAGGACTTGCCTCCCGGCGCTTTCCTTGCGCCTCTCACGAAATCCAGCTGCCCGCCCGAACCTCCGGTCATACTCAGCGCAAGGCTCTCGGAGCAGACCTGTCCCCTTAAATCGATAGCCAGACAGGAATTGATCGATATCATGTCATTGTTCTGCGCAATTACCTCGGAGTCATTGACCCATGAAAGTTTTTTGCACATGACTTCTTTGTTCTTGCTGACGAAATCATAGGTATCCCATGACCCCTGGAAAAAGCCTGTCACGCTGACCCCCGGGCACAAGGCTTTTCTCGAGTTGTTTACAACTCCGGATTTCATGAGCATAGTCATTGTGTTCGTGAATACTTCCGTGTGAATACCCAAATCCTTGTGATCCTTCAGAAACCTGCCGATTGCTATCGGGAGGCCTCCTATACCCAGTTGTATAGTCGCCCCGTTCGGTATCCTGTCAATAATGTGGTCCGCAACTTGTTTATCTGTTTCATTTGGTTCCGGGTCAAGATAGTTGTGGACGGGTTTGTTGTATTCGCACAGCGCGAACACCTCGCTGATATGGATCTTGTAATAATCAGTATTGATCTCCGGCACGTGCTCATTGACTTGCAGTATCGCTTTTGCTCCCGCATCAACGGCGACTCTTCCGTTCGGGGCATAGCCCAGACAGAAATAACCGTCCTCGTCCATTGGCGATACGTTTGCCAACAGGTAACCGGGCTTCACATTGTTTTTGACGATTCCTTCAAACTGGCTGAAATGGGAGACAATGTGTTCGACGCCCCTGCCTTGTTTGAGCGCGCCCACTTCGCCTTTGCCTAAAAAGCAAGCTCCGCTGTTGATGTCCCCCACCTTATCCGTTTCATACAAAATGCTTTTTGATTCCGGCGTCGTGAATCCCAGCATGGTATACAGAAAAAGGTCACTGAACCTGTCGCGCTGCTCCGAGATAGCTTCCAGCAGCGCCGTCGGTTCACCGCAGACGTGTACCTTCGAACCGCTGTCTTCGATCACTGCGACCGCATCGTGCGGAGAGCGTTTTTTCTTGTTATACTCGTCAATATGTCCCACTCCCGTAACATCCTTTCCGGAGTGACAAGTAACTCCAATAGTCTGCCCGGTCACGCAACGGCGTCTTCTGTCTTTACCGTTGCTGTTCATAGGGCGGCTGGTTTAACTCATCTTTATATATTCTTTGAATAATCTCGTAAACGGCGTTTTGATCTGGTACAGCCTGCACGCGTTGCCCCCCATTATCAGGTTGAGGTCGTCCTGAGGGATGTTCAGCCGCCCGAGTTCCCTGAGGCTCCACCCGAACATATCGATTTGGTGGGCGGGCAGCCCCGCATTGATGTTTTGATTTGTAAATGTTGTCGGGACACAGCCCGGCATCCAGTCCTGAGGTGTGGAAGCAGCGCCCATGTCAGTGCCCCAAAGCAGCTTTTCGCAGCCTATGTTCGGGTCAAGCAGCGCTTTTTCATACAGTTCTGCCCACCACATGCCACATTCGACGTAAATGTTGTGATGACAGCGCGCCACAGTCAGGCATTGCTCGTAAATATCCGTGCGGTAGCCGCTTCCTTCGATGCCGCCGTGGTGCAGTACCAGCGGAACGTCCGGATATGCGGATGCAACTTCGTGGGCTAGTAAAGGATTTGCCCAGTCATGGTCCGCGTGCCCCTGCATTCTGCCAAAGCCACCGCCTCCGGCATAACCGGACGGGAACCCGCAGTGGTAAGTGGCTACCACCTTGTACTTCCTGCACAATTCCATGATCTGGCATATTTGATCGAAACGCTCAGTCCAGCTGATCCTTTTAAAGTCGTCGACCTGGTCGCACGGCATTCCCTCGCCTATTCCCACGAACATTCCGGTGGAAAGGGCTTCGTCGAGTTCCTGAACGCAGTCTTTTATGTTCCATTCCTTTTGGCCCATATGCGCCTTGAACTGAGTTTTTTCATCCCAGCAAAGGGCAACGAAGCGGTCTGGGTGTTTCCTGACGATGTCGGCGTTTATTTCGTTTTTCATAACAAAAGCAGGCATTATCACGCAAACGTCGACCCCGTACCTGTCCATATGATACAAAAGCCTGTCGGAATTATCATATGCCTCGGGTATCCTTTGCATCGTCTTGAAGAGATCGTCGAACCCTCCTACATTTCTCTCTTTGATCTTAGCCGCCATTCTCTGCGCGTGAACATGGACGTCAACGGTAAAAATACTTCTCGCAAGTCCCATTATACCATCTCCTTTTTCTAAATATGGTCTTAAAAGTTCTGCATGTTTCATAGCGGACCGGGGGTACCACTTCGTTTCTTTGGTGCGGGTACTATGTTTTTTGTTTCGGTCAGTTCCGGGATAAAACCGGAATTCCCTCAACAAAAAACATAGCACCCACACCTCGCATCAGGTGCGAACTGTTCCATTGGGTATTACCTTCGGGACAAAAACTTCGGAAGCCAGGTGACAAGGTCCGGAGCCGCCGTGAGTATGGCGACGAGGATCATGCTGGCAAGGACAAACCACCAGACTGTCTTAAAAGTCTTCTGCAGGGGAACGTCTTTGGCTATGCCGTTGACGATATAAAGGTTCACGCCGACCGGCGGGGTTATCATGCCGACGCCGGCCATGAGCACCATTAGCGGGCCAAGCCATAAAGAACTGTAACCGAGCCCTGTGACTACAGGGAAAACGATCGGAAGCGTAAGCAGAAGTACGACCATGCCGTCCATTATGCATCCAAGAATCAGCTGAAGCAGCATAAGTATCATGATAATTATGAACGGGCTTGTGTTGAGACCGCCGCACCAGGCCGTTATCTCCGCCGGCAGACGGCTCACTGAAATGAAGCTGCCAAAGATCCCCGCGCCCATTACCAGCAAAAACACCATTGCGGCTGTTTTTGTGGTATCGCTGAGCGCGGCAAGAAGTTTTTTCCATGTCATGCGGCGGCGAAGGATGGTGATTATCAGGATGCAGCCCGCGCCGACGGCGCCCGACTCGGTGGGGGTGAACAGCCCTCCGAACATACCTATCAGGACGGCGAGGAAGACTATCACGACCTCTATTGTACCGCCTTTAGCGACGGCTTTGATCTTGTGGAGCAAGGTGCTTTTTTCTGCTCCCGGCGCCCTGTTCTTTTTACCAAGGCTCAGGATATACGCTGTAGCCATATAAACGATCATCAGCAAAAGGCCGGGCACGATGGTAGCGAGAAACAGCTTTGACACCGACTCCATAGTACACAGCGCGTATACTATCAGCGGGGTACTTGGCGGGATCATAGTTCCGAGGATCCCCGACGCAGCTACTATGGATGTGTTAAGGCCGTCGTCATATTTATACTTTTTCATCTCCGGTATCGCTACCACACCCATGGAAGCCGTAGTCGCCAGCGTAGAGCCGCAGATCGCGCCGAATGCCGCGCATGTTATCGACGTGGCCATGGCAAGCCCTGCCCTCACGCTTCCCATCATGGTGTGGAACGATTTATACAAGACCTCGCTGAGTCCTGAGTGGTAGGCAAGATACCCCATTAGTATAAACATAATGGCGGCGCCGTAATTATAGTTGGAAAAGTCGAAATACGCGCGGTAGGATATCATGGAGAAAGCCGGTTTCAGGCCCACTATTATAACAAAGCCGACGAAACCGACGGAAGCCATAGCGAGCGCTACCGGCAGGCGGAACATAATGAGAACGAAAAGAACAATGAAACCTATAATACCCAGTGTGATCGAACTCATGCTGAGGCCAAGAACCGTTATAGTCATATGTCAACCTCCTCTGCCTACAACACGGGGTTGTCCGGGTCGCCGGGCTGTACTTCGCTTGCAAGATCTTCACCGAAATGCGTCGAGGCGGCAGTTTCATGCTTTCCCGCGCTCAAATGCTTTATCAGTTCGACTACATACGCCAGGGCCAATCCTACAAAACTGACTGCTATGATATATATGATCGGGTATATCGGCATATACAGCGAACCTGTGGTCTCGCCTTTCGCTGCCATATTTGCGGCGTACACAAAGCTTTGCCAGGCGATAAGCGCCGTTATCACAATGCATACCAGACTCATGATACTGCTGATAACCTTGCGCGGTATAAAGGGGAATTTGTCCACAACAAAGGTCACGGCGATATGGCCGCCATCCAGGCCGCACCTGGTGAGTCCCAGAGCGATTACCCCGGCTGTGCAGAAAGCGGCTATCTCAACAGTGCCATAGATGGGGACGCCGAACTGGGCGCCGATGATGTTGCCAAGAAGCAGCAGCAGCATCACGCTGGCAACCACCCTGCCGGCGACATCCAACACGAGGCCCACTCTTGATACTATTTTAATAAACAACTCGCATCACGCCTTCCGTAAAAAAAATCGATTATTTCTCCGCCATCTTCAGTATTTCAAGAATATCCTCTTTGCCCAGAAGTATTATGCCGTTGCCTGTTCCCAAATACTTGCGCCCTTCCATTGCGTTACTGGCCAGTAGTTCAAAGTCGTTGTTACCGATACCGGCGCCTTTCAGTTTCGTGGGCAGGCCCATGGTATGGATAAAGTCCTCAAGCCGCTCGATCATAGTGTTTATCACATCATCGATCTGGTTATATGCCACGTCGACGTCAAATACCCGGCAAGCGAACTGATGGAACTTCGGGATGTTGTGCTTGTATACATACCTCATCCATGACGGCATGATAACAGCCAGAGAACCTCCGTGGCTGATCTCGTACATTGCGCTGAGTTCATGGGCGATATCATGGCTTGCCCAATCCCCGTGTGTACGGCCCATCTCGAGTATCTTGTTGTGAGCAATGCACCCCGCCCACATCACCTCGGCGCGCGCGTCGTAGTTCGTTGGATCATCGACCAAAATCGGCGCCGTGTTCAGCATAGTGCGGATACAGGCTTCAATCATACGGTCTGATAAATCGACATGCGGGAAGTTGACAAAATACCTCTCTATAAGATGCGAAACTATGTCAAAAACTCCGCTTGCCGTCTGATAAGGCGGAAGCGACATGGTGAACTCAGGATTGAGAATGGCAAACTTCGGTATAAGCGACTCACCGCCAGTGTATCTTTTCGTGAGCAGCTCATCATGAGTCAGAACTGTACCAAAAGAAGCTTCGCTGCCGGACGCGGGAATGGTCAGCACGACGCCCATCGGCAAGGCGTCGTTGAATCGGTTTTTCGGGAAATAGTAATCACGCCAGATGTCTTCCCCGTCCTTAAGTTTGAGCCCCGCCGCTATGCCCTTCGCCGTATCGATCACACTGCCGCCTCCGACGGCGAGAAGAAAGTCAATGTTTTCTTTTCTGCCCAGTTCGATGCCTTCCATGACTTTCGAAAGAAGCGGGTTAGATTTGATCCCAAAGAATTCTGTATAGGTGACGCCGCCGCCGTTCAGGACCTCTTTAACCTGGTCTACTATCGGCATTGTCGCGGGGTTTCCGTCGTAAACAAGCAGCAGCTTCTTCGGATTGACTTTTTGCATCTGGGCAGCCAAGCCGCCCAATGATTCCCTGCCAAATATTATTCTGGTCGGCCCATAGTACTCAAAATCCAGCATATTTATCGTCTCCTTTTACTTAATTATTTTTCCTGGGGATATAAATCTTTTATAACCACTTCCAATCCGCCGACACTTTCCAGAAATTCTTTGGTCGGGACTCCTGTCTCAACGTCCCATCCCATTGCTTCATAAAAGCTGTCGGCAAGTTTTTTCGTCGGGATGGTCACACCTTTGAGAGGACCTTTATCCATTGGCGGTATCCCGATATTACGGTCAGAAATCGAATAGTCTTTTCTGCGCATACCTTCCCGTAGGTTGAATGCGCTGCGTATCGCGAAAGAACGCAGACCGATGTTGTTGAAGTCCTCCTCTGTGAAATCATAGCCTGTGACCGCGTTCATATACTGGTATTTGGCGCTCGGTTCCAAAAAGAAACAGAAGTGGCAAAATCCGGACAGGTTATCATACTCGGCCTTAATGGTCCCGGCTTTATCCTCCGGGCCGGTATTCTCGAAATCATACTTGATTTCCGGAGGGCTGAATCCTATCCTTGCGCCTCTGCCTCCCTTCACGTGCCTTCCGGGCGTCGGATCAAACTGGAAAGTCCTTGCCATTGCAGGGTTATTCCTCGCGCAATGATGGGCGATCTCAATGCCGTTAGCTACGCCCAGGTATTCGGATCCGCGGTCAAAATACTTTGACGCGTAAGCGGACGCCCCGTTCAGCGGTACTCCTATTCCTTTGTATTCGCATATCCTTTTTGTCATCTCCACGATAGCGTCCGGGTTTCCCCATCTCAGGTCGATCCCGTCAAGTTCGTCGATCGTGAACAGGCCGTTTTCGTAACACTCCATCAACCATGCGATCGTGTTGCCCAGCGATATGTTATCATAGCCGTATTCGTTGCACAGATGGTTGCAATACAGTACACTTTCCACGTCGCCGTTGAGCAGCAGGCTGCCGAAAGTCCCCAATGCTTCGTATTCGGGGCGGACGGTCTCATAGTCGTACTTGTCGCTTTTGACATGATAACTGGCGCCGCAGCCTATCTGGCATGTGCTGCAGGCGTATTTTTTGACCTTGTATTTTTTGTCCATCTCCTGGCCGGACATAGGCGCGATCTGAGTTTCAAAGTCCAGGTCTTCCGGCGCGCCCCCCCAGTTCTTTATGCCCACGTCCGAAAGCATGTAGCAACGCTCATATATGCACGAAGTACCGTGTGTCGACCAGGCTTTTCTGTCCTGACGCGAAGTCGGGCCTTCCGCATAAGCTTTCCACGCCCTTGTTACTTTCACTACTTCCTCCGGGTCCCTGACCGGAACAGTGTGCGTGCCGCGGCATACTACAGCCTTGAGTTTCTTCGACCCCATAACGGCTCCCGAGCCGCCTCTGCTGGCGGATCTGTGCGAATCGTTCATGATCGCCGCCATGTTTGACAAATGCTCGCCTGCCGGCGCGATCATCGCAGCGCAAATGTCGTCGTCTCCTATTTCCTTCTTGAGCGCGTTTTCCGCGTCTATCGTCGTTTTGCCCCACAGCGCAGTCGCGTCGCGAAACTCGATTTTTCCGTCGTCAACAAAAAGGTATACCGGCTCATCCGATATACCCTTAACAAATATCGCGTCAAATCCTGACTTTTTCATGTAAGGCCCGAAGTTTCCGCCTGAGTTGGCGTCGTTGAATCCGCCGGTCACAGGCGATTTGCTCACAACTGTGTACCTTCCTCCCATTAATGATTTCGTCCCGTTTACAGGCCCGGAGACAAACCCCAGTACGCTTTCCGGAGCAAACGCAGGGGTTTTCGCGGGCATAAGTTCATAAAGGTAGCGCGCCCCGAGAGAGGGCCCGCCGAGAAAGTCTCTGGCCCACTCCGGGTCTAAATCACGTATTACGTACGTCTTGTCACTTAAGTCTGCAATCAAGATCTTGCCCACATGCCCGTACATATCGTTCCTCCTTGTATCCGGATAGTTTTTCTTTGTCTTTTCATTGTATGCTCATATGCGATAATGTCAATGCTGATTGATGTTTTGCGCATATAGCATTGGGGTTATAAGTTGAAGGCGGGTCGGTAAGCCTGCCGCTCATTATTACCGGCGCTTTTACACTTGCGGTTTCGCAGATTGGAGGTAATCCGGGGAGTGCATTATAAAATACGGGTAGTATTTCCTGATGTTATCGTAAATAAAACCGAGAAACAGTTTGTGTGTCGCAGACAGCTTATAATTGCTTCTGAAAAAAAGATATGTCTTGATGAAAGTGTACGGAAGCCTGCGGGAAGGGGTCAGGCATGTAACGCTCCCCATTTTGAGCGATTGCTCCAGCGTGCTGTAAGCCAGCAGCCCGAGACCGTAACCCTGCTCCACGACCTTCAGTATGGCACTGCCGTTTTCTACCCGAATAGTGCTTTCCTGGTAGCTGATACCGGATGCAGTCAAAAATGCTTCCAGCAGCCTGTTGTAGTCGGAACCCTCTATACAGGCTACAAAGATCTGGCGGTGTAAGTCTTCAACTGTGATATAGTCATAACGGGCCAGCGGATGGTCGGGGCTGCAAATGATCTCCATCGGTTCTTCAAACATGGGGTAGCACTGTAACTGATGCTCGTCGAAGTAAGGGAAAAAACCGATGTCAAGATCGCCTTTTTTAAGGGCCTCTCTGCCGCTGGTACTGCTGGGGTTTCGTACTATTATTTGAATGTCGGGGTATTCATTCGCAAACTTCCCGACCAACGACGACAGTGCCGTTGCGCTGGAGCTGAAGGCCAGACTGAGCCGTCCGCGCTCCCCTGCCGTGTCGCCTTTCAGCAGATCGGCTAAATCGGCGTTCTTGACCGCTATTTCGATCGCGTACTCATACAGAAGGTTGCACGCGACTGTTGGTTTCAGTTTGCGGCCGTAAGGCGTTTCAAAAAGAACAACGCCGAGTTGCTTCTCGATCCGGTGTATGTGTCCGCTGACCGCGGGTTGGGAGATATACAACTTGCCGGCGGCGGCGGCAAATGTGCCTGTCTCCATCACTGTCCGAAAGACGTGCAAACTGAGCATTGATAGAAATTCCATATCAGAGCCTGTTCCTTAATTATCAAGCTTTAAAGCTTTACAGGGCACTAAGAATAATGTCAATGTTAAGCGCTCATAACAACACTTAACATTGACATTATATATGTTTCTTTATATAATGTCAACAAACTTAAGCGGCATAACAACGACTTTTCTGTGGAGACTATATGGATAATAACACTTTTGTCGTCGCGGGCGCAGGCAGGATCGGAAGCCAATACATTGCGATTCTGAGCGGCGGCCTGCCCGGCGCTGTTCTGAAAGGCTGTTACGTACCGGATCCGGAGGAAAAGGAGCGGGTAGCGCAAACGTACGGGTGTAAAGTATTCGACAATGAGGCTGAATACCTTGATTCATCTGACGTCAATGCCGTGATACTGGCCGCGCCCAGCTATACGCATGAAGATATGGCTCTCAGGGCTCTGGCTGCCGGTAAACATATATTGCTGGAGAAGCCGCTCGCACTTGATCTGCAGGCGGCGCGCAACATCGTTGAGACGGCGCGGGCAGGCGACCGCCTGTTGATGCCGTCCTTTCCGGAACGCTTCAACCCTGTTTACCAGAGGGTGAAAACGCTTGTGTCGGACGGCGTCCTTGGGGAAATCGTATCGCTTAACTGCAAAAGGCGCACCAAATCGAATCACCGGCCGCAATGGTACTGGAGCAAAGAAAAAAGCGGCGGCGTCATCTGGGACCTGGCTTGTCACGATATGGACCTGTGCCGCTGGATACTCGGTCAGGAAGTAGATTCGGTAGCGGCGGCCGGCAAGTCGGTGACGGATAACAGCGACGCGCTGGACAACGCTTTTATCCATATGTCGTTTGAGAGGGGACCGATGGCGTCGCTGGAAGCAAGCTGGACGCTGCCTCCGGGTTTTCCGGCCTGGGGAGACGTGAGCATGGACGTCCTGGGCAGAGAGGGGCTGCTGACTGTAGATACAGGCTTAAGCCAACCTATCCGCCTGTGCGGAAAAGGAGGAGCCCGTTCTTTCATACATAGCGTCGATTACGACCGCTGGCAGGCTGTAGACGTCAACCGCGACGGATATCTTTCGACGATGCTTTCGGCTTTCAGCGCGGCTGTCTCCGGTACGGATCCTTTGCCCGTCACAGGCATTGACGGACTTAAGGTCGTTGAGATAGCGGACGCGGCGCACAGGGCATTGACCGAAAAACGAACAGTTGCGATAAAATAACAATAGGAGGTAAAAAAATGTCAGAAGTAGTCCGAAATCAGGAGCTTACGCAAATAATAAAGCAGGCGACGCTGGACATGGGCGTCGATCTGGTCGGAGTGGCGGATCCGGATACCATGGACGGATCCCCGGCAGGCCATCCGTCTCCCTATCGCATTCTCCCCAGCGCACGTTCCATAGTATCTATCGCGGTGCGAGCTCCTTTCGGGGCGATCGAAACCCCGCATCCGCCGGTCGACGGACCGCCGGAGGAGTTGGAAGTTATCCATGGAGGGGTGTATTTCACATCCTATATGTCAATGAATTTCAAGCTGATGGAATACACGGTTGCGATAGCCAACTTGCTGGAAAAGTCGGGCTATAAGGCGGCGCCCATAGGCTCCACACTCGGAAGGGATGAGCAGCGCTGGCTCGGGCCGATATCGCTGCGCAGGACCGCCCAGCAGGCAGGACTGGGCGAGCTGGGTCTCTCAACGCTTTTTATCTGCCCTGAGTACGGGCCTCGGGTCAGGCTGGGCGCTGTAATAACATCTGCGCCTCTCGTGATAGACGGACCAAAACTGGTAGGAAAAGTGTGTACAAAATGCGGCGATTGCATAAAAGGCTGCCCGACTCACGCCGTACATGACAAAATGAGTGATTTTAACCGGATCCGCTGTATATGGGGAGCGATGGGCTTTTTCAAGAGTACGGGCTGGGACGACCCTCCAAAGGATTGGCTGGAAGCAAAAAGCATAAACGAGGCTATGGACACTGTTCCGAATTACATTAAGGACAATCCAAAGATAGCTTACTACCGCGGCTTGTCGGTGAAGTATATGGGATACCCGAACTGCCTTGAATGCTACTCCAAATGCGCCGTAGGCGTGGAAGCCAGCAAAAGGCTCTTCAAAGACGACTGATTTGAAAGCTAGCGTCATTATTCCCGCCTATAATGAGGAAACGACGATCCGGGACGTTGTCCGGGGTTTGCCGGCGGATTTTGAAATCATTGTTGTCGACGACGGTTCCACAGACAACACGCCGGCACTGGCTGCGGAAGCCGGAGCGATCGTAGTCAGCCACGCCGGAAACGTCGGTTACTGCGCGGCGATACGCAGCGGACTGGATATCTGCACCTGCTCCGACGTCATTACCATTGACAGTGACGGCCAACATGACCCAAAAGACGCCGTCAGGCTCCTTGAGATTCTGCAAACCACCGGAAACTCGCTTGTTTTAGGGGTGCGATACAGAGGTCACAGACGCGCGGATATATATGACAAGGTCGCGGAGCGAATGTTTTCCCTGCTTGTCTGGCTCAAATCCGGCAGATGGCTGAATGACTGCTCCTGCGGACTGAAAGCTTTCAAAAAGCAGCTCGCGGAGTCGGTCCGGCAGACGTCCCCGAGGGAGGGCTGGCACCAGTTGATGTGTCTGACCGCGTTGAAGAGCGGCATGGGCGTCGCGGAAGTCCCGGTAAAAGCTGCGAGCCGTACCGGAGGCACATCAAGGGTACGGGTCAAACGTATCAGGTTTTTCGCGAAAGTAGTCTGGCAGATAATCAGGTATACTTTGCCTGAAAGGAGGCCGTCCGAGTGAGTATTTTCTGGAATGAATCAAGCTGGCCTCAGATAAAGGAAGCCCTTGCCTCGCAGCCTCCGGTGTTCCTGCCTGTGGGAAGTATCGAACAGCACGGGCCGCATCTCCCGGTGGGAGTCGACCTTTTTCAGGCGGAGCAGCTGGCCCGGGGCCTGGCACACAGCGTGGGCGGATTTGTTTTGCCGCATTTGCCTTACGGCTTTTCATACAACCACATGCGGTTCCCGGGGACAATAGCCGTCTCAGGCGAATCGCTGAAATGCATGGTAGTTGAAATCGGGGAAAGCCTGGCCGCCCACGGCGTTACAAATCTTGTGCTGGTGAACTCTCACGGCGGGAACAGCCCCGCCTTGCGGATGGCAGCCCAGATCATTAACCAAAAACACCCGCCATGCAGGGCGATCCACCTGTTTTGGCTGGAAATCATTGCTACGGAACTGAAAGAAATACTAAGGCAGCGTTTCGGCACGCATGCCGACGAATCCGAGACGTCCCTTATGATGTATCTCTACCCTGAACTTGTGGATATGGATTTGGTGACAGATGAGATACCTCCGAGAGACGAAAACTTTTTACGGGACTTTTTAGGGCAAGGGTACTTCAGTATTCAGGAGGAAACCCGGTCGGGGGTGCTCGGCGAAGCTACATATGCAAGCGCTGAGAAAGGCAGGGTCATTTACGACCTTGCCGTTGAAAAGTTAAGCGCAGTTTTGCGGGCGGCAATGACGCAGCGCGAAACTGTAAATTAAAAAAGGAGGAAAATTATGGGTAAGTTAAGACGAATCCTGGCATTGGCGCTGGTTGCGACTATTGCTCTGGCGTTGATAGCATGCGGCAGCAAAACTGATAATAATCCAGCAACACAAGGCAGCGGCGGAACGTCTCCCGCCGGGAGCGCTCCCGCCCCGGAAACCCCTGTCGAAGTCATCGAACTCAGATGGTCCATAGCCTGGCCGGTATCCAACCACGTCAACCAGAACCTGGCGCCGTGGTATGTGGAAGAAATATCAAAGCGTACAAACGGAAGAGTAAAGATCACAGTGTTCAACGGCGGCGAACTGCTCGACGTCCCAGGTACATACGAGGGCATCGTTAACGGCATTGCCGATATGGGCACCTCGCGTTTCGGAAGCACCCCCGGGCGCTTCCCGATAATGTCCGCGTTTGAAATGCCCGGATTCAATTTCAATAACACTTATGTAGCAAATTATACTTTCCGTGAAATTATTGCAAAGTATAACCCGCCGGACATACAGGATACTCACCTTTTGTGGGTTGACTCACCAAGCCCGGCATATCTGTATACTAAAATGCCGGTCAGCAGGCTGGAGGATATCCAGGGCAGGCAGATACGCGGCGACGGCATGGTAGGAGAAGCTTTGCTTGCGCTGGGCGCTACTCCTGTATCGATCTCCATCAACGATGCGTACATCGCCCTTCAGAACAATGTTGCCGAAGGAATTCTGGACGCTTTCGGAGGACTCCAGCTCAGCAAGCTGGGCGAAGTTACCGATTACATGATATTAGTGCGCGGGGTGAACCCGGGAGCATGTTTCTTTAACACTATGAATCTGGATAAATGGAACTCCCTGCCTCCTGACATACAGGATATCTTCACCCAACTGAGCGCTGAAGCTGTGGAATACAGCACGAAAATGTTCTGGGACTATGAAGAAGTGGGCGTCCAGTTCGGATATGACGAGGGCATGAAAGCAATGCTGCTGAATCCCGGCGAAGACGCCCGCTGGCTCGAAGCCATAAAGGTGGTCGAGGAGAACTGGGTGAACGCAGGTGACGGTAGTTTCGACCGGGCTGGTATGATGGCCGATTTCAAAGCGTTGATAGCGAAATATAACGCCGAGTACCCGGACAGGTGGCCGAGCGTCCTTGAAGAACTGTACCCTGATATATCAGTGAGCTAAACGGATTTGATAAGGAGCGGTGCGCAGACCGGCTCCGAACGACTACACAGCGGCGGCGGGGCGCGTAATGATTTGCGCCCGCTCCGCCGCTCTGATGATAAAGATCGGCAATATTATGGAAAAAGTATCTGTTATTAAGAGCGCAGACTACAGCGAAGCCACTGACCGGCTGTTCACCAGTCTGGATCTGGATGAACGAGTCTTCAAAGGCTTGTCTGTTTTTATTAAACCGAATTGGGTCGCCCCGGCAAGCGACAACCTGATAACCGATCCGAAACTGGTCGCTGTGCTTGTAACAAAGCTGCTGAGCCTTGGCGCAAAGGAAGTCCTGGTGGGCGAAAACCCGACTATCGGGCTGTCGAGCGCCGCTTTGTACTCCGCTTTGGGCGTTGAAGACCTTATCACGCGCGCCGGCGGGCGCATGGTGGAACTGGACAAAGCGGAATATTTGGTCTGTGAACCGCGCACTGAATACTTCCGGTATCCTCTGGCACTGCCCGTGCCGGTACTTGAATCAGACTTCTTTATTGATGTGCCTGTGGCAAAAACACACGGTCAGGGGGTCTTGAGCCTCGGGATCAAAAACCTGATCGGTCTGCTTGATGATGAGACAAAAGGGAACTTCCACCGCGAGGACCTGCATGCTAAAGCGGCGGCGATATTAGCGTATGCCGCGCCTCGTTTGACTGTAATTGACGGGATGGTAGCGGGTGAAGGGCAGGGGCCGGCCATGTGCCGGAAACTGCCATGGCATACGATGATCGGTGGACTCAACGTTGTAGCAACAGATACTGTGGCGGCCCTGGCCATGGGCGTCGAGCCTCGGGAGGTACCGGCTATACGGCTTGCGGCGGCACAGGGTTTTGGCCCTGTCGACATTGAAGATATTGAAATAACAGGCGATGGCATCGAAGCCGTTTCCCGCCCTTTCCGGCGAACTATCATAAACCCTTCGGGACGCTATGACGCGCCTGCGGTTTGCGTCGGCTGCTGCGAAGGCTGTCTGGCCTGGATGCAGGTGCGTTTCGATCCCTGGCAGCGGGACGGTGTTTTTTCCTCGCTGGCGAAAATCGTCGAGCCTGTCCTTGTCTCCGGCAGAAAAGTCAGCGCCGGTATGCTGCCGTATTCAGAAAAACAATCGCTGATAATTGCATTTGGGGATTGCGTGCCGGAAGAAATCCTCAGTTTGCCAGGCGCCGTGCACATTCCGGGCTGCCCTCCGACTTCCGGAATAAAAGGCATACAGGATGAAATCGTCAGCAAGTATTTAAAATAGTTAGTAACTATACAGTACCGGTGAAAAAAACGTCTTTCGAGCGCAAGGTACTGAACAGACACAATAGTAATATGACAGAGGATATAAATTATGGGTAAGTTTCTGTTTTTAAGCTTTACGGACGTCGTTGAGACCGGCGTCGGAATCGCGGATCTGATCGAAACTCTGGAAGAGGTCTTCAGGGCCAGCAAAAGAGGAGAGGTCGTCTCATCGAAAAAGATAAGCACGCGCCTGGCTGACCGCGAGGACGCGTTTCTGAACTCTATGCCGGCGTACCTGCAGTACAAAGGCGTCGCCGGGATCAAATGGGTAGCCGGGTTCCCTGAAGCGGTGAGGCTCGGGCAACCCTATATAACCGGAAGCGTGATCCTCAATGATTGCAATACAGGCCAGCCAAGCGCATTCATGGATGCAACATGGATCACGCGGGAACGAACGGCTGCCATATCTGTTCTGGGCGTTAAATATCTCAAAAAAGCGGAATGCCCTAATCTGAGCATCATAGGGTGCGGAGAGCTTGGGCGCGCGCATGTCTTCAGCAGCCTCAGCTTTTTCCCCGAAATCAAAACCGTTTACTGTTACGACATCTTCCCGGCATCAGCCGAAAAACTGGCTGCCGACGTAACGGAAGCCGGGGGTGTGGAAGCTATAGTCTGCCCGGATCATAGGGAAGCTATGCGAATGGGGGACATTATATACACCTGTACGACGCCGAAAGAACCTTTTCTGTCTTACAACGACGTTAAGGAGGGCGCCACGGCTGTCTCGATCGAGGGCAAACAGGTGTGGCTCAGCGAAGACTACGCGCGGTTTGATAAACTTTGCGTTGATGAATGGGATGGCATCAAGGAAGGCGCTCACATGAAAAACCTTGTGAGCGGCGGTTTTGTTTCTGACAGGCAGATTTCCGCCGGACTGGAGGAAATTGTAAACGGAAAAGCAGTGCGCTCAGACGACAAGGAGAGGATACTGATGGCCACCCGAGGAATGGGGGCAGAAGATGTTGCGATCGCGCACCTGATATATGAAAAGGCCCGTAAACTAGGCCTTGGCGCGGAACTGACGCTTTTCTGAATTGGCGCAGGTATTGAGCGCGACATTACTGCCGGTCGCTGGAGTCTTAAGCCGCAAACTCTTCCTCGATGCTGCCTATCCTTCTCCGGCA
>Ga0082212_10004629_pt1 | contig 18996 bp, 17 predicted proteins | sample TergutNt197P3_FD_71548 | JGI IMG/M metagenome (GOLD analysis project Ga0082212, IMG submission 71548) | Neocapritermes taracua P3 segment gut microbial communities from Petit-Saut dam, French Guiana - Nt197 P3 | ecosystem: Host-associated > Arthropoda: Insects > Digestive system > Gut ... | reverse complement strand
AGTACTTCGTAACACCTAAAAGTTGTCTATTATTTGCGAGAGTTTTTCTCGCGAGACAAGGCACGATGAGGGATAATACCCGCTGTGGTATTTGACCGAGGAGTAACGCAGTATCGTGGGAAAAAGGCCGCAAAGAATGCAACTTTTAGGTGTTACGGAGTACTAGTTGATCAAGTAGGGGCAGGGAAGGGCACGCGTAAGCTGTCGGTCATACCGGCAGTTTTTTTTTGCAAAAAATCCAAATAAATCCCATATTTATACTTTACAACAACAGGCAATATTGGTATAATATAGAAACATAGGAGATATATGACATGATACGAAAAGAATTCACAGATTGCCTGTCGGAAATCGACGGCGCCTTGTCCGCCAGGGCGGGCGCGGAAGGCGAATGGTCGGACTTGGTCGTGCGCCGGACGCTGCAAGCCCTGGTCCTTGAGCGGGGCAGGCTGTACGGCTTGAGCGTGGGGGAGAAGGAAGACATGCTTGAGAAGCTGTTCAACCGCTTCCGCAGGCTTGACCGGCTGCAGCCCCTCATCGAAGATCAGGAGGTCACCGACATCCTGATCAACGGACGCCAGAGCGTATATGTGGAAAAAGGCGGGCGCCTGGCGGCGACGGGGATATCTTTTGACGACGACAGCCAGGTGCTGGAGCTGATCCAGCGCATCTGCGACCAGGTAAACCGCCAGGTCAACCAAGCGAGCCCCATGGTGGACGCCAGGCTGCCCGACGGCTCCCGCATAGGCGCGGTCCTCCCCCCCATAGCTCTGGACGGGCCTGTGCTGGCGATACGGAAGTTCGCCGCGAAAAGCTTTACCCTGCCCGAGCTGGTGGAGAAGGAAGCCCTGACGGAAGAGGTAGCCGGCTTACTGGCGAAGGCGGTGGCGGACAGGAGGGCAATATTCATCAGCGGGGGCACGGGCAGCGGAAAAACAACGCTGCTGAACACTTTGGCAAATCTCGTGCCGGCGGAGGAAAGGATAATCACCGTGGAGGACGCCGCCGAGCTGCGGATAGCCGGGGAAGCGAACCTTGTGCGGCTGGAAGCAAGGCCGCCGAATACGGAAGGCAAGGGGGAGATCACCCTACGGCAGCTGGTGCGTATGGCCCTGCGGCTCAGGCCTGACCGCATCATCGTGGGGGAGGTGAGAGGCGAAGAAGCCTTGGATATGCTTCAGGCGATGAATACAGGGCACAGGGGCGCCATGTCCAGCGGCCACGCCAACTCCGCTATGGACATGCTGGAAAGGCTGGAAACCATGGCGATGATGGCGGGGCTCGGCTTGCCGGCAGCCGCTATCCGGCGGCAAATCGGCTCTGCCCTGGATCTGGTGGCGCACCTGGAGCGGCACGTTTCGGGGAAGAGGCAGGTCACGGAGATCATCGAGGTCCTGCAGTGGCCTGAGGGGGATCCGGTAGTGCGGCAGCTTTATCGAAAGGATGGGTAAGCGATGGCGGAGATGGCGAAGAAAGCCGGGCGGGGTCCGGCGGGGAGAGAGACCCTGGGCGCAGGGGCCTTGCGGCTACTGAGCGCCCTGGCTGCTGCTGGGGCGGCGGCGCTGTACTTCCGCAGCTTCGCGCTGATCCTGGCTGGGGCGGCGCTGGTCTATCGGATGATCGTGCCGCTGATCCTGAAGCAAAGGGAGGGGCGGGCGCGTACAAGGCTACGCCGGGACATGATACTCTGGCTGGAAGAGCTGAGCATGGGGCTGAAAGCGGGCAAAAGCCTTGCCACAGCCACAAGAGACCTGGCGGCCAGGCTGACGGCGGGCGCCGCCGGCGGGAGGGGGGACCGGGCAGCGGAGGGCTGGAGGCGCTGCCTGGGGATGATACACCTCCACTACCCCATCGGGCAGGTTTACCGGGAGCTTGCCGGCAGGCTGGCCCTGCCGGAGATGCTGGCCCTGGCCTCCCTGATCGGCTCGGCGGTGAAGACCGGCGCGAACCTGCCTTATGTATTCATCCGTAGCGCGACCGGTATGAGGGAGCAGCTGGAGAGCCGGGAGGCCCTGGAGTCCGCGCTGGCGGCAAGGCGGCTGGAAGGTTATCTCCTGGCGGCGGCGCCAGCTCTATACACCGCCTGCCTACGCCTTGCCACCCCCGCCTATATGGCGCCACTCTACTCCGGCGGCGGCAGATACATTGCCATGGTCGTCTTCGGTTTGCAGCTCGCGGGATGCCGGATGTTTTTCCATCTGCTCATCCGCGAGGGCGAGGATCCGCCGGAGCTGGTGTTGGCTGGATTTCAGGAGGAGCTCGCCCTGCAGCTTCAGGCAGGGCTCAGCTTGCCTGAAGCCTGGCAGCAAGCGGCAGGCAGCATGGCGGATGGGGGGGCAGCCGGAAGCGGGGGCAAAGGCGAGGCCGGGCTTGCCGGCAGCTTAGCCCATGTAGCCGGGCAGGCGGCTGTAGGTACCCCATTTGGCAAAGCCCTGGAGTGTTTAATGACGGAGAAAGGAGGGGCGCCCGGGTTGAGGCGGCTGGCCGAGCTCATCCGGCAAAACTATCAGTCGGGGGGAGGCGCATTGTCGGAACTGTTGAGCCTGGAGGCGAAAGAAGCCAGGCAGCGGTGCCTGCTCGACCGCCAGGCCGGGGACGCGAAGAGGGGGACGCTGCTGCTGTTCCCTATGGTGCTGCTGTTGCTATCGGCTCTGGTGCTGACGGCGGCGCCGGCTTTGATGAGTATTTGAATGGAAAGGATGATATGAAATGAGAAATTTTTTGTGGGAAGAAGACGGATTAGGCACAGTGGAGGTCGTATTGATACTGGCGGTTCTGGTGGGCATCGCGTTGATATTCCGCCAATATATCTTTGGCTTTGTCAAGGAGATCATGGCGAATATCATGGGCGGGGACGTCGCTACCGTACTATCGAGCCCCCTGGAACCGTGACGACTGAGGCAAATGCCGGAGAGACCAGGGAGGTATGCCCTGCCGCGACGCGCGGCAACCGGGGCAGCTTCACCGTAGAGGCGGCGCTTATCGTACCCCTCATCCTACTCTTGATGGCGCTGTTTCTGCGCTGGGGGCTGATGCTGCAGAAGGATCTGCGCGAAGCGGCGTCTGGGGGGGCGGAGCCTGCGGCGGCGGGGGGCGCCTTGCTGCCTGAAGCGCTGGGCGGCGGGCTGATCTTCCGCCGCGGGGGGCCGCCGGCCAGGCGTATCCGGGACACAGATCTGCTGATGGATCTGGCATATGGGATAAAGGAGTATTTACCCTCATGGTTCTGATGATGATACTACATGATACAAACTCGCGGGCGTCTGCCCACTGCAGGAGCCAGGCGCCTGCCCGCGGCAGGGCCCGGGCGCTGCTGCGAGGTCAGGGCGGCGCGGCCACCGTGTTTTTTCTCCTGGCGGGCTCGGCCTTGCTGGTCTTATTTCTGGCGGTATTCAACTTCGGGCGTTATCTTCTCGCCATAAGCCAGACCGAGACGGCTTTGGAGGCTAGCGCTGCCTCGGTATTGTCGTACTACCACCCGAAGCTGACCGGCGAGATGGGCCTATACGCCCTGGATACCAGGGATCTGAGCCTGGAGTTAAAAGGTTGGCGATACTTTTCCGATAATCTGGGGAACGAGGGGGCGATGAACGGGCTAAAGGTTCTGGACTATGCGCTGAGCTTCCCCACGGGAAGCAGGCTGAGCCTGGAGGAGACGCCGGCGGCCCAGGCCCTGGATATGCAGCGGATCAAAGGTTGGGCGGATATCGTACAAGACCTCCTGCAGTTCATCGGGAAGGGAGACTGGCAAAACGGGCTGAAGGCCTCGGGCGATACGGCGGGGCTTGGCGAAGCCTTGGGCTTGGCTGTATCGGCGGGCGGCGATCCGGATATGGAAGAAGGGGACCGGCTGGGCGACGGGGAGGCAGAGGCCGAGTCGGAGCCGGAGGCAGCCGGGGTTTGGGAGAAGCCGGACTGGATGCTGCGGATAGAAGAGTGCGCGGCTCCGCGCCCCGACGGCAGACTGAGCTTCCTTCAGCTCATGATGCCGTCCCCGCCGGGAAGCGCCTTTGTGGACAGGGATATGCCCAGCGAAGGATTATGGTACATGATCGCCAATCTCATAAGCAGCCAGGCGGATCACTGGCGGAGCTTGTTCACCGAGCCGGCTGAGACGGTAGGGGACGAAAACTTCCTCCCCGAAACCACGGAGCGGATGACCGGTTTCCTGGACGTCATGACGGAGGGGCTGGCGTCGGCGCTACAAAGAGTGGGGGATAAAATCATATTTAACAGCTATCTTCTCAGCGAGCTGGACTTCGCTACCAATAAGCCTGTGTTGAACCGTTATTTTGCCCGCTGCGAAGTGGAGTACGTGTTGTATGGCTTTCGAAACTCCTGGAACAATATACGCTCCGTAGCCGCGCAGCTGCTCCTGATGCGTACATGCCTGCATGTGCTGAAGTCCCTCATCGACGGGGAGATCATCGACGAGGTGACCTTGGCGGCGGCGGCTATCAACGGGGCGATCAAAGGGAGCGGCGAGGTGGAAGAACTCTTTGCCGGCGGTAAGGTGCCCGCTTTCCCGGGAACGTCGTTTTCCATGACCTACAAAGACCATTTGCGGATTTTGCTGTTGATACAGAGGGAAGCGGATCAGCGCAGGGCCTTGCAGGAGATAGTGCGGGTGAATCTGTGGCATTGGGCGGGAGGCGCCGCCGGAGGGGGTCTCTTTGGATCAGGCCCGGGCGGCGCGGGGGGCGCTTTCGCCGAATATGCGTTAAGCCGCTACGCCACAGAGGTACGGATAGGGGTAGAGGTGGAAGTCCCTTTATGGCCCTTCGGGTCGGTAAGCCTGCGCAGGGAAGGGGTGATGGGTTATGATACGCCTTTTACGCTGCTTCCGGCATGACAGGGCGGGCAGCCTAACCATAGAAGCGATGCTGACGCTGCCTGCGCTGCTCGTCGCGCTGGTCCTGTGCGCCGGCCTGGTTTACAGCATGCATGGAGCCCTGGTCCTCGACCGGGCGCTGGCGGAGTCCTGCAGGGAGCTGGCGGAGTATAGCTATTTGCTTCGGCAAGCCGCGGGTTTTGGCTTATCCCTGATGGGGGATAACCAAACAATACGGGAGCTGACTGAACCAGGCCTGCTGGCGGACGTGGCGGGCAGCCTGGCGGGATACGCCGTCGCGGCCCATTGCGTGAATAAACATTTAAGAGAATATGAAGACGTCAAAGGGGCGGCCAAGCTGCTATGGGCGAGGCTGCCCCTTGGGCAAGACGACAGAGAGGCGGATGTGGAAGAAGCCGGAGAAGGCTCAGCCGCCCCACTCTGGGAAGGCTTGCTTTGCGACCAGGACGACGTCGTCCTGGTTCTGGTATTTACCCCCGCCAAGCTGAATCGCGTCACCTCCATACTGCCGGATTCCTGGCAGATCACAATAACCAAGCGGGAACGGGCCTGGCTCCACGGGCGAAACCTTCCGCCTCAGAGGGGGATGGAGCAAGCTGCCGGGCAGAAAGGGTCGGGCCCTCTGGTCTACATCACCAACTATGGGATCAAGTACCATATGGACGGCTGCCGCTACCTGGCGAAGAGCCAGATACCCGCATATCTGAACGAGCTGTCCAAATCCTATGACGGCTGCTCGGTATGCAAGCCGCCCCCGCGCACGGAATGACGTGGCAAACACGTTACAGTTCAGGGAGGCTGGGGAAAAGGGCTATGCCTGCTATAGCGGCATTGCGGCGCAGATAGCCCTTTTCCCCAGCCTCCCTGAACTGTAACATACGTGAAAAATGTAGCGATTTTCTCCCCGCGAATGAAGACAAGCGGCCAAGAATCTGCTAAAATGGTAGTTGGTTAGCAAATAATCCATACGCTGCGGGGGGGACGGCCAGGTGACGAATCTTCTTGACAGACCAAAGCTGATTATTGACTTTACCAGTACAAAACCTTTGGGCGAAGTCGTATATGTCGCCCTGAGGGAGGCGATCATCAAAAACCAGTTCAAGTCCGGCGAAAGGCTGATGGAGACGGAGCTGGCGGACGAGATGATGGTCAGCAGGACGCCGGTGAGGGAAGCCGTCCGAAAGCTGCAATCCGAGGGTTATGTGGTGATGCTTCCCCGCAAAGGGACCTATGTGTCGTCCCTGACGATACAGGACGTCAACGACGTCTTTGAGATCCGGGGCGCCCTGGAGAGCATGGCGGCATATCACGCCGCGGTCCGGGCCGCCGATGATGAGATCGCGCAGATCAGGGAGTTCATCGAGACGGAAGCGAAGCTTTGGGACAGCAGCGACCTGGCTAGGACGATAGAATCGGACATCAAGTTCCACTCCATGCTTTACCGGGCTTCACAGAATAAGAAAATTGAGAATCTGATCAACGACTTGAGAGAGCAGACCCAGCGCCTGCGGTCCAGCACGCTTTCGAGGCCGGGGCGGCTGAGATTCGCTCTGGACGAGCACAGACAGATACTCGCCGCTATCGAAGCAAGGGACCCGGAAGCGGCGAGAGACGCCTCCATCGCCCATATCGAACGTTCCCGGGAGGTCATGCTGGGTCTGCTGCGGTACCAATCCTGATACGAAAAATGATTATTGATCGAGTATTAGCGTTAATCCTCGCCTTGATGATGGCGGCGGCGTCCGGCGGATTGCTGGGCGGGTGCGGCGCCGAGCGGGGCGGAAGCCCGGTAGAGGGGCCGGTCATAGACGGAGCGGAAGCCTGGCATGTGATCGTAGCGGGCGGGGAGCCGGAAGGGGTCGCCGCCGCTTTAGCGTCTGCCAGAAATGGTTTAAAGACCTTGCTGGTGGAGAAGGGTAGCGCACTGGGGGGGCTTATGACCCTGGGCATGCTCAACTTCATCGACATGAACTACGGCCCGGACCATGAACTCCTGACCCGGGGGATATTTGAAGATTTCTTTAAAGCCATGGGCAACGCCTTTGACGTGGAGGAAGCCAAAGAGTGGTTTGACAAGCAGTGCGGCGCCGAACCGAACCTTACAGTGATGCTGGATACGGAGATCCTTGCCCCGGTCATGGAAGGGAACCAAATCACCGGGCTGAAGATCAGGCGGGATGGGCTGGATGAGGTGGTCCGCTGCCTGGCGGTCATCGACGCTACCGCGGACGCGGATATAGCCGCCGCGGCGGGGGTCCCGTACACGGTAGGCGGCGAGGACTACGGCGCGCCCGGTACGCTGCAGGGCGTGACTCTCGTATTCGAGGTCTCCGGCGTGGACTGGCAGGCCGTGACCCATTACTTGAAAAACGACGGCGACGCCGGGACGGGCGCCGACGCCGTGTCCGCCTGGGGCTACGGGCTGGAAGCGCAGCAGTACCAGCCGGTGGACGTCAATATGCGCTTCCGCGGGCCAAACATCGCCCGGCAGAAAAACGGCAATGTACTGCTCAACGCGCTGATCATCTTCGGAGTGGACGCCCTGAGCCCTGCTTCCTATAATGCCGGCGTCACCAGGGGCAGGCTGGAGATACCCCATATCATCGAGTTCATGCGGGAGAACTTCGCCGGCTTCGAAGACGCCGCTTACGTAGGCTCCGCCCCGCGCCTCTATGTCCGGGAAACGAGGCACATCATGGGCGAGTACAGGCTGACCATCACCGACGTGCTGGAGAACAGGGACCACTGGGACAGGATAGGCCACGGAAGCTACCCGGTGGACGTACAGCCCACAGGCCCGGGGAATTTCGGCAACATCATCGGCGTGCCGGATATCTACAGCATACCTTTCCGCTGCCTGGTGCCATTGAAAGTCGACGGCTTGCTGGTCGCCGGGAGGAGCGCGTCTTATGACTCCATACCCCACGGCAGCGCCAGGGTGATACCCGTGGGGATGGTGGCCGGGGAAGCCTGCGGGACTGCCGCGGCTTACGCGCTGAGCCATGATATGAGCTTCCGGCGGATGTCGGCGGACAAGGAAGCCATAACCTGGCTCCAGGGGCAGTTGACCAGGCAGGGGGCGTACCTCGCCGAGTATACGCCGCCGCGGATGGCGGTGATGGATCACTGGGCGTACCCCGGCGTGGCCGTCATGCGGGAGCTGGGGCTTACGGAGGGCGGCTATAGCAACGACTACCGCTTGGAAAACGAGCTGCCCAGCCGCTGGGCTCTGCAGAATAAGATCAACAAGCTCATGAGCCTGGCCCACGACAGGACGGCGGACAGAGGCGATGTGCAGATACCCCTTTGGGAAATCAACCTGGAGCACGACGAGATCACGGTAGGCGACGTCTATCTGGCTGCCGCCCAGGGGGCTTCTCAGGGGGAGGGAGCTTCGCCGGGACGTGCCGAATGGACAGGGGGAGCGGAGGAAGCCGAAGCTTACCTGATGGACTACGGTATACTCAGCGAGGCTTTAGCCTGGCGGTTTCCGGATAGGGAAGCCATCGCCAACTACGGCCAGCTATTGTATATATTGGGCATGTTGTATACAACTTTGATGAATTGAAGTTGTAATGTACGGATAAACAAACGGACGCAGCCGGAAGCGGAAGGGCGCGTCGGAGGGAGCAAATCATGTATATCAGCACCAGGGGAAACTACCCGCCGGCGACGGCGTCCGAGGTCATATACATGGGCATGGTGCCGACGGGGGGCCTATTCGTGCCGGAGAAGACCCCGAGGCTGAGCCCGGATCAGGTAGCCGCTATGGCGGGGCTGCCTTATCCGGCCCTGGCGGAGAAGCTCCTGGGATACTATCTGGACGACTATACGCCGGAAGAGATCAGGGAGTCCGTAAAAGCCGCATATGGTGACAATTTCTACCATAGGGACGTCGCCCCGGTGGCTAAACTTGAGGGTTATGGCGGTGTATTGGAGCTTTTCCACGGGCCCACGGCGGCTTTTAAAGACATGGCATTGCAGCTGACGCCGCGGTTATTGTCCCAAGCGATCCGCAAGGGCGGGCAGGGGCGCGAGCTGCTGATACTGGTCGCCACTTCGGGGGATACGGGTAAGGCGGCCTTGGAAGGCTTCAAGGACGTCCCCGGTATACGCATCGCTTGTTTCTTCCCGGACGAAGGGGTGAGCCAGGCTCAGGAGATGCAAATGCGGACCACCGACGGGATGAATACCTATGTATACTCCGTGGAGGGGAACTTCGACGACTGCCAAAACGGCGTGAAGGAAGTGTTTGGCGATGAAGCCTTCAGCCGTGGTCTGGCAAGCCGGGGCTGGCAGCTTTCCTCAGCCAACTCCATCAACTGGGGCAGGCTCTGCCCGCAGATCGTCTATTACTTTTACGCGTATTACTCGATGGCGCGGGCCAGCCGTACAACCATTGGGCAGCCGATGCATTTTGTGGTGCCTACGGGGAACTTCGGCAATATCCTCTCCGCCTGGTACGCCAGGGAGATGGGCCTGCCCATAGGCAAGCTGATTTGCGCCTCCAATGAAAACAAAGTTCTCACGGACTTTTTCGCCACAGGGCATTATGACAGAAACAGAGATTTTTACAAAACCTCAAGCCCGTCTATGGACATCCTGATTTCCAGCAACCTTGAGCGCTTCCTCTTTGCCGTGAGCGGGCAGGACGCCGGGGCGATACGGGGATACATGGCAGAGTTGGCGGAAAAGGGAAGCTTCACCGTGGACGGCAACCTACTGCGTAAGATGCAAGACCTGGTATGGGCTGGTAGCGCCGACGAAAAGGAAGCGGCGGAGGAGATACGCAGGGTTTATGAGACGCATCGCTACCTGATGGACACCCATACCGCCGTGGGGTCGGCAGTGTACGGCAAGTACATACGGGAGTCGGGGGATCGGACCCCGGCTGTGTTGGACGCTACCGCAAGCCCGTATAAGTTTTCCAAGAGCGTGCTGGAAGCCCTGAGCGGAGAAGTTTACCCAGTGGGCGCCGATGAGTCGCGCTTGGCGGAAATACTGGCGGAGCGAACGGGAATACCCGTCCATCCCGCTTTGGCGGGACTGGACAAAAAGCCTATACTCCATGATAGGCGGCTCAAGCGGGGCGGGATAAAATCTGCGGTGGAAGAAATCATCAGGGGAACTTAAAGCGGGTTTCCTTCGTCTACATGAAGAGAAAGGCAAAGAAGGTGGAAAATGGCGCCGCTGATCGAAATCAAGGGACTGACAAAGAAGTACCGCATTGGCCGCGAGGTGATCACCGCTGTGGACGACGTGAGCGTGAGCATCGAATCCGGCGAGTTCGTGTGCCTTCTGGGGCCCTCCGGCAGCGGGAAGACCACCTTCCTCCATCTGGTAGCCGGGCTGGATCGGCCCACCAAAGGCGATATATATGTCAAAGGCTTGTGCATCAATAAAATCAAGGAAAAGGACATGGCTTTGTTTCGACGGCGGTTTATGGCTTTCGTCTTCCAGGCTTACAACCTTGTCCCCACCCTGACGGCGATGGAAAACGTAAGCATGCCCCTGATGTTTGACGGCATATCCAAGTTCAGGCGGGACAGAAGGGCGAAGGAGCTCCTTGCCCAGATCGGCCTGGGCAGGCGGCTGCGGAACAAACCTTCGGAGATGAGCGGCGGGCAGCAGCAGCGGGTGAGCATAGCCAGGGCGCTGATCAACGACCCCAAGATACTGTACGCCGACGAGCCGACGGGGAACCTGGATACGAAGACAACAAAGGAAATCATGGATATCCTGGTGGAGCGGGTGAGGGAGAAAGGCGTTACCCTGGTAATGGTTACGCACAACGCGAGGCTGACGGAGCACGCCGACAGAGTCATCTACATGCTGGACGGTCGCATACAGAAAATCGTGGATCAGCAGAACAATACCGTGGAAGAGTTCTTCCCGGAGGAGCCGGAAGAGCCCGAGGAAGCAGTTGCGCAGAATTAGACAAGTGAGAAGGAGAAACAGAATGAGACTAAACACAAAAACAATATTTACATTAGGGGCGCTGGTATTACTGCTTCTCCTGTCCCTGTGCCTGCCGGCCTACGGCGCCATCATCAGCGTCGAGAATTCCATCATCCCCGTGCTCACAGTGGAAGTGAGCCGCCAGGACCCCGCCATCATCGGAGAGGAATTCTCCATCGTATACCTGATCAAGAATATCAGCGACAAGCCGGCCTACGACGTGACCTACGCCTTCCATGTCATGGGCGCTGCGGAGCCGTACCCCTTCACCTTTACGCCGCCGCCGGTGGTCGAAAGGCTCGATCCCGGCGCCAGCGCCACCGTGACGGTGAAGGTCATGATCGACAGGGACGCCCGGGAGAAGGAGTACAATATCAACGGCATATTTACCTGCCTGGACGCTACAAGATCCAACCCTGTCAACTACGCCGCCATGAGCTGGGTCCCCATCAGCTTCACTACCGTGAGGCCAAACCTGACGGTGACGGCCCTGACCATCGTGGAAGAAGACCCGGATCCCAAGGAAGGCTTCACCGTGCGCCTGTCCCTGAGGAACAGCAGCATGATCTACGACCTGCGAAATGTGCTGGTCCAGCTGGAGGGCGGCGAAAACTTTGAGATCATGGAGTTTACCAACAAGAAAGAGATTACGAAGATATCCACCAGCCAGACGGTGACCGTGGAATACAAGCTCCGCGCTAGAGATAAGCGGAGCAGCAACACAGTTTTCCTGACGACTTCCTATAATTATATCGGCGGCTCTACGGACGACAAGCGGGAAGAGCTCTTCCTCCCCGTGAAGGAAGAAGAGGAGGAGGAGGAAGATACGGGAAACGGAAAGAAACCCCAGGTCATCATCAAGCGATACTCCCTGTCCAAGGAGCAGGTTCTGGCCGGCGACCGGGTGGATCTGACCCTGGAGATCGAGAACACCAATAACCGCCCGGTGAAGAATGTGCTCATCAACTTCGGCGTGGAAAGCTCGTCTTCAGACTATGGCGGCGGCTCCTCAAGCAGCACGGTGTTTGCCCCGGTGGGCTCAAGCAATACCTTCCATGTGGATGAGATCAGGGGCAAGTCCGTCATCACCAACACCATCACCTTCGCGGTGGACGCAGGCGCTATGGCGCGAACCTATATCGTGCCGGTGACCATCACTTATGAAGATGAAAAAGGCCTCTATGATAATCTCTTTATCCGGGACAATGTAAATATACAGGTCACCCAGATGGCAAAGCTAAGCGTCACATCTATGACCCTGCCCTCTATGGCGACGGAAGGTATGCCGGCGCCGGTGATGGCGGAGTTTGTAAACTCCGGCAAGGTGGAGCTGGTGGATTTCTCCGTCAAGCTCGAAGGGGATTTCGAAGTCATGGACGCCTCGCTGTACATGGCGAAGCTGATGATCGGCTCCACGTCGTCGTATACGGGTATGCTCATCGCCTACGGCGAAGGGGAGAAGGAAGGCAAGCTCATCGTGTCTTACCTGGACAACAGCAACCAGGAGGTGGCGGAGGAGTACCCCTTTACCGTAAACGTCATGCCCATGGAGGATATGGGGGACTTCAGGGATCCCGGCATGTATTTCCCCGAAGGCGGCTATATACCCGAAGAGGGCGGCGATAATGTGTTCTTGCGCATACTGAAAGCTAACTGGATATCCATCCTGCTGGGCGTGGTCATCATTATCCTGTTCATTTACATCATACGGATAAAGAAGAAGGCGAAAGAGGAGTTCTTCGATGAATAATGTCGACGTCGTCCGGATGGCGTACGGCAACCTCTTCCGGCGGAAGATGCGGGCGATACTGACCATCGTGGGCGTATTTATCGGCACCATGGCCATCGTGGTGATGATGTCCCTGGGTATCGGGCTGAGCGAAGCCACCACCAAGCAGATGGAAAGCTGGGGCGACCTGAATATGATCACCGTCAATCAGGGCCGCAGCTGGAACCCGGATACAGGGGAGTACAGGGGCGACGAGCAGAAGCTCAACGACGACGCGGTGGCGCTGATCAAAAGCCAGCCCGGCGTCCAGTCCGTGATGCCATCCATCCAGGTGGGGGGCCAGGCGAAGTGGGGCAAGCTGGATGGCTGGTTCAACCTCTTTGGCGTGGATCCGGAGCTTTTCAGCCAGATGACTTATGAGATAGCGGAAGGCCGGTTCCTCAGGAAGGACGACGCCTTCAGCGTGATCCTTGGCTGGCAGGTGAGGAACCAGTTCTACGACCCGGAGGACAGGGACTACTGGATGCGCTGGGATCCGTCGAACCAGAAGAGCTCTCTGGAAATGATGAATGAAGTGGTCTATGTGACCTTGAATAACCAGTACAATTGGGAGATGATAAAGAAGCAGCCCCTGACCGTGGTGGGCGTGTTGGAAGGCGAGTACAAGGATCACGCGTACAGCGCGTACGCCCCCATCGATACCTTGCGGAAATGGCAGGACTTCGTCAACGACAAGTCGTATATGACGGAGGACCAGCGCATACAGCAGGAGCAGTGGGAGCAAGAGATGAAGGATCGGGGGGACGCCTGGTACTATACCCGGGACCCCAAGGACTACGACCAGATCCTCGTACGCTGCAAGGATGTGAAAGCCGCCCGGGAAGTGGCTTCGACACTGCGGGATATCGGCTACAACCTCTGGACAGTGGCGGACTATATGGAAGGCGTGGAGAGCCAGGCCCTCATCATACAAGCCGTACTGGGGGGGATAGGCGGCATCACGCTCCTGGTAGCTTCCATCGGCATTGCGAATACGATGATCATGGCTATATACGAGCGGACCCGGGAGATAGGCGTAATGAAGGTCATCGGCGCTACCGGGGGCGACGTGATGAAAATGTTCCTCATGGAAGCCGGGCTCATCGGCGTGTGCGGGGGCGTCCTGGGGCTTGTGTGCAGCCTGGGGGCGTCCAGGCTCATCAACTTTCTGGCGGGGGATTTCATGGGTACGGGCATGCGGGGCGAGACTTACGACATATCCGTGATCCCGCCCTATCTGATGCTTTTCGCCCTGATTTTCTCCTTCTGCATCGGTATCGTCGCGGGGCTGTACCCCGCCCGCCGGGCGTCTAAGCTCAGCCCGATACTCGCGATAAGGAATGAATAAATACGGATAGCTGATTGCTGAGGGTTTGGTTCATGATGGAGCTGACGCTGCCGACACATATCACAAAGGTATTTACATTCCTTGAAGGCCTGGATCTGCCCGCGTGGCTTGTGGGGGGATGCCTCCGGGATCTGCTCCTGGGGCGGGAGCCTAAGGACTGGGATTTCGCTACGCCCTGTACCCCGGAAGAGGTGAGGGACAAGCTGAGGGGCGCCGGCGTGCGCCTGTGGGAGACGGGGCTGAAGCACGGCACGCTGACTTTCCGCATGTATGGCGTATCCTATGAGATCACCACCTTTCGGCGGGACGGCCCCTACGAAGACTACCGCAGGCCCAAGTGGGTGGAGTATACCACGTCCTTACGGGAAGACCTTGCCCGCCGGGACTTCAGCGTGAATGCCCTGGCCTACAGCCGTAAGGACGGGCTCACTGACCCTTTCGGCGGTATGGAGGATATGAGGCGCAAGCTGATCCGTGCGGTGGGGTCGCCCCACGACCGTCTGCATGAAGACGCCCTGCGCATACTGCGGGGGATACGCTTCGCCGGCAGCCTGGGCTTCGCTTTGGAGGGCAGCCTGGCTTCGGCTATGGTAGAGAAGGGCGGGCTGCTGGAGAAAATCAGCCGGGAGCGCCTGGCTTCGGAGCTGAAAGCCATGCTGCTTCTGCCCTCGCCCCGCCCGGCGCTGGAGTTGCTGGCGGAGACGGGGATGTGGGCGTACCTGGCGCCGGAGATGACGCGGACGATAGGCTTCGACCAGGGGAGCAGCCACCACCATCTGAGCCTGTACGACCATTTACTGCGAACTGTGGAAAGTCTCCCGCCGCAGCTGGAATTAAGGCTGGCGGCTTTGTTTCACGACGTGGCAAAGCCCTCCGTCATGTCCGAGGACGAAGCGGGGAAGAAGCATTATCACGGCCATGACAGGGCCGGGGCGGAGATGGCCGCGGGCATACTAAACAGGCTCCGCTTCAGCCACGCTGTGAGAAACCGCGTGGTGCTGCTGGTCAGGAGCCATATGCTGCATCTGCGGAGGCCGGACGACGGCGCCCTGCGCCGGGTCATCAGCGGCCTGCCTAAGCCCAGGGAGGACGCCCTGGAGCAGGTACTGCTGCTGCAGAAGGCGGATCTGATGGCGTCCCGCTATACGGAGAAGTCCATGGCGGTATATGATGAATTTGCCCGGCGCTGCCATGAGGTCCTGGAGAGCGGCTGCCCGCTGGACGTGGCTGACCTGGCAGTCAAGGGCGAGGAGCTGGAAGGGCTGGGCATAGCCCCCGCCGACCGGGGCGCGGCGCTGAAAGCCCTGCTCGCGGAAGCGCTGGCTGACCCGGCGCGAAACCAGCGGCAGATACTGCTGGAGCTGCTTGCGCCATACCGGGGATGAGCCCCCAATAGGAAAGCGTTTATGTATCGTACTCCGGCAACTCGTGTTCCGGCGCGTCTTCGTCCTCCGGGTAGACGGGTGGCCAAGGTTCGACGGGGGGGTCGGGGACGACGAAAACGCTTTCTTCTTTAAAAACGGCGATGATCCTGTTGTCGCTGGTACCCGTCATGGTATTGAACGGGTCCTTGCAAGTGATTACCGTCACTCTGGCGTCGCCTTCCAACTCCATGATGCTGTCGGCGTCCGCCGTAGCCAGGGGGTAGACGAAGACGCTTTCCAGCCGGAAGGTCAGGCTGCTCCCGTCGTCATAGTCGATTTCCATCTCGTCGCCGATGCTTAGCTCGTCCAGAAGCAGCAGCTGCCCCCGGGCGCCTTTCCAGCGGTTGTGCCCGCCCAGTATGGCGTTGCCGTCGTTGCCCGGGATGGGGCTCTCCCGCAGCCAGGAGATGATGGAAGCCGAGGGGACGATCATCATGGTTTCCGTATCGTCGTAGCCGGTGTCCTGAATCTCGGCGTCCACGTCGAGGGTGGGTATGCGGACCCGGACAGGCCAGCACTCCAGCTGCGGTTTTTCCGGCTCCGGCTCAGGTTCAGGCTCCGGCTCCGGCTCGGCTGGATGCGCAGGTTCCGGCGTCGGCGGCTCCGGCGCCGTCTCCGTTGTTGATACGCCAGGCGTCGCAGGTTCGGGAGCGCGGCCCGAGCCGCAGGACGCCAGCAAGCCGACGGCGGCTAACGCTACGGCGAAGCACAGAAAGAAGCCCAAGGCGCGCCTCACGGGACGCGGGCCAATGCAAGATGGACCGTTCTGTGTTTTGTACGATTTCACTTTGCCCGTTTCTAACTTCCCCCTTCATCATTTCCACCACAACTATATCATAATCTCGACGCCAAAACTATACTGCTCCTGAGCCAGGCCGTTTAGCTTTGCGTTTGAATCCTCAAGCAACTTACTTATCATTAATACGAAAGGTGTACAATGAAAAACGAAATCGTTTTATACCGTCCAAATGAGCTTGCTGAGCATATCGAGGTGAGATTCGATGAAGACACGGCATGGCTTACACAGGCGCAAATCGCAGAGTTGTTTGGTACAAAAAGTCAGGCTATAACTAAGCACATAAATAACATTTACAGTACCAGAGAGTTAGATAAAGCCTCAACCTGTTCCATTTTGGAACAAGTTCGGCATGAAGGGAATCGGAGTGTTAAACGGAGCTTGGCGCACTATAACTTAGATGTGATTATTTCTGTAGGATATCGGGTAAACTCAATAAACGCGACGATATTTCGTCGTTGGGCTACAAAGATATTAAGAGACTACCTGTTGAAAGGTTACGCGATAAACAACCGCATGGATCGCATTGAGGATAATGTAGAAGCGCTGAAGAACCGGGTTGACGAAATTGACTTACAGATCAATACGCACCTTATCCCCACTCAGGGCGTTTTCTTTGACGGGCAGGTGTTCGACGCCTATGAGCTTGCTTCTAAAATAATCCGCTCTGCCACGCAAAGCATCGTCTTGATTGATAACTATATCAACGAAAACACGCTCACGCATTTGGCAAAGAAGCAGCATGGAGTGAAAGCATTGCTGCTCACAAGAACCATCAGTAAACAACTGAGCTTAGATGTTCAAAAAGCTGATGCCCAATACGGTGATTTTGATGTTAAGCAGTTCACTTTAAGCCATGATCGGTTTCTAATCATTGACGGAGGGAAAGAACTGTATCACATAGGTGCATCGCTAAAGGATCTGGGCAAAAAATGGTTCGCATTTTCAAAAATGGAAAAGATATCGGTGGCGAGCATCATTAATGCTGTTTCAGGGCTGATATGAAATGCCCCTCTACAACTCTGACGTACAACGCTCTCGACAAATCAGATTGATAAAACGGCAGACGTTTTCGCCTGCCGTTCCAGTAACCATTTATCATGGGATGGAGTGTTAATATGGCACGGAAACTACTTGGAATCGTTTTATCGCTAGCAATTCTATTTACGCTACATGGCTGCAAAGAGAAGAGCAACTTAGCGGATGATATAAGTATTGTTAATGAGGCAGCACAATCTGATGTTATTCTTTTAGCCGGTTTGTCGAAATCGGCAATTGCTGAAAGCGGTTACGGTGAAATAGCATACAGGTATCTGAATTACATACAAGACGCACTGCCCGGGAGAATTAAGAATACACAAAGAGAACGGGAAGCTGCGGTTTTTATTGTGAGCGCCCTTTTAGATATGGGTTATGCAAAAGACAGTATCCAAGTCCAATCATTCAAAAATGATTATGTCGAATATCAACCTACAGATGGTATATTCGATGGTGGCGAAAGAACTGAGACCAGCCAAAATGTTATTTTAACGAAGAAAGGCGATAGCGACAAGGTGCTTATCATCGGCGCACATTACGACAGTGTTGGGACACACGGGATAAACGATAATGGCTCAGGGGTATCTGTCGTTCTGGAAAACGCAATGCGTATGTTTGACATTCAAACGCCGTATACACTGCGCTATATTTTCTTTGGGAGTGAGGAATCACGCCAGAAGGGCTCAAATTACTACGTCGAATCACTCTCTTGGAGGGAGAAAAGAAAAATAGTCGCTATGGTCAACTTTGATTGCATCTTGGCCGGTGAGACGCTCTATATGTTTGGCGGCAAATTCAAAAAGGACGGCAGCATTGCAAATGATTGGGCGGCGTGTCAAGCATCTGAGTTTGCAGCAGAGCTTGGACTGGACATCAGATGGCAGCAACCGAAATCTTATGAGATGCTTTTTGACAGCGGCTTCACCCGCGGCGGAACTGATTACCTTCCGGCCACAATAACAGCGATGGAAAGTTATGCCGCCCAAAATGGGCATGTAATCGACATAAGCGATACCCGCCGCCACCATGAAATCTACATATCCGACCCGCGAAAAACTGCTCCCGAAAAGTTGAAAACAGTGATTAGACATCCAATATCAAGAGGCGTGTGATATATTAGAACCAACTCAAAGAAACCAGTAATACCAAGGGTTAAGTGAGATAAGACTATTTCACGCGAGAATCGGTATGGTTCATGACTATGCCGATTTTTCGTTGTTGGCTTATCGGCAAAAGGCACGACCATCTGCTCCGGGACATATCAAAATACTGCGAAACAATGAAAAACTCCACTGCCCCCAAAGCTGGGGTGAGTGGATTTACCCTTGAAAGTACCTATCGAGACAGCACCGGTCGCACGTTGCCCTGCTACCTGCTCTCTAAAATGGGCTGCGAACTTGTGGCTAACAAGCTGACTGGCGAAAAAGGCGTCCTGTTCACCGTCGCATACGTGGCGCGCTTCAACGAGCTGGAGGCATCGTAAGTGATTGAGCTGAGGTCGGCGCCAATTCGTCTGTCCATGAACTATGCCCCCTACTACATACACCTTCTATTACACACACTATTTTTTACAGCTCAGCGGACAGCCGCGAAACGGCCTAAAATTCGAGGCAACCTACAAGTCGATATTACAGCAAATGCCGCATGGTGTCAACAAAAATCTTGACTCCTGCGGTCATCACACTGAACCCCGCAAAAAGATGAAAAGAGGGAAAAACAATGCCAGATGTTAGATTGGACGTAAGGGTGTACCCACTGGACGAGCCGAAAGGCAGCACTAAAGCCTTCGCCAGCGTCGGCATCGACGGAACC
>Ga0082212_10004628_pt1 | contig 18996 bp, 18 predicted proteins | sample TergutNt197P3_FD_71548 | JGI IMG/M metagenome (GOLD analysis project Ga0082212, IMG submission 71548) | Neocapritermes taracua P3 segment gut microbial communities from Petit-Saut dam, French Guiana - Nt197 P3 | ecosystem: Host-associated > Arthropoda: Insects > Digestive system > Gut ... | reverse complement strand
CACAGGATTGCTGCGCCCTATAACAGACCTGCCTTATATCGACTTAACCAAGCCTTACTGGGACGAATGGCTGACTGCCCAATGGTCAATCGCAAACAAGAGTTTTTTCGCCGCGGGAGTTTATGATACGGAAAATTACGGAGCGTCGGCTATGCTGTTTAATAAGCCGCTCGCTCAGAATCTGGGTATCGGCGATATTTATTCTATAGTGCGCGAAGGCAAATGGACGTTTGACAAGTTCGCCGAGCTCGGGAAAATGGCAATGAAAGATTTGAACGGCGACGGCGTTATCACTATTGACGACCAGCACGCTTTTCTGGGAGTCACGAGAGGCGTACAGCCGTCTTTCTGGATAGCGGGAGGGGCGACGACGATAGCGTTCGACGACGACGGCATACCGTATCTGAACGCGACGGGAGAAAGATTTATTAACGTATGGTTCAAAATGGTCGATATTCTGGTGAAAGACGGGTTATGGTTTCACGACGTTCCGGACCCTAACGACCACAGCCCGGAATATAACGGCCTTTTGGATAATATATTCAAGGACGGCAGGTCGCTGTTTATAAGAGGCGGAGCGGGCAGCGCGCGCGATTTCAGGGATATGGATATTGATTTCGGAATAATCCCGTACCCGAAATTCGACGAGCAGCAGGAAAAATACTGCAGTCAGCTTGGCTGGATAGAACCCGTAAGCATACCGATATACTGCACCGACGACGACGTTGAGCGCACAAGCATAATACTCGAGGCTCTCGCGTGCGAATCGTACAAGCTCGTAACGCCCGTGTATATTGATTTGATACTGCGTACAAAATTCACGCGCGACGACGAATCCGAAGAAATGCTCGATATTATTTTTGACAACAGGATATTCGACTGGGGCGATACGATATGGACGCCTCTCCTGCGCGACGGCATTTTCCCGGATATATTTATAACTAAGTCAGACACCGTCGTTTCAAGATTAGAAAGGGCTGAACGCAATATAAACAGGGAAATAGACAAAATGGTCAACGCGTTCTTAGATTTGGATTGATAAAAAAATAATTAAAACGTAGAAAATTTATATTAGGCGAAGGAGAATTATTATGGCAACCACAAACGATATTTATACTCAACAAAAAAATCATCAATTAAGCATTTTAGAAAATCCCTTTGTTATATCCAAAATTCGTGAATGTCTATCAACTGTATCCGGAATTGATACTTTTAACGATGTTTTTGAAGATATTCGCAAATATACCGAACTTGCTCGTTCAGAAGGCGTTTTGGCACTAAGTAAACATAAAGTCGCAAACGAAATAATAAACGAATTTGTCGAATTGTTGATTGGTTCAGTTATGGATTATGCGAGCGTCCAACAAGAAAAAGGAGTTTATATAGATTTTGAATATATTGAATGGTCAGTGTTTATCATAATGCCTAAAATATTATATAGTGATTTAGCACCCATTGACTTTGTAAAAACAGTTTTGTTATACGAATCATTAATCATGTCAATTACTGGATTTAACTCAACGTGGATTGAACGTAGATTAAATGGTATTATTAGAAAATAAGCCAGAGTGTGTAAAAACAAAAATGAAATAGCAAAATGCACAAAGGTAAAGCGAAATTGTAGGGACGAACTGTGTTCGTCCGCCGAAAAACATCAGAAAACGCTTAAAAACGGTTGAAAAACATAGGTTTCACGGACGAACACAGTTCGTCCCTACACAGAGATTTGTGTAAATTGCTACTCGCGTTTCGTTTTTACACATCCTCAAGCATTTTCTACGTTATTAAAAAACATAAACAGGGCGCGGCAGCCGATTTCCGGTTTACCGCGCCCCGTTTTTTTGCAGAATAATTATTTATAAATATAGGTTATATTCAACATATTATTTTCTAAAAACGCGCCGATTTCGCCCCCCATATTCCTGACGATTTCTTTGACCATATTAATAATATTATAAATTCTACGGTATAAATAATTCCCAGACAGGTATATAACGCGTTTAGGCTATAATTATTTGTTATATATAAAGCAAACTGATTACCCGCTAATCCTGCTACTGCCCACGCGCTTAAAGTTAATCCGTGAACTGTTGACAACCTGTCGATACTGTAATGTTGGTGCAATATATTAGGCAGGCAACTGAAACCGCACCCGAAGAAAAAATTTACTACCCACATCATAAGCAGCGTCTGCGGCAAAACTTCCGATTTAAACGCCGCGATAAAACATACCGTCAGAGAAATCACGGCCATTAAATAATACGGCATGTGCTTGCGCTTTAATTTGTCCTGCAGCGAAGCCATAGTCAGCCTGCCGAGCAGATTTAATACCGCGCTGATACTGCAATAAAGCACTACGGACGCTATAGAACTTACGCCTATTTTATTATATATTTGTTTTTCCTGACTTATCAGCGCAAGCCCGCATACTATATTAAAGAAAAATATCAGCCACAATAATATAAACCTGCCGTTGAATATAATTTCCCTGATTTTAAAACTTTTATTTAATTCCGTCCGGGTTTCTTCAACTTCCGGTTTATATATCAGTAAATGCGCTGTAAATATGCTTAGCCCGTACAGCCCTGCCAGTATGTAAAAAACCAGATAAACGGAAATCCTTTCTAAAAGAAACGCTATCATGGGAGTGGCAATCACGCCCGAAAGCGCGAAACCCGCTATAGACAGCCCCGCCGCGAAGCCTTTATTTTTAGCGAACCATATCATCATTGTTTTAACCGGCGTAATATACCCGAACCCCAGACCTACGCCCTGTATAACGCCGAACCCCAGAACAGTAATCACAGGATTTTTCACCTGTATTCCCAAACCCGTCATTATCCAGCCCGACGCAAACATTATAAACGTGATTAAACTGGATTTTTTAACGTCCTTTTCAACTATTTTGCCTCCGAACGCCGCCGACATGCCGAGAAAAAATATGGCGAGCGAAAAACACCATTCCACGACGGGTTTATCAAACCCCGTATAATTAATTATATCTTCTTTGAACAGAGTCCAGCAATATACCGAGCCAATCGAAAAGTTAATCATAAACATCGGAAGCACTCCGTTAAGATATTTATTTTTTTTCATCTGTTTAATTTCTCCAGACCTTTATATTATTCCGATTTATTATTATATCATAATAACGCAAAAACTACAATATAAATTTTAACAATTATGTGATAACATTTATATATAAATAAAAAAATAAATGGGGGAATAATCTATGACTTCAAGAGAAAGAGTGCTTACCGCGCTGTCGCACAAAGAACCCGATACAGTACCGTTTTCGTTCGGATTCGGAATAAATTACCCAGCGAAAAAAGATTTGGCAGAATATATGAAAAAAAACGCAGAAGAACTTGAAAAATTCCTTGCGCCGCTTTCTGATATACGCCATGTCGGACCAAAATACATAGGTCCGAACGACAGAAATAAATCTCTGCCGGACGGTTCGAATATAGATATATGGGGAGTAAAGCGCAGTCCGGTTAAAAATCAAAAAGACACATACTGGGAAATAAGCGAATACCCGCTACAGAACCTTGAAACTATAGACGGCCTTGAAAATTATATATTTCCCGAAGCCGGCTGGTTTGATTTTTCGGTAATCCCGGAACAGATAGAAGCGCACAATAAAGACGGCGAGTACGCGATTATGCTCGGCAACGGAAATATCTTTGAATCGTCATGGTATATGCGCGGGCTTGAAACTATGTTCGCTGATTTACTTACAGAAAAAGAATACTCGCACCGGTTATTAAATAAAGTCACGGATTTTTTCACTGCTTATTTTAAAAAAGCCCTCGAAGCCGCGAACGGAAAAATCGACTTGGCGTTTACCGCCGACGATATAGGCTCGCAGGCTGATTTATTAATATCATTGCCATTGTGGGAAGAAATGCTCAAGCCGTATCACATGCGCTTAAATAAAGTTATTCACGAATACGGAGCGAAAATAATTTATCACTCGGACGGCGCGGTCATGAAAGCGATTGACGGTCTTATAGACATGGGTATAGACGTTCTGGAAGCCCTGCAATTCGACGCGGCGGGAATGAACCCTGACTTGTTAAAAGAACAAGCGGGGGACAGGCTGTGTTTTCACGGCGGAGTGAGCGTACAGTCAACTTTGCCGTTCGGAACTCCGGAAGAAGTTGAAGCAGAAGTTAAAGAGCGCGTAAAAGTGCTCGGAAAAAACGGCGGTTATATACTTGCCCCGTCGCACGCGATTCAGGCGGGAACCCCGCCCGAAAATATTTACGCTTTTTTAAAAGCCTCGGGCAGATTATAATATTATCTCTGGACCCTGCCGCTGCCGTCTCCGCCGCTCAGTTTTTCGATTTCTTCAAGCGTGGCTAAGTTAAAGTCGCCCTCGATTGTGTGTTTCAGGCAGCTTGCCGCCACTGCGAATTCAAGCGCGTCCTGCGGGAATTTTCCCATAAGCGTCGCGTATATTAATCCCGCGCCGAAGCTGTCGCCGCCGCCTACCCTGTCAACTATGTGAACCGCGTAATTTTTCGAAAAATAAAAATACTCTCCGTCGTATAACATTCCCGCCCAGTTATTATCGCTCGCGGATATTGACCCGCGCAGAGTTATCGCGACTTTTCTGAAATTAAAGCGTTCTTTTAACTGCTTCGCTACGCTCTCGTATCCCTTGGGGCTGAGCTTGCCGCTTTTTATATCCGAGCTCTTTGCTTTTATGCCGAATATGTCTTCCGCGTCCTCTTCGTTTGCGATACAAACGTCAACGTACTGCATAAGCTCGGTCATGACTGTCTGCGCGGTTTTCCTCGGCCATAAATTTTTGCGGTAATTCAAATCGCAGCTTATCGTCAGGCCGCAGGCGTGCGCGGCTTTGCATGCGTGTTCGCAGATTTCGGGCAGATGTCCGCCCAATGCCGGAGTTATTCCCGTAAAATGAAACCAGTCCGCGCCCTGAAATATATCTTCCCAGTCAAAATCGTCAAGTTCCGCCGTCGCGATTGACGAACCGGCTCTGTCATATATAACTTTTGAGGCTCTCTGGCTCGCGCCCTTTTCTAAAAAATAAATTCCCATGCGCGAACCTCCGCGCTTGATATTGCTCGTGTCAACGCCTAAGCCGCGCACAGTATTAATCGCCGACTGGCCTATATCATTATCCGGCAGCTTCGTGACAAAAGACGCGTCAAATCCTAAATGCGCGAGCGATACCGCGACGTTTGCCTCGCCGCCCCCGAACGTCGCGCCGAATTTTTCAGCCTGCGCGAACCTTAAATATCCCTCGGGCGCAAGCCTGAGCATAATTTCCCCGAACGTTACTACTTTTGGCATAATATTACCTCCTGTGTTTTTTATATTTTTATTTATTACTTCTGCACCAAATGCACGGCAAAACCGCCGATTTCGTTTTCGAGATATACAGCCGCCATCTTGCCTTTGTCGTTAAATTTCTCTGACCCGTCCTTGAATTTAACCCCGTTGGATTTCAGGAAATTCACGGCGCGTTCTATATAATTCGTGCGGATTGCAATATGCCCGTTCGCTCCCGGATACGGCGTTTTCATCACTTCGATATAACTCCCCGCAAATACGGAACTGTTACCCGGTTTATACGCGAACCCGAATATATCCGAGAATGTCTTCGCGGTTTTGTTAGCTTGTATTTCGTCCGTTTCGTTTATGCCGACATGCGCGAGTTCAAATCCCAGCATTGTATGAACGGCGGTGCGCGTCAGTTCTTCGATTGCGTTAAAATCTCCGGCGTTTATAAGCGCAGAATCGACCATCCATGAACCGCCGCACGCTATGACTTTATCAAACGAAAGATAATCGTTAATATTTTTTGAGTTTATGCCGCCCGTGGGCAGGAACGATATATTGCCGTAAGGCGCGGACATCGCTTTAATCGCCGCGATTCCTCCCGCTTGTTCCGCCGGAAAAAACTTCACGCATGACAATCCGAGTTCTAAAGCTTTTTCTATATCCGACGGGCTTGAACAACCCGGAAATATAGTCATGCCTATATTTTTGCAGTGTTCGACTACTGTTGGGTTTAATCCCGGGCTGACTATAAACTTCGCTCCCGCCGCTTTGGCTTTATCCGCCTGAGCGGCAGTTAAGACAGTCCCAGCTCCCACTAACATATCTGGCATAGCTGCTGCAACGCGTTTTATCGATTCTTCGGCTTTGTCGGTTCTGAATGTGATTTCGGCGCACGGCAAACCGCCTCTGCACAAAGCTTCGGCTAACGGAACGGCTTTTTCTGCGTCGTCTATTTTAACGACGGGTACGATTCCAAGCAATTTTATTTTTTCAAGCATAATAAATCCTCTCCTGTTTATTTTGGTTACATTATCTGGCTGTCTTTATGCGCCCCGGTGAGCGAAAAGACAATCCATTCGGCGACGTTTGTCGCGTGGTCGCCGATTCTCTCGAAATATTTCGCTATCATTATTAAATCAATAGCCTGGTCGCCGCTGTCCGCGTTTTCTTTTATCAGTTCAATCAAATCTTTTTTTACCATCGCGAAAAGTTTATCAACCTCGTCGTCGTAAGCTATAACCTGCCGCGCAAGCTGTAAATCTTTGTTTACAAACGCTTCTATGCTGTCCGTCACCATTTTCATTGTCGCCGCCGCCATCTGCGGAATATGCTCAAGTTTTTTTATATACTGCCTTTCAGCAAGCAATATCGTAAGCTCCGAAATATCCGTTGCGTGGTCGCCGATTCTTTCTAAATCCGTTATGATTTTAAGCACGGCCGAAACAAGGCGCAAGTCCCCCGCGACGGGCTGCTGCCGTATTATCAGTTTCAGGCACAGGCTTTCTATTTCTTTTTCTTTATTATCTATTTCATCGTCCGAATCTATTATGCTTTGCGCAAGTTCCGTGTCCTGCTCAATCAATGCCTTGTCTGCGTTTGCGATTGCCTGCTTGACAATCTCAGCCATTCCGATAAGCGAGTTATTTAACTCTTTTAATTGTTCGTCAAATCTGCTTCTCATAAAATATACCTTCTTTCTATATTATTTCTACCCGAACCGTCCAGTGATATAATCGCTTGTGCGCTGGTCTTTCGGGTGTGAAAAAACCTGCGTGTTTGTGCCTGTTTCTATAAGCTCCCCCATTAACATGAAAGCTACTTTGTCTGATATGCGTCCCGCCTGCTGTACGTTGTGCGGCGCGATAACAATAGTAAACTGTTCTTTTAACTGGAGCAGCGAGTCTTCTATATTAGCCGTCGATATAGGGTCGAGACCCGAGCACGGCCTGTCTAATAAAATAACCTCGGGATTTAACGCAAGAACCCTTGCGATACATAAGCGCTGCTGCTGTCCTCCGGACAAAGATACAGCGGGCATGTTTAACCTGTCTTTGATTTCGTCCCATATCGCCGCCATACGCAGTGATTTTTCTACTGTTTCTTCTATTGCTTTCCTGTTTTTTTTGCCGCTCAGACGGGGTCCGTAGGCTACGTTGTCAAAAATAGACATAGGCAGAGGGGTCGGCACGTCGAATACCATGCCGACTTTGCGGCGAAGTTCCGTTATATTAATATCGTTGTCCCTGATATTTTTCCCGTCTAAAAGTATTTCGCCCTCCATACGCGCCTCATGATTTACGTCGCAAAGACGATTGAGCGCACGCAGAAGCGTCGTTATGCCGCTGTTCGCCGGACCGAGAACAGACAAAATCTCGTTTGACTGAATTTCTAAATTCAAGCCGTGAATTACGCGTTTGTCTTTATAATAAAATTTTAAATCCCTGATACTTATTTTAGACTGCATGATTTTTTCCCTTTCCCTAACGGTTTTTCGCGACAAATCTATTGACCGCCATGTTGGCTACGACATTTATAAAAAATATCAGAATGATTAAAAGGGCGGCTGTGCCGTAAGCGTTTTCCATTGAGATTCCCTCTCTTGCCAATATGTAAAAATGCACAGCCATAGTTCTGGTTCGCAGAGCCGAACCTGCCGTCAGGATAACTGCGGCTGTTTCGGCGACGCATCGCCCCACGCTTAATATAATGCCGTTTGAAATCCCCGGCAATGCCGACGGGAACACCACTTTGCTTATGGTCTGCCATTTTGTGCCGCCCAGAGAGAAGCTTGTTTCACGGTATGACTGCGGAACAGTTCTGATTGCTTCTTCCGACGTTCTTATAATAGTCGGCAGAATCATAAACGCCAGTGTTAAACCGCCCGATAAAACAGACCAGCCCAGATTCAAATACATGACAAAAAAACTGAATCCGAAAAGCCCGTACACAATAGACGGTATGCCCGCGAGAGATTCCGCGCTGAACCTGATAATTTTATTAACTATATTTTCACGCGTATATTCAGCAAGATAGAACGCCGTACCTATACCGAAAGGCGCGGCAATAATTATAGCTACGGCGGTTACTAAGAGCGTGCTTGTAATAGTCGAGGCAATACCGCCCTCGCGCCCCATATTTCTCGGAACTTCCGTTAGAAATCTCCAGTTAATCGAAGCAAGTCCCTTTACTAATATATATATAATAATAAACGCAAGAACCGCCAGTACAAATAATGCCGCAGTCCATATAAACGCTTTCGCTATTTTTTCACCGGTACGCGGATTTAATCTCATGTTTTTTATATCCATTTCTTTTTATTTTAACGAAATATTTGTCAATTTATTTAATTGTTTATAGTACCGAAAATATTTAATAGCGAAAGTTTATAAAGAAACAAATATCAAGTATTATATTTCCTTTTTCGTCTGGTATTTTGGAACGAGGACGGACATATCGCTCAAAAGCATAACATATATTATCTTTATCATGAGCATGGTACATTCCCTCTTTTTCAAGCCTGTCTTTGCATTGGTCAAATATGTCAAGACTTTCATTCATGGACGCATATTTTTCATTTCCGTAAACCCAACAAACACCTAATTCGTTTTTTGGAAAATCAATATAGTCGTAATCTTCCGGTATTTCCGTATTCTCAGGCGCAAACATACCTATCCAATATTGAAATGGTTCTCCACTTTTATTACGCAGCAATCCTATATATGCGCCGCCGTCTTCGCAGGGAACATCGGGGTTTTTACTTATTTGCTTTTCTATTGTTTCAAACCATTTGTTTTCGAACCATTCGCTCCATTTTGCCTTTACTCCAAATGCTCCGTTTGTACGGTCAGCATTATCATATTTTTTGCCAATGAATTTCAACGAATCAACACTTTGCCTGTATACTTTAATTATTTCAAACATATTTTCACCTCTTTAATCCCTTTTAATAATATACTGCGCGACGCTGTTCAAAATCATGATTATGACAAACAGCACGATTCCCGTAGCGAAAAGCGCCTGACGGTGTTCGCCTGCTGCGTAACCCATTTCAATCCCGATATTTGTCGTCAATGTCCTGACGGGGTCAAGAATAGATTCAGGGACTGCGACCGCGTTGCCTAAAACCATAATTACAGCCATTGTTTCACCTATCGCCCGCCCGATACCCAATATAACTGCGGCTACGATTCCCGACTTCGCCGCTGGCAGCATTACTGACCGTATCGTTTGCCATTGCGTCATGCCCAATGCAAGCGCGCCCGCTTTGTACTGGCTTGGAAGCGCGAGAATTGACACTTCTGATATACTGATAACCGTTGGCAGAATCATTATCGCGAGTATTATTGACCCCGACAGTATGCTTAACCCCGGTCCCCCTAAATAATCGCGTATAAAAGGCACGACAAATATCAAACCCCAGAATCCGTAAACTACCGACGGAATACCCGCAAGCAACTGAATTGCGGGTCTGAATATATTTCTAAGCGGCGCGGGCGCGAACTCAGACAGGAAAATACTGCAGCATATCCCGATTGGCACGCCTAAAATCGCCGCTCCGAGCGTGACCGATACCGAGCCTATAATCATGGGAAAAATCCCGAACTGACCGTCGCCGGGAGCCCATGTCATGCCGAAAATAAAATCTATTATTCCGACTTCGCCGATAATCGGCGCGCCCTGCACGATAATAAATACAGTAATAAGAGCAAGCGCGGATATTGACGATAGGGCAAGCGCGAAAAATACGCGCCCCGCTAATTTTTCCTTAAACTTCTTCATAAAACTTTTAATTCCTTTTTATTTAAACGGCTGAATATAATTAAGTTTAATACCGTTTTCTGTCATATTATTATTAAAATCATAATCAAATGTTCTTAGACACAGATTTTTCAAATCTTCTTTTGTGATTTCAAGAGTTGCGTCCGGTATATAATCATTTGCGTATTCCGAAAAATTGTTAAAATACCCCCACTCTGCACATTCGTCGAACAAATCCTGACTTATGGCTTCAAGCACAAATTTATCTTCCTCAATATAATATTTAAAATAAGAATAATATATATCGTCATACTTATAATTGAAAACGTCTTCGGGGTCAAATGTTGCGGTAAACCAAGGATTTAATGTAATAATGCCCGTTTCTTCCCATATTCCGTTTGTAAACGGACATATAGGAATATCAGAATCAAAAATCAGCGTTAAATAATCGCGGGCTTTTTCGTTATTTTTATATTTTGTATTGCCTAATATATAATCGGCGTAACTTTTAAAAACCAAAACCTCGTCTGTTTGCCAGTCAACATCATAAAATTCACCTTTTTCTTCATTGTAGAAGCCAATATCAGTATATTCTCTATTATTAAGCTCGTAATCATAAGGCGGCTCAATATTTTTGTTTCTGTCTAATTTTGCGTTTAGATTTACATAACCGGAATTGCTTATTAATTGCTGTCCCTCTTCGCTCATCAAATAGATATATAAATTTTCCGCGAATTCACTTGCCACAGTATTGTTTGCGTCATAATAGATATAATTATATACAACAATGGGATATGTTTCATCAAATATTGTTTCGTCATCAGGATAAACTCCGTTTACTTCTAACAATATAACGTCGTCGTTAGGATATTGTTTTTCAGTAAACGTATAAAAATTATAACCTATCGAATATCTGCCTTGGTCATAATTTCCGATTTGTTCGACGACATAACCCATGGTTGAATGATATTCAACACCCTCTTCCATAAGTTCAGTATTGCCCATGAATTTGACCATCTGCATTTGCGAGCCGGAATCGCTGTTTCTCTGATACGCGTTAATATGCGCATAATATCCCCCCAACTCACCCCAGTTTTTAATAAACCCGCTGTAAATATCTTTTATCTGGTTTACTGTCAAGCTCTTGACGGGATTGTTTTTATTTATCAGGAAAACAAAGGCTTCGCGGGTTATTTCTTTTTTTACTAATTCAATCCCGTTATTTTTCGCTTTTTCAAGCAGTTCGTCGCTGTAGTCAACGCCTAATAAAATATCGTTTTCGCCGCTGATAAATTTTTCGAAAGCGTCTACTGTTTTACTATGTTCTGCTTCTTTATTACCGGCAAATAAATTATTTAACGATTGGTGTAACGGGAGCATTGACGTCGAGCCGTCGATATTAAATTTATTATAATTATCATGTAAGTAATTTTTTACCTCTTCTATATCTACTTCTGTTTCTTCATGCGCTATATTGGGAATAAGCCCCTCGCTTCTTAATATCTCCTGTCCTTCCGGCGAAAGCGTGAAATCAATAAAGCTTTTCGTCAGTCCCTCGGGTTCTTTTCCCTCGTCCACAACTGTGACAAACAAAAACGGCCTGAATAATTTATAACTGCCGTTCACGACGTTTTCAACCGTCGCCTCCGCTCCGTCAAGATATAAAGCCCTGACCGGTTTCTGCCCCGGTTCGGGTTCGACTAATCCCAGAGAAATAAACCCTATGTAATTAATATAATCAGAAACCAGCAGTCTTACCGCTCCGTTTGAATCCTGCACAATAGCTTTGGGCGTGACTTTGCTTTTTCCCATAACTAATTCTTCAAACGCGCTCCGAGTTCCCGACCCCTCTTCCCTTGTTATTACATAAATATTCGCGTCGCTGCCTCCAACGTCTTTCCAGTTCTTAATTTCCGCCGAGTATATTGCGCGGACTTGTTCAAGGGATAAATCTTTAACGGGATTATCGGGGTGAACTATTATTGCCAAACCGTCTTTCGCGATTTCTATAATACGCCATTCCTGCCCCGTATCTTTAAACGATTCAAGCTCAGAATCTTTTAACGCGCGCGAGGACATGCCTATATCGGCCGTGCGGGCTTCTGCGGCTGTTACTCCCGCCGACGACCCGCCGCCCTGCACTTCGATTTCGTTTTCCGAGTAAAGCCGCTCGTATTCTTCCGCCAGTATTTCGGCATACGGCTGAACCGAAGTCGAACCCGCGACGATTATTATAGATTCGGGTTTGCCGCCGCACGACGTCAATATACCCGTAAAAATAATCGCCGCAATTATAGCAATTACCGCCGCCACTGTTTTTTTCACGCCTGAATATCCTCCGAATTTCGTAGTTTTAAATGATTTCCAACTTAGAAAAAGCTTATAACATACGGGGCTTATTTTTTTGCATATAAATGAACACAAAGATTGTTGAAATAATAATCAATAATCCGCTCGTAACCGTAATTCCCGACCATGTTCGATGAAATACAAATGTACTTGTTCCAGCATTTGCAATACAATGAAACAGTACGCATAAAAATACATTGTCCGAAATTTTACGAATTGCCCCTAACGCAAATGTTAATCCCAAAATGCTAAGTGCAAATAATCCAAAATTCTCTCCGTATTGACCCACATCAGGAATAAAGAACAAAGGAAGATGCCATACTGACCAAATTACAGCAACAATAATAGATGAAAGAATAAACCCGTATTTTTTATCAAGTTCAGGCTGCAATATATATCTCCAACCAGCTTCCTCCAGTCCTCCACCCACCAACATTATCGGCAAATTAAGAAAAAACATATAAAACGGATACATTTTATCTAAACCGGAAATCAAAATCGGCGGTACAAGGAATAGTACACTCAATAAAACAACAAGCAAATAGAATAGACTACGAGTTTTGAAAGTAAAAATGTTTTTGAACCATTCTTTTAAGCCTGTCACTTCATTGTTTCTTTTTAAAACTAAATAAGATGCAATCGTGGGAGAGAGTCCGCCGAGCATATATGGGATATTCAACCAAGCATAATTGTCTCGCGTAAGCCCAAATTGTCCGCAAACAATACATCCCCCCCCATGAAATTATCATAATAATAAAAGTCAAAATTGTAAATTGCATTGCAATTTTTTTAGCCATTTTATTTTCTCCTCCGTATATTATATAAATTTTATGCGCTAATTCGCATATCTAAAACATAGCTTTATTTCTACCCAAACCTTCCCGTTATATAATCTTCAGTACGTTTGTCCTGCGGGCGGGAGAACATATCGGCGGTCGGGGCGTATTCGACTAACGTCCCGACTTTTTTGCCCTCTCCAGTCCCCTCAATCATCATAAACGCGGACATATCAGATACTCTTGCCGCCTGCTCCATGTTGTGCGTGACTATTACAATAGCGTAGTTATTCGCCAGTTCAAGCATTAATTCTTCGATTTTCATAGTCGATTCGGGGTCGAGCGCGCTGCACGATTCGTCCATTAATATAACTTCCGGCTGAACTGCAAGGGCGCGAGCAATGCACAGACGCTGCTGTTCCCCGGGCGAGAGCGAAAGCGCGGGCTTTTTAAGATTATCTTTTAATTCTTCCCACAGAGCAACCTGAGATAAACTTTTTTCGACTATGACTTCTAATTCAGATTTGCGTTTTATTCCGTGATGTCTCGGCCCCATGATTATATTATCATAAATGCTCATGGGAAACACGTTGGGTTTCTGGAAAACCATGCCGACTTTCTGCCTGAGCGAAACTACGTCGATAACGCCTGAATCTTCGTAAACCGAAATATTGTCCAATAAAACTTTGCCCTCGGTTCTTACGTTGGGTATCAAATCGTTCATACGGTTGAAAATACGCAGGAGAGAAGATTTGCCGCAGCCCGAAGGACCGATAATCGCCGTAATCGAACGGTCGAAAATACCCATTGTAACGTCTTTCAAAGCATGAAAACCGCCGTAATATAAATTTACGGCTTGTGTTTCTATCTTAACCTTTTGAACGCTTGTCTGAGGCTCTGATATTATATCATTCATCTATTATTAATCCTACTACCATTTTACATATATTTTACTTAATTATAGCACAACAGGCATTCAAATACAAGATATAAATATAAAATTTAATAAAAAATTTTACACAAATTGTGTTGAAATAAACGCATTGTTATTGTATAATAATTATATGAAAAATCAAGGGGGAAGTTATAAATCATGGAAAGAATAAGCAAAATAAACCATTATCTGGATATAGCCGAAACGGTCGCGTCAAGAAGCACTTGCCTGAGAAAAAAATACGGCGCGATAATCGTCAAGAACGACGTTATTATCGCGACGGGTTACTGTGGTTCTCCGAGAGGCAGGGAAAACTGCTGCGACAGGGGGACGTGCATACGCGAAGACATGAAAATTCCGAGAGGCGAGAGATATGAGATGTGCCGTTCGGTTCACGGCGAGGCAAACGCAATAATTTCCGCGTCAAGAGAGCAAATGCTCGACTCAATCATGTACGAAGTCTGCGTATCGCCTGTAACGGGCGAAATAATCGGCAATATAGACAGCTGCCAGATGTGCAAGAAACTAATAATAAACGCAGGAATACTGCGGGTAATATACAGGGATACAAAGACAGAATATCATTCCGTCAATGTCTCCGACTGGATAACAAACGACGACAGTCTGGGAAAAATCGGGTACTGATTACATAAAATATATAAAAATATAAATAATTTGTAAAAATAATCGAAAAACGCTTGCATTAATATATTAATATATGATATACTATTTTGGTACGGCTAAAATAAAGTTACAGTCCGCTGCGCCGCTCGGCCGCATGAATGTAATTTCTGCCTGTCAAAATAAATTAATCAGGAATTTTGAAAGGAGGGCTTTTAATATGGCATATGATTTATTAAAAGCGTTGACAAGCGAGCAGTTGAAACCCAATCCGCCGAAGTTTAACATAGGCGACACAGTAAGGGTTCACAACAAAATAAAAGAGGGCGCAAGGGAAAGAATACAGATATTCGAAGGGACCGTCATAGCGAGAAGAAACGGCGGAATCAACGAAACTTTCACCGTAAGGCGCGTTTCATACGGAGTCGGGACAGAGAAAACGTTTCCGGTTCATTCGCCCAACGTCGATAAAGTAGACGTGATAAGGCGCGGTAAAGTCCGCAGGGCTAAACTCTATTATCTGCGCCAGAGAGTGGGCAAGAGAGCGAAAGTCAAAGAAAAGATATAATAATATTAGATTTATATGTGTAGGGGACGCTGAGGGCAGCGTCCCGCAAATTTAAACCGCCGTAATTAGCTATGGTAAATATATAATTATATAATAAAAATAATGAGGTGTCAAGTGTATGAACACATTGTTTTACGGTGATAACATTGATATTATGGCTAATAAAATGAGTTTGAACAGCGTTGATTTAGTTTACCTTGACCCTCCGTTTAACTCATGCAGGACTTACAATCTTTTGTATAGAAATATGACCGGGTACCCGCTGCCGGAACAGGCTGAGGCGTTTTTTGACGCATGGACGATGGATGAAGAAAAAGAAGCTTTGGCGAAGAAAATACCGGTTTTGTTACGTGAAATCGGAGTAGATGACGAATATGTTCACTTTTGGAACATGTGGCTGAAATCCCTGCGAAAGATAAATTCGCCGCTTATGGCATATCTGATATATATGATTCCGCGCTTGTGCCACATGAAAAAAATTCTGAAGCCGACAGGTTCGATTTATCTTCACTGCGACCCGACGGCGAGCCACTATCTTAAGGTTATGATGGACGGTATTTTCGGGCATAACAATTTCAGAAACGAGATAATATGGAAAAGAACAAGCGCGCATAGCGACGCGAGGCGAGGATTAGGAGCGACACATGACGTTATTCTTTTCTATACAATGTCGAACAAATTTACATGGAATAGAACATATCAAGATTATAACAGCGAATATATAAACTCGCGATATAAACACAAAGATATTGACGGACGCCGCTGGATGGATGATAATATAACCGCAAAAGGGTTGTCAGGCGGCGGATACGAGTATGAATTCAAGGGAACATCAAATTTGTGGAGATTTCCGTTGGAGCGCATGGAACAGCTTGACAGAGAAAATAAATTGTATTTTACAAGGACCGGCGGCATTAGGCTAAAAAGGTATCTTGACGAAATGAAAGGACTACCGTTCGGCGACATATGGGCTGATATTTCTCCTTTGAATTCTCAATCAAAAGAGCGCCTTGGCTACCCAACGCAAAAACCAACAGAGTTGCTCAAGCGCATAATAACGATGTCAAGCAATCCGGGCGATGTTGTCTTTGACCCTTTCTGCGGCTGCGGAACAACGGTTTTTGCCGCCGAAGCTTTGGGACGGAAATGGGTAGGCTGCGATATTGCTATCCTTGCCGTCAGATTAGTGCGCGATATATTAAGCGAGAAGTATATATTAGCCGAAGGGACTGATTTTGAAGTTGAGGGTATCCCGAACAGCGTTGAGAGCGCGGCTGATTTAGCCAACCGCAGCCGATTCCAATTTCAGCACTGGATTGTCGAGCGTGTCGGCGGTTTCCCAATGCAGAAAAAAACAGCGGACAAAGGCATTGACGGAAGAATATACTTTGATACAAGAAACGGTCTGAAAGAAATGGTTTTGCAAGTTAAAAGCGGACATATCGGACCAAAAGACATAAGGGAATTAAGAGGAGTGCTTGACAGGGAAGAAAACGCTGAAATTGCCGGTTTCCTGTGCTTAAATGAACCAACCAAGGCGATGCTGCATGAAGCGTCCACGTCCGGGCATTATGAATATTTCGGAAATATTTATCCAAGAATACAAGTATTGTCTGTCAAGGAGATTATTGAAGAGAAAAAATACTTCAAAACTCCGACAGCATTAAGAAGCAAAGTTGACTCAGGACAAATAGTTCTTGAATTTTAAATTTATTTAATCCAAAATCAATTTATAGCTTTAATTATATTTTTCACAGCCGCCGGAACGTGTATATATTCGATTTTCAAATCGCACGTTTCGGCGTATAATTTTTCGCGCCGCTTAAAAATTTTAATATAATTTTTCACGTCGTTGTTTATGGGGGGGCGTTTTAGTATTTCTTCGTTTTTTATGATTTCGTCCAAAGGCCGCAAAAGCCATACGGCAAAAGAATTTTTTTTGATAAGTTCCTTGTTTTTTTCTTTCAGGACAATTCCTCCGCCGCACGACAGTATCAGGTTTGTATCATTACTCCTGAATATATTCTCAAGTTCTTCCGACTCTGTTTTTCTGAAAGCTTCTTCTCCGTAAAGGTCAAAGAGCTCGGACGGATTTTTCCCTGTTTTTTCTGTGATGAGCAAATCAAGGTCCAAAAACCCGAAATTTAATCTTTCGGCGAGAACCTGTCCGACCGTCGTTTTCCCCGCGCCCGTCATTCCGATTAGCGAAATTATATTACTTTTGTTACGCATTTTTTATTTTCCCGCGATTATTTTATTTAAACACAAAAAGTTTGTTGCCGAAATAATTTATTATTATTGTCACGAAAGCCACTGAGATTTTAGATATATACTCGTTAATCTCCATTTTATTATGCAGTAAATATATACCCAGCGTTGATATAGACAGCGAAATCAGGTTTACCGTCAGAAATTTAAACGCCTCGGCTTTGTTATAATTTTTTCGTTTGCCGAAAGTCCAGTTTTTGTTCATAAAAAAGCTGTTTACCGTGGCGACCGTGTAGCCTATCGGGTGGGAAAACACAGGGTCTAATTCAAAAACCTCGTTTAAAAAAGTAAATATCCCCCAGTCAATCGCGGTGTTTATAACCCCTGTTATTCCGAACCTTATAAATTTTCTGATGTCTATTTTTTTATCTATATATTTAATAATCTTTTTTATCATTCTTATCATTTTTTATTATTTGTCACCGTCTTTTTTATAAATTTCTATAAATATCCCCGAATCTATTTTTTTATATCCGCGCCCTTCAATATATTGCAGAAAAGATTTATAATCTTCTGTATTTATGACGCGCAAATCGTTCACTATATATTCGGTGTCATACTCGTAATAATTGCGTTCCTCTACGTCTACGACATACACGTCTTCACGCTTTATAAGGTGCGGCGCGATAAAATTGCCCGCGGATACCGACGCGTCCATTGGGATTTGCTTGAGCATTTCCTCGGCTTCGACAAAATCGTCGGTAAAATTAAAATATATAAAATTAAAAGAATGTATCCTGTTGAAATTTTTTGACATAAACAGAATCATCGAAAAACACGCCATTGTAACGCACAGTTTTGTTATATGTTTAATATTGATTTTTGAAAGGTTGCTTACAGCCAGAAAAAATAACAGGGGCGTAACGCCGTATGTGTATTGAAAACTTATGTCGTACTGATAAATATAATCCGTGGCAAGGTTCATTATAATCATGGGTATTATCAAAAATATAAAATTTAATTTTTTGCTGACAAACGGCAGGAAGCACAGCGGGATAAGCATGTAAAACAAGAACTCGAGCTTTTCGGGGACTGAAATAAGGCTCGCCAGAAGAATCGCGGGGCTTTTCAGGACGTTTATAATCATCGCGGCAAACCCGTCCTCCTCTATTCTCAAAAATAAATCGTACCTGTATGTCATAACCCCCTCGTATCCGTAAGTATTAAGATAAAACGTCACGAGAATAAAATATATTATCGAAAACGCGGCGATTACCGAGCCGTTTATTATATTTTTTTTATCGAATCTACCGGACTGGCCGTCTTTTTTCAGGGTAATCATATATAACGCTATAAAAAATACGTATAAAAACGAATCTTCTTTGACCGTCAAGACAAGCGCGGCGAAAATATAGATAAATATATATTTTTTTATGCTGCCTGAATTATCTGAGATTATAAAATAC
>Ga0082212_10004627_pt1 | contig 18997 bp, 18 predicted proteins | sample TergutNt197P3_FD_71548 | JGI IMG/M metagenome (GOLD analysis project Ga0082212, IMG submission 71548) | Neocapritermes taracua P3 segment gut microbial communities from Petit-Saut dam, French Guiana - Nt197 P3 | ecosystem: Host-associated > Arthropoda: Insects > Digestive system > Gut ... | reverse complement strand
TTGATCTTATGATCATTCCTATCGGTTAACGCGGAGCCAGTCGGCGAGGCGGCGCTCAAGCTGGTATACGCCATCGTTGGTTTCCTGCCGGGCTCTGTCGTGGAGATAAGGGAGTATGACCCGTTCCTTGAGTGTCATCCAGTTGCTGGGAAGGATGTTTGCCGGGGAGAGAAAATCCTCCGGGGGCATATGTCCAAGCAGGCCGGGATAAAACAGGGGAAAGACCTGTTCTGTTACGGGACGCAGTGCAGAGAAGCCGCCGCCTATGCCAAAAGAGATTTCCATCATCCGGTTCTGGCGGCTTTGTTCGAGAAGGTAGCGCTGAGTGTCCGCATTGAAAAACCAGCGAAGGAATGCATCGGCCGCTTTCTTTCCCCTGCCTTTTTTTGAAAGGCCAATGTACACCGAGCTTTCGGTCAGAGGGATGGTGTTGCGTTCCGCAAGCCAGCGAAAGTCAAGATTATTTCGCTGATCTTCGCCGATGGTAAAAAAATAATCGCTGTCCATGCAGGTAAAAAGAATCCTTCCCGAGGCGGCAAGCTTTGCCGGGGGATCGTAAAAGTATTTGAATGTAAAATCGTCAACGGCCTGGATGCCGGAATTGGTCTCACGCGTCCATTCCCAGGCAAATCTCATGGCAGACTCTAGCGCTGAAGAATCCCAGGCCAGCGGGTCGGCTTCTCTGAATGACGTGTTAAATAGCGTCGCTGACAGAAACAGGAATTCGTTATCCCATCCAGGGGAAAAACCCATTCGGGTATATATGCCTGAGGTTTCGGCATTGTAGTCTTTCCCCAATTTCTGCATTTCCTCAAAGCCTATGGTAAAGGGATTAGGCAGCAAAGACCCCCTGTCGCGGGCGAAAATCACCACCGGGGCGTTGAATGACACGGGCAGAAGGTACTGTTTTCCGTCGATGTTACCCATAGCCAGGAGCCGGGAGAAGAACGCGCTTTTCTGAAGAGCATTCTTTCTGAAATGCCTGTCCAGCGGCCTGAAATAAACCCTCGTTGAAGCGCTTTTCAGCCAATTTCCGGCAACAATATCCGGCGGGTACGTCCCGTTTTCCCTGAGTCTTTGGGCGGGAAACTCATAATACCGCATCTCGATTTTATACTGATCCTGCACGGTATTGAAATACTCGCCGTAAAACGCGAATTCGGCCCTGTCCGACCAGAGTATGGCGGTCCTGCTGCCGCCGGGGGAGCAGGCAAGGGCATTTATGGAAGCGTAAACAAAGAGAATGAAAATCGACCGGCGCATGGATTTATCCTATTTTCCCGTGCCTTGCTTGTCAATCCGTAAATGTAGTGGTATAGTTGTAAAAGGGGGAGCATTTTGGAGCAGGTTAAAGACGCTTATATAATGCGCCTGGTTGAGCGAATCAGTGAGCATTACCGGGCCAATATTTCAAACCGCTTTATCCGTCCTGCCTTGTTGCAGTTGTCGATTGACAAGGAAACATGGGACCAGATTGAATCCCTGACGGAAAAGTTCGAACAATTTCGATACCAGGGTTTTCATCTTGATGAGCTGTACCGCCAGATTGCGGCGGCAGCCAGGTTTGTTTATGCCACCCGCTATGAAATTGCCCCTACGCTCCGACACCGGCTTTCCGGCCTCGGCTCCGGCGGTCCGGACAAAATACTGCGGGACATGGCAATAAACAATTTTTCTTTTAACCTTAAGCTGTTTGCCGATTTGCTCTACGATCTGTATGTCAGACTTGCCGAGATCGATCAGGTTTCTTCAAAAGGAAAACCCCTCTACCGGCAGATTCCGGAACTTGCCGATATCGGTGGTCAGCTCATTGGCAGTTAAAAATCAGAATCGCCCAGTTCTGCGGCGGTATCGTATATCTGCCGGTAAACATCGGTGATTTTTTCTTCGTCAATGCTTGAGAACGCCACCCGCAGGTAATGCTCACCCAGCGCGATCACGCCTATGCCGTGCTTCGTCAAAAGTTCCTGCCGCAGAATTTCCGCATCCACCCCGCAGCGAAAACTCATAAAATAGCCGGAGTTAAAAGGCAGCGGATCAAGCACAGGATGGCCGGGATTCGCATTAACAAAATCCTTTACCAGATTGTAGCGCCGCTGCAGCATTTCCCGGTAAGCTGCCTTTTCGCCGGGAGTGCGGGGATCTTCCATTGCCCTGAGCATGAGGTATTGCGCGCTGGTGTTGGCGCATGAAACCGAAGAACGGATCGCCCCCATGAGTTTTTTTATCAGCGCGTCGTAGTGAGTCTGGTTGAGACCTTTTGAGCCGAATGTAAGAAAACCCATCCTCAGTCCCCACACATAATCTTCCTTGATTGGGCCGTCGATTTTTATCGCCAACACCCGTTCGTGGATATTCGAGAAACGGACAAACAGTGATTCCGGTGAAATATCGTCTTCGTAGAAGAGGCCGAAGTAGGCGTCGTCGCAGATAACCAGCACATCGGCGCCGTCCTCGGCGGTTTCCCGTACAAGGCTGACCAGCGCATCTTCCTCGGCGGCTGTGGGAGAATAGCCGGAAGGGTTGTTGGGAAAGTTGAAGAGAATCCGGACCGTGCCGGATTTCGCCATATGCCGCACCGCCGAGGTGATCGACTCCAGATCAAGTCCGTTGCCCGTGCTGACAAATGGAACGGAAATAAGTTCCGCTCCCCGGCGTACTTCAAAGATAAGGTTATAGTTGTCCCAGCACGGCTCGCTGACAACGACAGGCGATCCCTTGCCGATAAACATATCCGCCACGCAGCTTAGCCCAGAGGTCAGCCCCGGCGTAACTACAGGCAGGGAAACATACTCGGGATTCAGCGATGGATTTTTTTGGATCATAAGGTCTTTCCAGACCATCCTCGCCTTTTCAATGCCGGCAGTGGGGGCGTATGCCACAGATTCTTCCGGGGTAAGGGAAGTCATATTGTCGGCGATTGCCGAGAGGATCAGCGGCTTGCCCTTTGAATAAGCCATGCCGATAGTGCCGTTTGCCATAGTGGCGGATTTTTTCGCCTCCGCCGACTGGGCGATAATGCCCCTGGGAAAATAAAAACGACGCCCCAAATCGGACAACAGTCTGCCCGCTATGGTATCTTTCAGTATGGTATTGAGTTCGTCCGCCAGTGGGTTCATGCCGCATAATGCACTGAAACAACGGCAATGTCAATGCGGGAGATACTGTTATCTGGTGTGACTGTTATCCTATTGCGGACCTGCGGGGAGTGAACCCAGCACAAACACCAGGATGTTATACAGGGCATGGGCGACAGCGACACCATGCAGGGACTGGAACCGTACAAAAACAAAAGCCAGCACGACCCCTGAAAGTGCCGCGTTGAGGAATCCCCATGGCCCTTCGTAAACGTGGCAAATTGAAAAAAGCAGTGTCGAAAGCAGTATAGCCCTATGGGGGCCTATTCTCATCTCTTTCCTTTTTGAGAGAAGGTACATACGAAAAAATGTTTCTTCAAGGTAGGCCGTGCTGAAACAGGAAACGACAAGTATTACCCATGGAAATATCGTCCGGGGAGGCAGAAACCGGGGACTTGCGGGTATCCTGTTAACATGGGGAGAAATCAGCGAAATGGTCAGTCCGATAAGAAACAGGGCGGAAAAGGCAAGGGCGGCGGGAATTATGTCTCTTTTTCGGGGGAGTGTAATCCCCCATTCCTTCAGGGGTTTTATTTTGAGCATAAGGTACCAAACCAACAGCAGGGAAGGGATGCTGTATGACACGATTCGGGCTATTTCGACAAATTCCGAAAATTCCACAGAACTGTCCGGAACTGCCGCCCCGGCAGAAATCCTGAAAAAGAGAACCCAGTAGAGGATCAAGGGTTCAAAAAAAGAAGTCATGCAGTCTTTCCTTATGCTAAAAAATTGATTATATTGTATATATGGGGTGATGTTTTGCCTATAGTGATTATTGTCATAGGTGCTCTTGGAGCAGGTTTTTACATGGTCTCAAGGTCGAAAAAGAAGGATATAGGGGGGAACTGGGTCTCGTTTTTTGCAAGGGGGAAGGACGAGGGCTTTAGTTTCAAGGAAATAGAGATACTCCGACAGATTGCCGTTCAGAACAATATGGAAGACCCTGTTTCGCTTTTCGGTTCCCAGGATCAGCTTGATACCTGTATCCATGCCCTGGTTCGGGGGATCAGGATGTCCGGCGAAAGCGATGAGCAGGGAATCCAGGATTTTCTGTCCAAACTATACGATTTCCGAAAAAAAATCGAAATGGAAAAACCCAGGAATAAGCACGCCATTGCCAATTCCCGCCAGGTTGACGAGGGACAGGTACTTCGAATTCTTGTTTCAGGCGTTGGTGTTTTCAGATCACAGGTTATAAAAAACACCAGCCAGTATATGGCCATTTCCCGCCCGGTAAACAGCAAGAACATCGCGCATACATGGCACAGAGCAAGAATGTCCGTTTACTTCTGGAGGGAGGATGATGCGGGCTATGTTTTCGATACCGATGTCGAAGATGAAATCTATTCAAAAGGGGTTTCCGCGCTGAAAATCGCCCACAGTGACCAGCTTTTCCGGACACAGAAACGCAAGTCAATCAGGGTAAAGATGCGCAAGCCCGCTTTCCTCTACCTTGCTTCGGACGGTGATTCTCCGCACAGGCTTGAAACCGATCCGGGATTGAAGTGCTATCTTGAGGATATTTCCGATTGCGGCTGCGCGGTTACTGTCGGAGGAAAGACAGAGTCCGGGCTGCGGGTAAAAATTCAATTTGCCCTGGATCGTTACCCCATCTGTATGACCGGCACCGTCCGCTCATCAAGCTTCAGGGAAGACACCAACCGTTCGATTCTGCACATTGAGGCTGAGGCTATGCCGATCGAAACAAGAAATAAAATACTCGGCGAAGTATTCGGTATGGCAGCGGATGAAGAGGAAAATGATCTGCCTTTCCGCATTCTTGATGATGAGGCGGAATCCATTGGAGCGCAAAGCAATACCGATGAAATGTCAGGCAGCACCATTACGGACAATGAGCAGGAAGCTGCCATTCTATAGCCGCCTGTATCTATGCCGATCAACATGAGAATCAGGGCGGTACTGTGCGCTGCCTGCGGTGCTGTCTATTCCTTCTATTTTTTATTTCCCCAGTTTCGCTCCGATCGTATCAGCATTGACACATTGCTTGTACTTGCCTTTATTCCTGTGGCGGCGCTGTGTCTGTTCAGGGTGCTTGCATCCTGGCCTCTGTTGGGAGGGGGTAAACCGCAGACAGTCCGGTTGATTCGCCTCCTGCCGATGTATGCCACAGCTTTTTCGGCGGGGCTTGCGCTCGGAATTGGTGCAGGGGCGAAAATTTCATCCTCGGTAAATTTTGGCATCCCTGAGGATACTGTGATGGGAGTTTCCGGTGTGCTGCTTGACGATCCCCGGCTCCTCAGCATCGGCAGGGCAATGTCGACACTCTCGCTGAGAATGGCGACAGGGACAAACGGCGTGAGGGCTACAGCGAGCGGCGAGATAACGGTTTTTTTTATGGAAGAAAACGCGGAACGTTTAAGGGAATTCGGCCGCGGTGCCGGAATTTTTGCCGGGGGGAATCTGCGTGAAAGTTCCGGCGCCGGCGGCGGTTATGTGTTCAGTGCGGAAAGTCTGCACGTTACAGAACAGGCGCCGCCGCTTGAACGTTTTCGCACCGGTCTCAGGCTGGGTCTTGCCCGGCGGTTATCCGCCGACTGGGGCGGCATGGCGCTTGCCCTGCTGGTGGGTATACGCGACAACCTTGATACCGGCATTGCCTCGCTGTACCGTGATGCGGGATGTTCGCATATACTTGCCCTTTCCGGAATGCACCTTGCGGTGCTGGTTGCGATCATTTCCTTTTTGCTCAAGAAACCGCTGGGGCTGCGGCCTGCGGCGCTTGCCGGTGCCTGTATCATCATTGCTTACTGCTTTATTGTCGGTCCCCTGCCCAGCCTGAACCGCGCCGCCCTGATGTATCTCATCGGTGTTTTTGCGGTGCTTGGAATGCTCAAACGTGATGCCCTGACCCTTCTGTGCATGGCGTTTCTTGTTCAGCTGGTATTTACTCCAAAGGCGGGCGTTTCTCTTTCTTTCATTTTGTCGTATCTTGCCCTTGCCGGAATTCTGATTATAGGAGAGATGCTTAACAGTTATTTCACAGGCAGAATCCCCGCCGTTATTTTACAGCCGGTTGCAGCTTCGCTGGGTGCGTTTATCGCGACTGCAGGCGTTACGGCATGGTTTTTTGGAATTCTGCGGCCGGTCGGCATAGCTGCATCACTCGTACTGACTCCGCTTACTATGTTGTTTATGATCGGCTCAATATTGTGGCTTCTTGTCGATCTGACTGTGCCTTCATTGTCGTTTCTGATGGCCAACCCCCTTTCCCTGCTGTACCGGCTCATGGAAAATACCGCGAAACTGGCTTCTTATGTACCGGGACTCAGGGCAAATGCTGTTCTGGTTATACTGATGTCGCTTCTGATAATTGCCGCGCTTGTCTGGCTCGAACACCGCCGCCGTGCAGGAGCCAACCGGCTGGAACCCTTCGCATGATTCCGCCCAATTACAATTCTGCCGCCGCCCTGCGCGCATTTCTTGAACAAAATAATTTGGGTATGCGCAAAAAATACGGACAGAATTTTTTGATAAACCCCGCAGTGCGCGGGGCTTTGGTCAGTGCGCTTGATGCTCCGGCAGGGGAGGCTGTCTGGGAAATCGGTCCCGGCCTTGGGGCAATGACCTTGCTGCTTTTGGAAAAGGGGCTTGCGGTTCGCGCCTTTGAGATTGATTCGGGCTTTGCCCGCCTGCTTGGGGAGCTCTTCGGCGCCAGCGCACATTTTACCCTGGTACAGGGGGATGTGCTAAAAACATGGCCGTCCCAGCCGCCCGCGTCCTACCTTTTGGGGAATCTGCCGTATAATATTGCCGCGACACTGCTTGCAGGATTTATTGAGCGGGGGCAGTTTTTCCGGCGCATGGTTGTCACTGTGCAGCATGAGGTTGCCCGGCGCATGGCCGCCGCTCCCGGATCATCAGCGTATTCATCTTTTTCGGTGCTGTGCGCGTCGGCATACATTGTAAAACCGCTGATGATAATAAAAAGCGGATCGTTTTATCCGAAGCCGAATGTTGATTCACAGGGGGTCTTTCTTGAATTGAGGGAAGACGCCGCGGCCCGCCTGCCGCCGCCGGTTTTTTATCCGCTGCTGCGGCGGCTTTTCTCGGCGCGCAGAAAAACGATAAAAAACAACCTTTCAGAATTCATCGCTTCCATTGGAAGATATAGTTTGACGGCGGCAGATGAAGCGCTGGGAAAATGCGGTATCGACGGCGGCAGGCGGGCGGAGGAACTTGCCTTTGAGGATTTTGCGGCACTTGCAAAATCCATAGAAGAGAGCTGTTTGGAAACCTCCAGTTTCCGAACAGCATCCACTTAAAAACGCATTTTTGCAGGCTGAAAGCCGAAGAAATGCAAGGCTTGAGAGGCAGTCAACCGGGTTGCCTCTCAAGCCCATGATATGACATATTGAATTGAATGGATATTGCCGCCAACATCGAACGTGTTGAAGAGCGTATACTGAAGGCTTGTCTGCGCTCCGGCAGAAAACGCGAAGAGATCACCCTCATGGGTGTTACAAAGATGCAGCCGGTGGAAGCGGTTGAAAAAGCGTGGAACGGAGGACTCCGCTGTTTTGGCGAGAGCAGGGTGCAGGAAGCCGCCGGAAAATTTGCAGAAAGCAAGGCACTTCTGCTGAAAAAGGCGGGAATGGAACTCCATTTGATCGGCAGCCTTCAGAGGAACAAGGCCAAATCTGCCGCATCGCTGTTCGACTGTGTTCAGTCCGTTGACAGGGATTCCCTGATTGTTGAGCTTGCAAATTCCACAGGCAGAGCCAGTCCCCTGCCGGTACTGCTGGAATTCCGCACCGGCGAGGATACGAAAAGCGGCTATGCCAATATGGATGCGCTGCTGCGCGCCGCCGGACTGGCATTTGGCTGTCCTGCGCTGCGTGTCCGGGGGCTGATGACGATAGCGCCTAACACCAGCGAAGAGGAACCGATGCGCGCCGCTTTCCGCAGTCTTGCAAAAGCGCAGCGGGAACTGGAACGCGCCTTCCCCGTCAGGGATGGTGACCAACACAGTTGGTCATGCCTATCAATGGGAATGTCGGGTGATTACGAGATAGCCATCGAAGAAGGATCAACCCTGCTTCGTATCGGAGCCGCCATTTTTGGAGACAGGACGTGATTCAAAGAAAATGTATATTTTTACTACTCCTGTTAATCCTGCCTATCCTCGGTATTCCGGCGCAGACAGATACATCTCAAATTCCTGCCATTATGGATTCCAACGCACCGCAGTGGGTAAAGGATCTGCGCCGCTGGGAGATTGTTACCTTCGGCACAATTCCTTTCGCAATGTTTACCGCGACCTTTGCGATGGATATGTACCGCTGGCAGCAGGCGAACAGTCTGGACTTCAGCGAGGAGGGAAGGCGTTACGCCCCCTGGCCGTTAAAATCCGCCGGGGCCATCGCAATGGATAACAGGGAGATGGAGCGAACCATTATAATAGCTGCCGGTATTTCGGCAGCCGTTGGGGTTACCGATCTTGTTATTACACTGATAAAACGGGAAAAAGCGAGAAAGAGGGCAGAAGCCATTCCCGTCGGCTCATCCATTATCACCCGATCGCCCTGGGGTGAAGATCCGGAAGCTGCCATTGAAGATGAGGCAGTCCCCGGCGAAGAGCTTCCGCAAACGCCCTGATGCCGTCATATTCCCAAACCATTGCAGGACTCTCCGGCGATATACGGCTGGATCGCTATGTTGCGGAAAATCTGTGCCTCTTGTCCCGATCGCAAATCAAGGCACGCCGTCTTGCGGCAAAGATCAACGGGAAGGATGTTAAAATTTCCCGCGCTGTTAAAAACGGCGATCTTCTGGAGCTTTGCTGGCAGGAAGCCGAACCTGTCAATATTATCGGCGAAGACATTCCTCTGGATATTCTCTACGAAAACGGACAGGTAGTGGTAATCAACAAACGGCAGGGGATGGTAGTGCACCCGGGGGCGGGCAACCGGCAGGGAACACTCGCCAATGCACTGCACTACCGCAATTTACAGCGGGGCAGCGGTTCAACCCTTTGCGGACCCCGACCGGGCATTGTACACCGCCTGGACAAGGAAACTTCCGGGGTAATGATAGCTGCGTACAACGACGAATCTCTTGTTTTTCTTGCTGAACAGTTCAGGGCGAGGAAGGCGCGTAAAACATATGTAGCTATTGTCGGCGGGATCCCCAAAGAAAAAAAAGGACGCATTGAAACATATATCGCCCGCGACCACAGGAATCGTAAACGTTTTGCCGTTGCCGCCGCTGGGCGTTCCGCTTTAACCCTGTACTCGGTGGTAAAAACATGGAGGACTCATTCGCTGATTCTTTTGAGGCCAAAGACCGGGCGCACCCATCAGCTCAGGGTACATCTGCGTTATCTTGGACATCCTATTATTGGCGATCCCCTGTACGGCATTGCCGACCCCCTGTTCTCCAATGCGACTCTTATGCTCCATTCAAAGAGTCTAGCGATTACTCTGCCCGGCGAAACTGAGCCGCGTCTTTTTGCAGCCCCCCTGCCGGAACGCTTTCGAGAGATGATTCGCTGTCTTGATGGTGATGGTTATGGAACCGTACATACTTGAAGAAACCGGTGACTTCGCCGTGGTATTCAAGCCGCCGAAAATGCACTGCGCGCCATCGCGGGCGGACAAGGGTGACACGCTGCTTGACTGGTATGCTGCGATCTTCCCGCCTGTCAGGAAATTTACCGGACGAAAAGAAGGGGAGGGAGGGCTTGTACATCGTCTTGATTTTGAAACACGGGGGCTTGTGCTTTTTGCGAAAAACCAGCAGTCGTTGAATAATGTTATGCGTCAGCAAAACGAAGGCGGCTTCATCAAGGAATACGGGGCAATTTGTCAAAAATCCCCCCTGGTACATCAATCATTCCCGCCCCCTCCTTTCGATCTTGCCGGCAATGGTATTCCGCACACACCTTTTGTAATTGAAAGTTTTTTCCGCCCCTACGGCCCCGGCAGAAAGCAGGTGCGGCCGGTCGTGGGCGCGGGCAGCAAAGAAACCGCCGCAGACAAGGGCGGCTTTTACCGCACCGAGGTTACCGGATTTTCCGCCGAAGACAACGGCCTTGCAGTTACCGTGAGACTCAGGCGGGGCTTTCGCCACCAGATACGCTGCCATTTGGCGTGGATTGGCTGCCCGGTGATAAACGATCCGCTTTACGGACAGGCTGCACAGGGATTTCTTGGCCTTTTGGCAAGCGGGCTTGTCTTTGTTGATCCAGGCAGCAACAGGGTAAGAGAATATCACATGGCTCCGCTTGAAAAATCGTCAAATTCATTGTAAAAAATAAGCATGGCATCTGTTGCAGACATTTTTCATCCCGGCGCTTCGGTGTACTTTGTCGGCATCAAGGGAACCGGTGTCTGCGCCCTTGCCGAGCTGATGCACAATATGGGAATACATGCGTCCGGCTCCGATACTCCGGAGGTTTTTTATACGGACGCCATTTTGAAGGAACTCAATATTCCTTTTTTTGAATCGTTTGATCCGGCGCATATACGGGATGATTTTGCCGCGGTTATCCATTCTGCCGCCTACAGCGCCGGAAGCAACGCCGAACTTGCCGAAGCGCAGCGAAAATCCATTCCCGTTTTGAGTTATCCCGAAGCGCTGGGAAAATATTCCGAAGCTTTTGACTCATGCGGCATTGCCGGCGTTCACGGCAAGACCACTACCACCGCGCTGTGCGGCACTCTGGCGCGTGCCCTTGGGCTTCCGGCGCAGATTCTGGCAGGCAGCGCGGCGGCGAATTTCGGCGGGAAATCAACTCTCTCGCTCGGAAACAGATACTTCATCGCGGAAACCTGCGAATACCGCCGCCATTTCCTTTCGTTCTGCCCAAAACGCATTGTTTTAACCTCCGTGGAAAGCGATCACCAGGATTATTTTCCCGATTACGAATCAATCCGGGACGCCTTTGTTGAGTACTGCCGTCTAATTCCCCCCGGCGGCGAGCTGATCTACTGCGCCGATGATCCCGGCGCCCGCGAAGCTGCATCTGCAATGGAAAAAGACGGCCGCGGCATTACTTTAATCCCCTACGGCTTTTCGGCACAGGGCGACTTTCGCATCAATTCCTATCGTGTGGAAAACGACAGGGCGGTATTCACAATAAACGCTTTGAGCGGGGAGTTGTGCCTGCGTGTCCCCGGCCGCCATCAGGCACTGAACGCCGCCGCCGCCATCGCCCTCTGTACCGTTTTGCTGAAAAAGGAATTCGCCGGAGCAGATGGAAACAGCCCCTGGAACGCAGAACGCAGCCTGGCGGTAAAAAATGCGCTGGATGAATTCAGGGGATCAAAGCGGCGTTCGGAGATTATCGGCAGCGCAGGCGGGATTATTTTTATGGACGACTATGGCCACCATCCCACGGCGATAAAATCGACACTGGCGGGGCTGCGGGATTTTTTCCCCGAGAGACGGCTGGTGGTCAGCTTTATGTCACACACATACAGCAGAACCGCCGCCCTGCACAATGATTTTGCCGAATCGCTTGCCGCTGCCGATGTACTCTTCCTGCACAGGATATATGCCTCGGCACGGGAACAGTTTGACGGAGAGATCAATGGAATGTCTCTTTATGAAAAAATGCAATCCGTTGAAAATGCAAAATCCGATATATATTACGTTGACGAACCTCTGGACGCGTTCGGACCTCTTGTAGATATTCTGAGGCCGGGCGATCTCTTCCTTACCCTTGGAGCCGGCAGCAACTGGCCCCTTGGAGTTCAGCTGTACGAGCATTATCTATGATTAGCATGACCGGTTTTGCCTGCCGCGAGCGGGTGAATGAAGACGCTTCCGTTTCGGTTGAGATAAAGGGCTATAACAACCGATACCTGGAAATTTATGTAAACAGCCCGTCCTGGCTTTCGCATCTGGAACCAAGGATACGCGAGTCGGTTGCCGCCGTATGCGGCAGGGGCAAAGTGGAAGTTGCGGTAAGGCTCAGGGAATCAAATACGCCGCTGGACATTGGCATTAATGCCAATGCCGCCAATGCCTATATGAAGGCGGTTTCCGATCTGGCGGAAGGCCGGGGTATAGATGAAAAATTAAGCCTGTCTGTGTTAATCGGCCTTGAGGGGGTGCTGGAAGTTGAGAAAATCCGTGATGATGAAAAGTACTGGCGTATAATTGAACCTGTATTGCGTGAAGCAGCCGGCGCTTTTCAGGCAGAGCGCGCCAGGGAGGGAAATTTTACCGAAGAGGTTATTCTCAATTTTGTCACTCAGATCGAATCGAAACTGGAAACGGTAAAGGCCCATACCGCCGCCCTGGAAAATTCGATAGGGGAAAATATCAAAAACCGCTTCAGGGAACTTGTGGGAAGTGAAATCGATGAAAACCGTATCATGGCAGAAACAGCCATGCTGCTGATGAAGTATACCATTTCCGAGGAAATTTCCAGGCTTGCCTCCCACCTCGGCGAATTCAGGGCCGAGACAGCAAGAAACGAGAGACCCGGAAAAAAACTTGATTTTCTCTGCCAGGAAATTAACCGCGAAATCAACACAATCGGTTCAAAAAGTACTATAATTGAAGTAAGCCGATCTGTAGTGGATATGAAAGAAGCGCTTGAAAATATCCGTGAACAGCTGAGAAATGTTGAGTGAAACGGGGAAAATGGTGAAAAAAGGCATAAAAATCGCCGTATCGGGAAAAAGCGGCTGCGGAAACACGACAATCAGCAGAATTACTGCCGAGCGTCTGGGGCTGCGCTTTATCAATTTTACATTTAGATCGCTGGCGAAAGAAAAGGGCATCAGCTTTGAAGATGTGCTGGCGCTTGCCGAAAAGGACGATTTTTGGGACAGAGAGGTTGACAGAAGGCAGGTGCAGCTTGCCCGCGAGGACGGAGGCTGCGTACTTGGCTCACGCCTTGCAATATGGATGCTGGAAGAAGCCGACCTGAAAGTATACCTGATGGCAGACGCGGCTGTCAGGGCAGGGCGGATCGTAAAAAGGGAGGGCGGCAGCTTTGATGCGGTAGCGGCATTTACCGCAGAACGCGATTCCCAGGATCATGACCGTTATATACATACTTATAATATAGATAACAATAATTATGAATTTGCCGATGTAATCATCGATACCAATAATCTGGAGCCTGAACAGATAGCCCAGCTGATTATCAACGCTGCAGAAAAAATTCTATAAAAAATCAATCATGGACATTGAAGAATTCAGGAAAATTGTTCTTTCCAATTACCGCCATGCCGGAAGAGAATTCCCCTGGCGCGGCGCAGACCCCTGGGGCGTAATGGTCTCGGAGTTTATGCTGCAGCAGACCCAAACCGGAAGGGTCATCCCCTTTTGGGAAAAATGGATGCAAAAGTGGCCAAAGCCCGAGTCGCTTGCCGCCGCTTCCATGGAAGAAGTGCTGGGCGCATGGTCGGGTCTTGGTTACAACCACCGCTGCCGCAATCTGAAAAACAGTGCGGCGATCATTGCCAAAGATCACAATGGCAAGGTACCGGATGATACCCGCGTTTTGCGTTCGCTTCCCGGCATAGGTCCCTACATTGCCGGGGCAATCGCCTGCTTTGCCTACAATTCCCCGGCGGTATTTATCGAGACCAATATCCGTTCAACGATAATTCACTGTTTTTTCCCCGGTAAAAACGATGTCAAAGATTCGGAAATATTCCCGATACTGGAAGCGGCGCTGGATCGCTCTGATCCCCGTACTTGGTATTATGCCCTGATGGACTACGGCGCGGCGCTGAAAAAACTGACGCCCAATCCAAACCGCCGAAGCGCCCATTACAGCAAACAAAGCCCTTTCATCGGCTCGTTCAGGCAGGCAAGGGGCAGGGTAATTCGGGCTTTGGTTTCAGTGGGACCCAGCAGCGCGAAAGAACTGATAATAACCAGCGGTCTGGAGGAAGAAAAGCTGTACCGGGTTTTGGGCAGGCTGCAAAATGAATCGATGGTTTGTGAGGCGGGCGGAATTTACCGAATAAGAGAAATCTGATCAACGAATGGCGCGAATAAAAGCAAAATTGATTCTCTCATTCGTTTACATTCGTGTAATTCGTTGACTCTTCGTTTATGCTTAAGTGGCTGCCGTTAGCAGACGCTTCTATGTTTTGGCTTGCTAAAAATATCCCAATTAAGCGGCTGCCGTTAGCAGACGCTTCTATGTTTTGGCTTGCCAAAAAAATCCCGATTAAGCGGCTGACCGAAGGCAGACGCTCCCGTGTTTTACGCCAGTAAAAAAATCCCGATTAAGCGGCTGATGGGAGTCGAACCCACGTCTCCAGCTTGGAAGGCTGGGGTAATAGCCGTTATACGACAGCCGCAGGACGGATAACAATTACTTACACACATCACTCTAGCAAAAACCCTGTGGTATGTCAAGCTGTTGTCGATCTTACTGTCTTGTAATCCCTTCGGCAATCCAGTCAATTATTACCGCCAGTCTTTTGCTTATCGCCGATGCCATGTCAATTCTTGATGAAATAAAATCCGATACATCGGCCCCCGCAAGCGCATAGATCAGAATCCCTTCGGATACCGGCTCGAAATACAGCTGGGCGATAAACCGTTCTTCCCTGATAACCGGAATTAAATAGTATGTAAGGCTTTTGAAATTTGAAAGGCTGTAGCGCAGTCCGCGCTGTTCAAGCGCCAAATCCCCCCGGTAAAATGAATTCCCGAAATTAACATCCTTTAGCCGCATATAGACCGTCTCGGATGCCGGAATTCTTGACGCGGGCGGCGGATCGTTAACGGGAACATTCCTTCGTTCGCTTTCAATACGGGTAACGTCTTCAAAGAGGGGGACATCTTCTCCCCGGGTATGCGAATGATACAGCCGCCCCTTGAGCCCCCTTATTTTTCCAAGCGCGTTGTAGGCGTTGAGCAATGAGTATTCGTCTGTAGCGCATGGAATGACCAGAATGGATTCTATCAGGAATCCCGGTCTTTTATTAAGGACGGCATTGACAATATGAGGTTCAATTGTGCTTTGACTTGAACCGATAATGCCTGAAAACGATGTTTTGTAGGATTTGGAATAGCCCCTGTCCGTGAATGCCGCCTCACGGATTGCCGGGGAAAGGGAGGGGAATATTTCGTTAAAGGTTCGAAGCGGCGCTGACGCACTCTGGGCAGAAAGCGGAAAAAGGACAATGCTCAACAGGAAAACAATGCCGGACAGCTTCCGCATCAATATGCCCCCTTGCCGCGGATAACTGCGCCGAATGTTTTGAAGATGATCCAAATATCAAGCCAGACCGACCAGCTTTGCAGATAGTAGGTATCGTATGAGACTCTGGCAGCGTAATCCGCCTCAGACCTGCCGGATACCTGCCACAGACCGCTCAGTCCCGGGGTTACCGAAAAGATACGATCAAAATCATCGCCGTATTTTTTCACTTCCCCTTCGGTTACAGGACGCGGCCCGATAAGACTCATCTCTCCTTTCAGGATATTGATAAGCTGGGGGAATTCATCAATGCTTGTACGCCGCAGAAATTTCCCGATTAAGGTAACCCTCGGATCGTTTTTTAGTTTGTGGTTTTCCTCCCATTCCTTTTTCTTCAGGGGATCCGATGCCAGCAGTTTTTGGAGCCGTTCTTCCGAATCAATCACCATGGAACGGAATTTATATGCGTAAAACGGTTTTCCGTTTTTACCGAGGCGCTTGTGCCCGTAAAGAACCGGCCCCGGCGAACTAAGTTTAACCAGCAGCGCGGTAAGCAGCAGGAAGGGCAAAATGACAATTCCTCCGGTAATAACTATGAAGAGGTCCATGAAACGTTTTATCCCCAGGTTCCACGGCATTTTAAGCCTGTGGCTGGTGACAAAGCCCAGTACCCCGTCAAAGTCACGGACAGCCATCCAGATATTCGAAACATTGAAAAAATCGGGAATAATGACGTTATAGCGGAACGCCGAAACCGAACTGTTCAACAGATGTTTTAATTTATCCGGCTGCATTTTGGGCATGGCTATAATAGCCATTTTTATATTGTACCGGCTGACAATTTCCGGCCCAAGACTTGTGTCATGGATTACCGGAATGCCTTTATAATCATTTATCCCTTCAGGATCGTCATCGAGAATCAACACGGGCACATACCCTGTCCTGAGGCTTCCCTGGATGCGGTCTATTGCCAGCCTGCCGGTGTCTCCTGATCCGTATACAACCGCAGGGATGCCGCCCAGTTTGGTTTTATGCAGAAGCCAGTGAAAAATGCTGCGCAAGGTAAGGAAGATGACAACGGCAAAGACCGCGCTGATGGTAAAGGCGACATTTATTGCATCAAAGCTGCCATCATGCTCGATATATCGTGACATAATGATGCTGCCATAGGACAAGAGCGAACCGATGAAAAAACGCCTGAACTCTTCCGCAGGGGCAAGAGACACACCCGGGTATAAACCCATTATCTGAAAAATCAGAATAAAGACGGGCAGGTAAGGCCAATAAGTAATAAAGGACTTAAAGACAATGATGCCCCTTTCATCCAGGCTGAACCAACCGTATATTTTGACCCAGAAAAATCCCCATCCAAAGGACGCCATGACGCCCAATATGTCGGAGATAATAAAAAATGTTGTGGTAAGGGCTGAACTGGTGCGGTGGTATCTGGTTCGGTACCAGATATCAAAATCCGAGAGGGTCATATTAACAGACTATTATATTCGCTTCTTTTCATCAAGAACACGCTGTATGCGTTCCTTAAATGCCGTTTTGGAAAACTGCTGTACATGATTATTAAACAATGCACGGTTATTAAATGTTACTTCATTCCGTTCAAAATGGTCCATGGCCTCAATAAGGGATTGCGGAGTTTGTTCGTCAAAGAAAATCCCCGTAACATTTTCCTTCACCGTTTCCAGCGCACCGCCCCGGCGATAGGCGATTACCGGGCAGCCCGCCGCCATTGCCTCAACGGGAACAATGCCAAAATCTTCAATCCCCGGAAAAATCAAAGCCTTTGCCGATGCATAAAGATCGCGGAGTTCCTCATCGGTAATCCTTCCCCTGAATGTAACACTGCCGGCTTTTTGGAACTTTTGCATCACTTTTTTTTGTATTCCGCCGCCGGCAACTACCAGTTTTCGCCCCGATGCGATACACGCTTCAATGGCAATATCCGCACGTTTATAACCGGTTTGCTGCCCGAAAAACAAATAGAAATCCTGCGGCTGCCGTTTGCAGGAAAGAAACTTTTCAACATCCACCGGAGGGTGGATCACCTCGGCATTCCTGTTATAACAGCGCATGATGCGTTTTGCCACATAGGCGGAGTTTGCGATAAAATAATCCACCATATTCGCCGATACCGCGTCCTGCAGCCTGAGACCCGGTATAAGGTGTTTCATGAAAAACCGTATAAAAAAATTCTTCTCTCTGAAATATTCATGATACATATCCCACAGGTAACGCATGGGACTGTGACAATAACAGACATGGTAAGCGGCGGGATTGGGAACAACTCCCTTGGCCGGCCCCGATTCGCTGGAAATAACCAGATCGTACTCCTGAAGATTAAAATCCATAAGGGCATTTGGCATAAACGGCATATACAATTGATAGAACTTTTTCGCAAAGGGAAGGCGGTTTATGCGGGAAGTAACAACACGATGATTACCGACAAGAGAGGAGGCAGCCTGCCGGTTTATCACATGGGTGAAAATATCCGCATCGGGAAACATTTCCAGCAGGGCAGCAAGTACTTTTTCTCCGCCGCGTATATTGACAAGCCAGTAATGAACAATGGCAGTTTTCATGGGTTTCATCCTATTGTCCGACCGCGTAGTAGCTGAACCCTTTGTTTTCCATATCTTTGCGGTTATAAATGTTGCGTAAATCAAACAGGATCGGCGCAGCAAGCAGCTTCTTTACACGATCCAAATCAAGATTGCGGTACTGATTCCATTCCGTAATAATTACCAGCGCGTCCGCTTTTGGCATCGTTTTATATTCGTCATCAAACAATTCCAGCGAATCACCCAAATCGGCAAGACGCCATTGTGCTTCTGAAAGCGCCGCCGGATCGGCAGCCTTGATATGCGCTCCCTTTTCGGCAAGAGCCTTGATAATCGCAATAGACGGAGCTTCGCGCATATCATCGGTATTGGGTTTGAATGAAAGGCCAAGCACCGCAATTGTTTTGCCATGAAGGGTTCCAAGGGCGTTTTCAATTTTTTGAACCATCTTTTTTTTCTGTTCTTCGTTTGCATATATCGCAGCTTCAACGATTGAAAGCGGAGAGGCTGCTTCTCTGCCGGTACGGGCAAGGGCGTGCGTATCTTTTGGAAAACAGCTCCCGCCGTATCCCGGACCGGGATGAAGGAATTTCCCGCCAATTCTGCCGTCCCTTCCGATTGCCCTGGCGACATCCCTTACATCTGCCCCTGTCTTTTCACACAGATTCGCTATTTCGTTGATGAATGATATCTTTACCGCAAGAAACGCATTGGAGGCGTATTTGATCATTTCCGCAGATTCAGGATTGGTTTCGACAAACGGAGTTTCGGTTAAATACAATGAACGGTAAACATCTTTCATAATCGTCCGGGCGCGTTCTGTCTCCGCTCCAATAACGATACGGTCAGGGTGGGTAAAATCCTGTACTGCCGCGCCCTCGCGCAGAAATTCCGGATTTGAGACCACGTCAAAAAATACCTCGCCGTCTTTTAGATCGCCGTTTTTTACCCGCCTGGTAATTTCTTCGCCGAGCCAATGCTGTACTTTTCTGGATGTCCCTATGGGTACGGTACTTTTGTCAACGATAACTTTGTAGGATGCCATTGTCCTGCCAATTGCGCGGGCAGCATTCTCTACATGGGAAAGATCAGCACTTCCGTCTTCTGCCGGGGGCGTACCAACCGCGATAAATATTACATCATTTTCC
>Ga0082212_10004626_pt1 | contig 18999 bp, 11 predicted proteins | sample TergutNt197P3_FD_71548 | JGI IMG/M metagenome (GOLD analysis project Ga0082212, IMG submission 71548) | Neocapritermes taracua P3 segment gut microbial communities from Petit-Saut dam, French Guiana - Nt197 P3 | ecosystem: Host-associated > Arthropoda: Insects > Digestive system > Gut ... | reverse complement strand
TACGGCAAACGATTATTACAACGAACAGGAACACGTTGTCGGCAAGTGGATAGGCAAAGGTGCCGTTAAACTCGGCCTTGCGGGAAAGCCGATAGGCGCAAAAGACAAAGCATTTGAAGCCTTGCGTAATAATCAGCACCCGAATGGCTCCGGCAAGCCGCTGACGCCAAACCGCAATCAGGAAAAAGCAATCAGGTTTTTCGACTTTCAATGTTCCGCGCAGAAAAGCGTTTCCATTATGGCCGTTGTCACAAACGACAAACGGCTGTATGAAGCCCACGACCATGCATCAGCAAAAGCCTTTGCGGAACTGGAACGCTTTGCCGCGTTTCAGACAGGCGCGGCCAATGCCCGTACCCGCAAAACCAGCGGGAACCTATGCGCCGCCGCTTTTCGGCACGACGCCAGCCGCGCGCTAGACCCGCAGATTCACACTCACTTTGTAGTTGCCAACGCAACATGGGATGAAAAAAAGAAATGCTGGAAATCCCTTGATCCGCACGACATTTTTAAGGCTATTCGCTATGCGGGAAAAGTTTATCAAAATGAGTTTGCGCTCGAATGCCGCAGGCTTGGCTACGAAATTGAAGCCGCCCGCAATGAAAAAAGCCGCATTGAAGGCTTTGAAATAAAAGGCGTCTCGCAGGATATAAGGGAAAAATTCAGCAAACGCCGCGCCGAAGTGGAAGCCGGTATTGAACGGTTTCAACTTGAAAAAGGCAGACCGCCTACCACAAAAGAAATTGATGTTATTACGCGCGAAACGCGCGGCCAGAAAATGGTTGAAATCTCAACGGCGGAAGTCCGCAAAAACCAGCGAAACCAACTTCCTGAAAAAGAACTTTCCATGCTTACGGATATAAAAGACTGCTCTGTAAAAGCCTCTGTTGAGAGAAAAAAGAACGGCGCGGCCTTGCGTATGGAGCCGGTAAGAGAAAGCCTACAGAAAGCCACAGAGCATATATTTGAACGGGAATCAGCCGTTGCCGGCCACAAAATAATGTCCGAGACGCTGAATCAAGCCATCGGATATACCGACCTTGACAGGTTGCAACGGCACATGACAGCCGAGGACAACGGGATCATTCAATTAACCCCGGATGAAAAAAATCCCCTTCATTCATCTTTCTGGTCTTCGGTTCGTGGCCTCCGGTTGGAGCGTGAATCAGTAGCGTTTGTAAATCAAACACAAGGACGATGCAACCCGCTTGGCTTAACTGAAAATGTTGATTTCGATTTCAAATCAGACGAACAGCAGCGCGTAGTAATCGAAACGCTGAATAACACAGACAGGGTATATGCCATCCGGGGTCGTGCGGGGACGGGAAAAACCACGGCATTGAAGGAAATCCGCAAAGGGCTGGACGCCGCTAACCGAAACGGCATCTATCTCGCGCCAACGTCGTCGGCGGTAAAAGTCCTGAAAAATGACGGCTTTGATAACGCGACAACGGTAGACAGTTTTTTGGCTCGAAAAAACAAGCAACTCGACTACAACGACATAATCATCATTGATGAATCCAGCCTGTTATCTACGGAAAAAGGCGCTGCCGTTTTAAAAGCCGCGAAAAATGCGCGTGTTTTGTTTGTCGGCGATACGCACCAGCACGTTTCCGTTGAAGCCGGAGATTTTTTGAGAGTGCTGGAGCAGCACTCTCAACTCCGATTCTCGGAATTGAAGGACATAATCCGACAGCAGCATGAAGATTACAACTTCGCGGTCAGAGCTTTGGCTGAAAAACGAACCGTTTACGGCATGAAACAAATTGACGAACTTGGATGGATACACGGCGCCGGGCGGGAATACATAGAAAAAGCCGCCAACGCTTACCTCGCCGATACAGACGGCGGAACGAAGCTCGACAAATGTATAGCGGTTTCGCCCACATGGGCTGAAAACTACATTTTTACAGACAGTATCCGGCAAAAATTGAAGGATCGACGGCTTTTAGACACTACCGGCGCAAAAATCACCGTCTGCGGTAAACTCGACTGGACAAAGCAACAGATGAGAATTGCGGATAACTACAAGCCCGGAATGTTGATTACTTTCAGTTCGGATCGAAAAGAATCTATAACCGGCGGAAAAACCTTTGAAATCGAACGTATTGAAAGCGGCAAGCTTTGGTTGAAGGGATACGGCAGACCTATTGAACCGGAAAAACATGCGAAAAAGATTTTCTCCGTTTCCGTTCCGCGCACAATCGAACTGACCGAAAACGACAAAATCCTTTTACGAAAAGACGAAAAAAAACGGGGACTTATCAACGGCGACGTATTCACCGTTGACAAGATAAATGATGATGGTTCGATTGAAACACGTACCGACAAAATAAATCCGGACGGCACAATTACGACGGTAAAAGGCCCGGATATTCCATCGGATTACCGGCATTTTTGCCACGGCTACGTTGTTACGAGCCACAAATCACAGGGCGCGACAAAAATAAACACCGTCATAGCGGCGGAATCGCTTGATACAAAATCATCTTACGTTTCATTCTCGCGCAGTAGACAAAAAGCGACAATGTTCACCCCGGACAAAGCCGGCCTTTTTAACAAACTTGGAATCCCGGCAGATCGATTGTCGGCAATAGATGCGCTGAACACAGTCCGCGCCGGATTCGCGGAAAGCGAAATAATGAGCATAGCCAGACTGATCCAGTGGGAAGAACTGTACATGCGAAACATAGGGCTGACACAGGATATATCCAATTATTTTGACAAGGAGCCTGAAATTGGACGACAAAGACAAAATCATGAAATGCTATAGCCAGAGAAGCAAAAGCCTGGGCGGACAATTCATTGTGCGCGGAAAAATCAACCTTTGCCTGCCGGACGCATGGCTTCACAGCATTGCGCTTGCCGAAGATTCAGAATTGCTTTATCTGCACTACTCTACCTGTACGGTGAAAATCATCGGGTATCGCCTGGGCAAGCTCTACACCGACGCGGTAGAAGGAAAGATAGGTACGGTAATCGCCGCGTCAGCAGAGGACGCCAAAGCCATTAAAGAAGCCGAACAAGCCTACCACCCATACGTCACCGAGATTAACGTGTTTGCGATGGAACCTGTAGGCGTCAGTGAACTCATAACCAAATCTGACAAATCTGACTTAGCCCGTGAAGAAGTGCACACATGACAAGATTATCCTTACAGAATATGAACTATATCAATCATTTTCGCTAGAACACAGCAAGCAAAACTCCATGAAGCCGGGAATTATCCTCCGTCGGCATAGAGCTAATTTTATATGCTTTTTTATGCGCACTAATTGTTCTCTCGCATTAGTAGACTACTTAAAAACTCCGCTTTATTATTTTCTGTAAGTTTTTCAGAATCAACATCTTTGTGGTGATAATATAATTGACTGTTTTCCTTAAGTTCATTAACACGCACTTCGGAGGGCATAACAAACGTTTTATTTTTAGTATCATTTTCAGCCATAATCGCTTCGACTTCGATATTATTGTTGATTTTATTGAGTTTCACGCACAGACCAATGTCAGCAGGTAAAAATTTTGTTTTTGCTCCATAGACTTCATCATATCTTTTTGCGATATCAATTCGTGAGCCGTCAAATTCTTTGCCAAATTCCGATATAATACAAAGCTCCGGGTTCACTGTTTCAACAAGTCTGGCAACCCCTAACCGCCCCAAATGGTTTCTATAGTAATGTTTTTCTTCTTCATTTTCTTTGTTTGAGTAACTTCTTTCTGAGCGCTTGAACCCGCCGATGTTCGCGACAAGAACTATCTTTGTAGTGTCATATTTTTCTTCTTTTATTAAATTTTCATATACCTTTTCCATTCCCCAGAAGCCCGTGTCCCCCGTGTAAATAAGCGTGAATTCGTCCTTTTTGAAGCAAAAGCCAACGGAAGCCATATCGGACACGATATCGTCATGCTTCGCTTTGATAACACGGACTTGAACATCTCCAATATCAAACTTTTCATAGTGACCACGTCCTACACACACAACTTCATAGTTACTTGCCTCTTTTAAATCGAAAAAACTGGAATATTTTTTAAATATTCCGTTTGTTATATAAAATGTAATTTTCTTAGCTTTAAAACGCTCATCAACTTTTTTCTTTATTTCCATTCTTTTTTCAACTTTATTGAGTATCTCTTCAATCGAACAATTCTCGTCTTTCAATACGTTTTCGAGTACACTTCCACTTTTAGGTTCGATTATATGATCTAGGTCGGTCAAGTCGCCGCCATACAGGTTTCTGTTATATTCACGTAGAATTGTTAACAAGGATTCAAGATCGGCTGTATGATCATTATGTGCATGCGTAATCAATACGTCGGTAATTTTAATAAACTCGTGGCCATTCTTCATAAAGTTCTCAATAAAATTAAAACCAGGGTCAATCACAATTCCCCTTTCGCCGCTTTGGATAAAATAGCCGCCTCCTTTGCTTGAGTGGATTCCGCCGCCGATAATAGGCGTATAGGAACCCCACTTGCGCAAAACGGTGAATGTAAGTGAATCAACTGGTTCAATCGAAATCATATGATTTAAAAAACTAACATGTCTATCAATGATACTATTTTCAACGACAATCGTTTTTTTAATGATTTCACGCGGGGAGTCCGTTCCTGTATCTAGGGATTTAATCAATTTATCAAGATTATCAATTTGTATTTTGGCATTATTTTTATAGTATTTATAACCTGCGTCATAATAGTTGAATGCCTTTTTATAGTCTTTTTTTGCCTCATCATATTTGCATAGGTCGAAATATAGCAAGCCGCGGTTATAATATGGATAAGCATCTTTTATACCGTTGGCTTTGTCAATATCTATCGCCTTGGTATAATCATTCAATGCTTCATCAAAACGCTTTAGTTTATGATTAACAAGCCCTCGCCAATTATATGGATGAGCATCTTTTATATCGTTGGCTTTGTCAATATCTATCGCCTTGGTATAATCATTCAATGCGTACTTAAAACGGTTTATAGCTCTATAAACATTCCCGCGCCCATTATACGGGGTTGCGTAGTTTGAAGGATCAATATCTATCGCCTCTGTATAATGTTTCAATGCTTCATCAAAAAGATTTTTTTCCCGAGAAACAATCCCTAAGCCCCAATGAGCTGGTACGTACTTTTGATCACCACGAAGGACATTTAGACACTCATTTTTTGCGTCTTCATAATTCTTTTCTTTGGCCATTGCGTATATGCGCATAAAGAAACAGTCATTGTGTTTCTGGATTAATTTCAGTCCTTCATCGCAATGCTTTATTGTCTCAGAAAATTTTTTTTCAAAAAAAGATTTTCGGGCATTTTTGAAAAATAAATTTGCCTTTTGTTTTTTCTCCGCTTCAGTTAATTCATCAATACGATCTGCCATACCTATTCATCCCTCATGTAAATAAAACGTTTGTCTGATAATCAATAATCACGTTCAAACCCTGATGTCAACGATTTACAACAGCAAGTGGTGTGCCGCAACAATGATACTGCACTCGTTTTCAAATGTCAGTAGTGATTGAGATTGCTCAATCGCTATCCATTGAACTTCCGAGATTTTGGAATCCGGTTGCCAAAGTAAATCTCCAGTTGGCCGCATGAGGAAGAAGTGAACACGCTCATCCCAGCTTTCATTGATATACACGCAGGTGCATTGCACTCGGTCGATATATTCAATAATTTCAGTGGTTATTCCGGCTTTTTCTTTAACCCCACGAATGGCCGTCGCTTTGATTTGCTCACCGGGCGCTTGCATCCCTTTAGGCAGTCGCAATTCCTGCGGACTGCCATCCCCGACGAGAAGAACCTCCCATTCAGTGCCCATTCGTCGTACTACAACCCCTCCTGCTGAAAGTACGCTGGCTCTCTCAGGCAACGTATCCAATCTGAGTTGCAACTCTATCTGGCCAGTCGCTATCCCTTCCAATATATGTTCATAATCCATTTTTGTGTCAAACTCGACCCAACCTCTATGGATTGGCACCGCCCTAACTTCTACATTACGATCAATCACTTCCTGGAGCAGATCCGTCATGTACGCATTCTCGAAACAAGGCGCGTTGCGCCAAGGTTTGTCCCCAAACTTTTGTAGAAGATCATCGTATATCTCTTGTAAAAGAAGAGACCCGGCAGCCGTGGCCTTAATCAGGCCGATGTACTGGGCTTGAGGCATTTCGCCTTTTCGGAGTGGTTGGCCAATGGATGTAATTCTAGTGCCGTCAAGGACAAGGCTTTCGGCGATACTGCAAGGATCATCGGCACGTGTACGGAAGTATGACTGCCAGTCGAGGTCGACGACTACCGATATCGGCGCTTGAGAAGCTAAGAGCTGCTTGATTACCGCAGGCTCATACAGTATGTCCGCATAACTTATTACGACGTCGCCTATGAGGTGCTTTCGTGCTTTGAACAGGCTGTGGACCATGTTGTAACACGCGTGATCCTCGACATAACTAACAGATGGGCAGCGAACTGCGCCACCGGCTTTTCCCCGAACCACCACTACATCGGCAATTCCGCACTCATGCACACATGCGATCTGGCGTTCGAGGATTGATAACCCGCCTACGTTTAGCTGCCACTTCGGGCAATTTGCGGTGTAAGGCAGAAGCCTGCTTCCCCTGCCGGCACCTAGAAAAATTACACGATTTTCTGGAATTAATGATTTCATTTTAGTCCTGAAACCAGCTCAAAATTTATTTAGAATTAATCAACAAGCGGAGTCTATGTTCAATGACCAACTCGCCTGCGGACGTCTTGGAAGCGCCTTAGCGGCCTGAGAACAATGTTCTTTGAACGTCCTAAAGATTGCAGCCGCATACGGGTCTCCCACATTAATAAGCGCTTCAGGGTGCCACTGTACCCCAAGACAGAACCAATCCCCTTGAGTCTGAAATGCTTCTATGATGCCGTCGTCACTTTGCGCGGCAATTTGCAAGCCGCTTCCTAAAGCAACCACGCACCGTGAATGTACGCCGTTTACCATGATCCGCTCTGTACCACAGATTTTTTGTAAATGCGAACCTGAAGACAGGTTCACATCGTGTCCGTAATTCATTCCATTTGCCCAATCAGTCTGGTGAGATATACGGCTATTGGGCGCAACCTCTTTGACCCAGGCGTTTGCGCCTCCCATAACTACGTTAACCAAATGCATCCCCCTACAGACACCCAAGATCGGCAATCGATTGCGAATCGCAAATCTTGCCGCTAATGACTCGAATTCATCGCGTTCATGGTCCGTGGTAGCTTCGATCCCCGGTTCCCAAACGTCCTCCCCTCCGGTAAACAGTATTCCATCAATTCCGGTTAACGCTTCGTTTACCAACTCCGATCCTTGCATCGACAACAAAACAGCAACTGCCTCGACGCTCGTTAGGGCGTCGAGGTAACTGCGAAAAACGCCCGATCGTTCCGAGGTTTTTGACACACGGTAATCCCACCTGCGGCAGGGTATTGCAATTCTGGGCTTCCTACATATCATGTGATCTCGTTATAAGCTCAATTGTTTTAGCAGTACAATCAAGACGAACCAACCCTCCTCTTGCCAAACGTTCCATAATACCAGCCCCACACCCAATTGCGGCCGGCAATTGGAATTCCGCGCAACGCGTAGCCATGTGTGAATTACGACCGCCGTATCGTGTGATCAATCCAACCACTCCGTAGGCAAAGAGCCAATCCATACCAGGCTCGGCCGCTTCAGTTACCACAATCTTCCCGCGAACTTGTTCCCGCATTGCGCTACTGGTAGGTTCCAAGACAAGACTCTGGGCTACCACGCTCCGCTCGGTAATGAAACTCGGACGTGGCAGAACATCCTGTACGTAAATCAAATCCTCCGGACTACGAATAATATCGGATAACTGCAGATGTGAACATGCGTCCCACATTAGCTTTCGTTCAATTATTACGTTCCGCCATGACAAGGAAATCTCGCTCGGCTTCATGTATTTATGTACTTTTAAGTCGCCTACGTCCAGATAAGAGAGATCGTCTCTTGAGAATCCCAGCTTACCGCCAATCCGGGCCAACTCTTCCAAGAGATTGGACAAGACACGAGTGAAACCAAACTTTGTTTCTTCGCGTGCTAAGGTCGTTCTCCGTACGAACGCAAAAAAATCGTTCGGCTCAAGACAGGTCCCACTTCGTGCCAACGCAGTACGAAATACCGACTTATTGAACACAGTCCAATCCGGCATCTTGCAATGTGCCACATCTGACTGCTCAGTGGCCACTGGGAATTCAAGCGCGCTGTATGGCAGGCAACGAATGTCATAGGAGCGAGCGCGCAAGTGCCCGTAGAGCGCGTCGAAGCGCTCTCGACGCATTTGCCCAAGCCCCAGCGCCCGCACAGAGTCTGCAACCTGATTTGCGATGGAATTCAGCCCGCGCCACCATATGTTGGCCCATGTTTTTGACACAACTCCAAGCTCTACCAATCGTCCGAACAGATCATGTGCGATGAAAGCTAGACGGGCTTGTCTAGCGAAAGGAATTACGCCATGATCCCGGCACCGTACAATCGCGACCTGCAGGAATCCAAGTTGCTCTCGGAGGTCATCGTTAACAGGTTTATTTTTTGCATACCAATCCGACAAACCTTGAATCAGTTTAGCATCAATTTCCCCTATGTGGCGCTCCGATTTCACTATATGAGCGGTAAGCGTCGTTAGCTCGCTTTCATAGATGGCAACGTCTCTAGCTGAAAAGCCACGACCAAGAAGCTCCCGAGTGCGCGGTGTTTCTGTTACATCCCCACAGGTAAAGAACAATCCCGTCTCAACACGATCATGAAGGTGCCCTTCGTTACGTAGCACCGCAAGTCGGTCGGTAGCGATACGGTGCGCCAATTTGGATGGAACTCCTCGGGGAATCAACGACAGACAAGATCGTCTTACATCTATGTACGGCTTAGCTGCAACTACACACATTAAATGGTGAGGTTTGACTTGACGATAACCTAGGGATACCCTTGCCCTTAGCCAAGCCTCGTTTGTAACGAGAGCTTGATAGAGTGACACAGCAAGCGGTCTTGGACGGGATCCAAGCATTTCCGCCGGGTTCCAGTCAGCCATGTCAGAAAGCAAACCGCCAACAGGGAGCATGGCTATTGAATTTTCCAGCACCTTCTCGGCTTCGCTGATAATTTCCGCAGCTACCGGTGCTGATTTTAGCTTCCTAGCTTGGAATAGGCTGACCGTGTCACAGTTGTCGATCGCGAACTCTAGCATCCAGTCTCCGTTTCCAAGCACACGTTCTACATCATCATACGCTTTTAGCAAATTTGACCATGGTTGACCAATCTCCGCTTGTCTCCAGAGCGATAATGATCTACAAGCTCTCCCAGAAGTCACCGCATCCGTTCGCCCTGAAATGTCGTCATAGTCGATGTGAAGGTACAGACGACTCTGGCTAAGCTTCGCTACGCCTGCTAGGCGCGAATTGACAAGTTGTCTCTGAACAATAACACTATCTTGCGTAGGCAATAATGGTCCAGCAATCTTGTACGAATCAACTACTCTATTGATCGCCTCCTGAATCTTCTGCCAATCCCCATTCACCAAATCTGGCAAGCTAAGAAATTGTCCAGGCAAACTCTGGCGGTAATGATCCTCACTTCTCCATGCGCTACGGACAATCAACTTCGACCCTAGGCACGCAGACTCAATACGAGATCGGACACTGACCGGATCCGTATGCCACTCTGTCACAAAAAATGTGACGAAAGGCTCAACACGGAAGGCACTTCCTTTATCGCGCAATCGCTTGAGAATCGAGGCCTTATTTGCCTGAGTGTCACTTCTCACCATTAATGCATCCACTTTAGCAACTCGCTAATGGCGTACTCTAGACATAATGTTCCACCAGCCGGTTCAAAGACAATCTCCGGTGATTCTGGGAGTTCGAATGTTTGGTTTATACCTGGTATCATCGCCAATCCGCAGTCTGCCGCATTGTAGAATGCTGGATCGCGGCCTCGCAACGTCTCAACCGGGACATTGAGAAACACCTCTACGTACCGTTGAATTGTCGTTCGGTTTAGAGCATGAATTTCTGTTATTAGACTTACCGTTGAACAAACGACAGTCAGCCCCTGTTCCGACAAAAGCCTGCACATACCGTTAAGGCGTCGGGCATTCAATAAGCGGCTTTTTGGATCAAACCCAAGATCGTTTCCGCACGCCCTGCGAAACGCATCGCCGTCCAGCATTACCGTAGCGTAACCCTTGGCGCGGATATCCTCGGAAAATGCCTGCGCAAGCGTTGTCTTACCGCTCTTTGGCAGGCCTGTTATCCAAAAAACCACACCAACAGGTCTGGTATTTTGTTGTAAACATGTCCTCATATTAAAATGTTAGTTCACCTACTCACTGTTACAAGGTTTATGACAAATGAAAATATATAAATTAGACATCTGCTTTGGAGCAAGCCGGAAACCTATTGCCTGCATTCGCTCAACCCAAGGCCGCAACTGATACCCACGAGCCCTAGACACATGTTCATCATAGAAAACTTGGGATCGGTGTCGTAAAAAAGGAATATGGTAGAACAAAGGCATATTTATTGCCGGCAGTTCCTGCTCAATCGTAAATCCGCCCTGAACTAGAATTTCCCGGGCCTCTTTCAAGTGGTAATTGCACTTATGAAACTCATTTGAAGTCCTTCCGTTTCCCTTGTAAAAGTCGATAAGCCGATTATGTATGCTATCAGCTCGGAACTCTGCGCATAGTTTTCCACCCGGCTTAAGAACACGGAAGGCTTCACTAACGGCAATTGACACGTCATCCTCTAGGCAGTGAAACACTCCGAAACATAGGACCGCCGAAAACCGACAATCGTCAAATGGAAGTTCACGTGCATCAGCGTAAGTGACCTTAAGCTCGGCGTCAGTAGCTCGTAACTTATGAATTACAGTATCGACGAAATCAACTCCCACGATATCAACACAATTCATATGGTAATAACGAAGCAACCTTCCTGGACCGCAACCAAGTTCAAGTACCTGGCCTCTATGGTTCTTTGTGACAGCTTTATTGGCGTACAGGAGTGGATAACAATCATCTGCTTCAGCCATGGAATCTGTTTGAATTTTTTTCCAGCGGTCCGTCCAGTAATCTAATGGCTTCTTGTCTCGGTAAGTCTTTCGCATATATCGGCTATTCCACAGAAGGGTTCTTAAGTAATACGCTGTCGAGCGGAAGATCAATGTCTGCTACAAAGAGTGGGTCGAATGCTGAAGGGCCTGCATACCCCTCCAGTGAAACCCAGTCAGCGCCCAAATAATCGCGAAGCGACTGAACTCGCGAATAAAACTGTATAATGTGTGATTTAAAGAGCAGGACGAACCACTCATTGTGCACGGAGCAATCGAACGAGCGATCCCATCCGTTGAACGTAAATGACGCCAATTGCACAGGTGATTTCCAAAAAACATCAATCGCCTGACCCGCCGCACCTTCAACGAACATGGTCATTGAGCGTAAGACAGCTCTAAAGGCGATGCGATCAATAGGTTGTTGTGGGAAAATTTCTACGGGAAGTCCTGCGTCGAGTCTTTCAAGAACTGAACACCACTCTGCTTCCGTTGATGGGTTGGGTAAAAGTGCACTCTGTGAGCGACACGCGATTTCTGGGCGAAATACAGAGTACCGGATTCGTGTCTTCGACCACATGGAGATTCTAAGTGCGTATTCCAGAAGATCCTGTACCCGCCATCGTGGCATAAAGCGCTTGGCTTCCCTTTTGCCAAACCATCTATCGACCAGGTCGCGTTTAAAAAACTTCCAAACTCCCGTCCATTCGAAGCATTGATCCAGCGCGATTTCCTTTGCCCAATTCGTTAGCAGATTGTATTGAGTAGCGGTTTCATCGTTTTGTCCAACAGTTTTTAACTGTAAGGCGCTTGTAAGCGTGTGTTGAAACACCGCTGTCGCAGTAGACTGGGAAGGAAGGCCGGGTCGGCAACCCCCTGTTGCCATTTCACTGTGAACGGCTAGCTCAAGCGCAATTCGCGGGAAAGCTTCGAGCGAGCAAGATAATCTGTCCGCGCCAGTTTTGATAAGCCGGTCGATGTTTCCTATATCGCTGGCATGACCGCCACAAATAGTAATTCCGATGTCAGGATTTGCATCATGTGCCTTCGCGACGGCCAAACTTACCAACGCCCCCACTCCATGAGCATCAAATTTCTTGAATGGGTCAGAGATACCTGGCATCGAAGACTGGCCGCCGACACGGTTGAGACCCCATACCCAAGACGTAAGATCATTAGTTCCTACAAGCAGGACGTCTGACGAACGCGCCAGTTCGCCCGCCAAGAGCGCAGCACGTGGGGTTTCAACCATAGCTCCAACACGAATTGATAGCAATGGTTCAAGCTTTGCAGTTATCGGTCCAGCCTTATGGCGAATGAACCGTTCCCAGTATTCGTACTCTTCTATGTCCGACACCATTGGAACGATAATTGCCAAGTCCACCCGACAGTTTGCCCGATCCGCCACGTTTCGAGCTGCGCTGATGGCTTGCTCAATTTGTCCCTTATATAATGTAGAGAATGTCGACCTAAAGGCACCTCCTCGGGGAATTATTTGCTGAAGACACAAATCGCATCCGATTCCAATCGTTGAGGCGCTTCCATCATGGATATATGATGTAACCCCGGCAAGGATATCCTCAGCAGGATCCAGAAGCCGATAATTCACTCGTTTGCCACGGGCAGCCTTTAGCAACTGCTCCAATGCGTTTCCCAGGGAATCGCAAATTACTTTTGTCGACTCAACTCGAACATTCTCGTCGGACGAACATACAACACGTTGGAAAGTATCAAAAGTCTCCTTTGATGACAAAAAATGTCTTTCACTTCGGCAAAGCCCTACTCCATCCGCTCCCATCGTGAGGGCAATATCAGCATCTTGGCCTTCCTCACAATTTACAAATAGCGTCTGCATGCGCATCTCGTTGGCCCAGCCTAGAACTTCTACAGGAATCTTTGATCCTTCTCCAACTGGATGTGCACGACCCCTAAATAGGGTACCCGTTTTTTCATCAATCGTTATCCAATCACCCTCGGTGATTGTTACGTCGTCTAGCAGGAGTGCTCCAATGTCCATGTTGACGGCCGCGCCTTCAAGATCAACCAGACATGCTATACCTAGGGAATTTGCATAAAGCGCGAAGTGAGACGAAAGTCCATCCGCGATCGACACGACGCCGCTTACATTTCGCAACAAATGACAATCCTCTGTACGCAGTATGCTCCTGACCAGAATCATTTCATCGCCGTCAGTGATGAACCGTGCTTGCCCCTCGGCCGAGAATGTCGCGCGCCCTGTCGCCCATGACTGGCCTAAAGATCTTCCCTTAGCGCCTGACGAGGCTACTTGTGCTTTGTCAACGCAGAACCGGTCGTTTTCAGTGTTCAAGACGCTTGAAACTACGGCAATTGCTTTTCCATGAGAAACAATTTTGTCCTTTGCAAGCCTCACTGCGGCTTCAGCATGATCCTCAAGTTGAAGTGCCCCACGATGAACGGATAAAACTGTAATTGTGCCCTGAATCAACCCAAACGTCACCTGCGAACACGTGCCGATTGCTTGTTCGAGTAATCGGTAGGCACGCACAACGCCGCCCCATTCACAGTCTGCGGAATCGAAAACATTTACTGATCCTAGAGTATTTCGTTGGTAACAAACATCAAATCTATCAGATGTCCCTACAAAACACGAAACCATTGTCACAATCCGTGCATTGCCTTTGAGACGCCCGGGCCAAGACGCTTGAACAAGGATCGCGCCCGTGTCCGGAAATTGAGCTAACAAGCCAGACAACGCGATGCCAAGTGAATTTTCACATACCGAAACTGCGCGCCAGATTCGTTCGTTTCCACATAATAGTGATCGCAATATTAGCCGACGATTCCCCATCTTAGATAGGGACAATATCCAAGGTTTACACTCCTCTGGATATGACAAATCAGTAGAATTAAGCTGGAATTCACCACCAGGCGCACGCAACAGTACGCCCCCTTCAGGAAGGGTTAATCCGGCCTCGCGAGCGCATCGTAGTACTCGTAATTTACTATTGCCGGTTCGCTCAGATGCATCATCTAAGCTAACCGCCGTCCAATCTGTGCACTGAAATATCATACCAAACTATTGTAACGATTTGCGTTAAACTACGCATAAACGGCCTTATGGCTATGTAGACGTGATGCTTGCCACTGCAGGCTGATATTCAAGCAAAATTGCGCTTCCGTGTTCCCAACCATCAGGCAGTTTTAATCCAAGGTACTCCGTAACAAGCGCCTTCAGGAAGGTGCCATGGCTGACTAAGACGATGCTACTAAGCTCATCCCGAAGTGCGTCATCTACAATTTCTTTGAAGGTGTCGCCCACTCTCACGAGCAGACTTTCGAAATCCTCCGAACCCAAGAGTGGAGTCTTGTCGTAGCCAGAACGCGTTTCCCCTGGTTTTAGAATGAGAGGAAATAACTCACATGCCTCGTCCTTTCGTATCCCGCTAAGAACACCGTAGGAATTCCGCTCGCGAAGGCCGTCAACAACCCGTAAGATGATCTGAGGCTCATCCAATGTCTTTTCAATAATTTTCGCTGTGCGGGCCGCCCGCCTAAGTGGGCTGGTATAAATCCGGCTAATTCCATGTCCAACGAGTAGCTCCGCGACTTTGCGCGCCTGGCCTTCGCCCCGAGGTGTGAGTCGATGATCAGCGACACCACCGTATGTGGAATCAATGTCATCTTGCGCCTCTCCGTGTCTTACTAAATAGATTTTCATTTTGTCTGTCATATGTTCCATTACCATTGTAGTTAATTGCGGGACGCCCGTAAGCATCCGTTTCGCGGGTCGGTATCTTAGCAGACAGAGCTCTGCGGGCTTATAAGATACCACCCATGGTACGCAACCAACGGACGTAACAAATTCCTGCAAAAATTTACCGTGCATAATAATTAGGGCATGTCTGGTTGGTAGGCCCATAATTACCCTGACCGATCGCTCAAACGCCCTGCGTACTCTACTTCGAAATGCCAGTAGCGATTCAGCTCCTAGAATATGCTCGATGGAATCTTCGGGATGTCCATTAGTCTGCCGCATTATATCTGGGAACAACCGGGTTGCTTCGTCCGGATGAAGCCCGGATAGTACGCCATAGGAATTCCATTCCTCAAGCTCATTCACCACAACCATGCTCGAATCTTGTCTCCCTCCAACTACAACTTCGGCAGTTTGCCTCGCTCTTAGGAGTGGACTGGTCAACACTAAGGTTAGGTTCGCACAAATTGCTTGCTCCCGGAGTACAGTTGCTTGTTTGTGCCCTTCGACACTTAAAGGAAAATCCGCCGCGCCTCCATAGCGCCCTTCCTTTCCACCTGTGGACTCTCCATGGCGCGCAAACCAGATGAGCATGGAGTCAATCATAAGATTAAGAATATACCCCGAACGGATACAATTACCAATACCCGAATACGTCGGCCCTGAAATTTTAGAATTGTACCCGTTCTGAGTATATTCATGTTTTCAACCGATCGAGAGGATTTGATCTATCCCGCGTAATATGTCGGACTCAGTACCTAGTCGCACAGAGTTGTTTAGCTGTTCGATGCATTCGATCAAATCATGCCGCAGAAGTCGCCCTTCTCGACAAGTGTAGAGCCACCATTTTAAGTTCGCTAACTGAACTTCCGAGAGAGAGGCTCCTATCGTAGCCCGACGATGTTTCAACGCTGAGAGTATACGTTCAATGGCCTTGGTGGTGTTTCCAAGCGTAAACCATGCGTCAGCGAGAAATGTTAGCCCAGCGAAGCACTCGAAATTGTACCAAAGCGTGCGGTGAGCGAACTCCTTCATAGTTGTACCGTATAATCGCTCATGTTCATTTACGAGACAGGTGAGTGCTTGCATCCCCTGTTCGGAATTCCAGTAGCTTTGGGGCGAGCTGGCTCTGATGCGCAGGATGGTGTCAATACGATGTCGAACCAGACGGAGTAGCTCGTGCCGGGTTCCAAGCTTGCGGCTTTCAGTCTTCGTTTCGCCGGATTGCGTGAAAATTCCCTTCCTAACAGCGTCGATGGCCATATCGAGTTGCTTCAACGCGAAACCATAATCAAATTCAGCTTGTGCGCAAACGGCCAGTCCGCGTAGCGCACGGTAGTTATTTGGAAAATTATCCAAGACCACCTCGAACCCTTTCTTGGCAAGAAGCAACATACGTGTTTGATCATATGAATTTATCCCTGCAAGCAAACGATACCCATCCGCCACAAGTGACTTTCCATCATTAATTAGTTGAACACTTTCAGCTTCCTTTCCCATATCTTGCATTTCGCTACCGACGCTCACATAGTCTTCGAAATGGCCACATTCGATTGCATTGATAGCTCTGGCTGAAATATCCAGTAGTTTTCGCCCCAATTCTTCACCAAAATAACGAGTAAATTCTCCGCCACAATTGCCCTGTAAAACAGTGGGTGTAAGGAAATCTGGAGCTGAAGGCGTACGCATGATGTTATTGATACTAGTTACAGGAGACGGATTGTTCTGAGTATTATTAGTAACCACCGACCCAGACACTTCAATTTTGGTATGGTCTGCGATTTGAACTGGAGCAAGTCTGTTAAGGATAAAATTATTTTTGTCCCCCAGACGGCGGTGTAACGAGTAGTCTTTTTGGAATTGCTTTGCCCCACGTGCTGAATAACTGTACGGCGTAATTCGGATTGTTTGGTTATCAACAGTATATTCTCCAAACATGAAGGAGAATACTACGTCACTACCAACCTCGCCACCACATGTAATCTGAGGGATGTCGCGTCCTGCATCGTCAAATCTGGCATAACTTGATCTATGGCTATGCCCGCACAGATACACATCTACCCCGGTATCTTCAAAGAATGCAGCTAATTTACTATGTTCAGTATGGTGAAAGAATTCTTTGCCATGATGGCCGATAACGATCAGGGGCTTGCTTTTGACGGAAAGTTTATTAAAAACCGAAAACAGCCGGGGCTCTGTAATCATAAGCTTATGATCATCATTTTTGTCGCAAGATGTTAAACAGGTGTTGAGTACAACCAGATTGCAGTGTTCCAATGAATACGCTATGTGCGCATCTGAAATCTCCGCATCTGATAAGTGACGGCCAAATATAATGTTATATTGCTTGGTATAACTTTCCATTCCGATACGTGTCAGAATATCACGAGAATTATTATCTTTCATGGCAGATACAAATATCTTTGATGGATTGAGGTTAGCATCCGGTGAAACCATAGCGTTGCGAATATCCTCAATAATCGTATCCCGACATGTTAAATCACGCTCGATATCGTGGTTGCCTGCCGCCCAAAAAATGTCCTCATAAGATATCCGGCATAATACGTCGTCTATGAACGGCTTAACTGACACATAATTATTTTTGTGCGCCACATCTCCCGTTATGAAAATATATTTACACTTAAAATTTTCCTGCTCAAGGCAATTTAGTAGCGCTTTTCGCGCCAGTAGCGTATTAAAAGAATCATCTATGCTAAAGTGCAAATCTGAAAAATGAAGCCAATTGAAGTCATTCACGTTGCTTACCTCACTTTAAGTACATCATACATTTTATAATTTCGGATTCAATCTATACAGTTTGCATCTTGCGTCTATAGATGTGAAGTGCCATTTTACCGGCGTCTGAGGCATATATAGATTTTGATCTCTTGCTTAGGAATACCGTTCCGGGGACTACGCCCCCAGAACCCCCGTTCAAAGGAAATTCTGATTTTTTTCATGGATTGCTTCGGCTTTGAGCCTCAGCAATCCACAAAAAAATACAGACGCAATACTTCACTCCGTGAACCGAATTTTTATGAAGTTTCGACGAAGTTTCTACGAAATTTCGCTAAAGTTTCTACGATGTTTCGCCGATAGGGCGGTCTTTGCAAGATCTGCGGAAACTTCGTAGAGGCATCGTAGAAACCTTGTAGAAACATCGTCGAAGCTTTGAGGAAACTTCGTAGAAACTCTGTAGAAGCTTTGTAGAAACAAAATATAAGCAGCCACCTTAAAAAAGCAGCCCACAAAAGCAGCCAATCCAAAAAGCATCCACCTGTAGGTAATTGCAGAACCTTCCGGCTTTGCCGCCGGGAACGTGTGTATCCTGCCCGCATTTTTAAGCATTTGCGGGCGGAACCGCCACGCGCCCAGAGGTTTCACACCTACCAAAAGCATCCACCCCAAAAATCAGCCACGTAAAAGCTTCGGAAACACCCTGAAAACATAATTTACTGATGTAAAGGAGAAAACGCATGGCTGGAAAGCCGTATCAATCGTGTTTGATGCGTTACGAAAGGGAAATTATTCTCTTGCGCCGCAGCAAGCCGCCAATGTCTTTTTCTCAGATTGCGCAGTATTTATCCGAAAAATACGGTATTTCGGTCAGCCGGAGCAATATCCACAAATTTCTCGCAAACCGAAAATCAATGCACAGCAAGACATGCACCTATGCCTGGGAGCTTAATCTTGACGCCAACGCCCAGCCAGTGCCGGAAGTACCGCCTGCGGCACACCCCGCAACGGCGATACCGGAAAAAATTCCCGAACCAGCAGAACCCCCGATCCCGGCAGAGCCGGATTTCAAATACACATACAGCACAGAACACAACCTGACACGCCTGTCGTCCGAAGAAGCGGCCGTGCGGCGTAAACAACTTGATGAAAAAGAAACAAAAAGGAGGATGCAAAAATGAACTCTACACTGATTTTTACTGCCGGCGCGAAGGGCGGCACAGGCAAGTCCACAGCGGTCCGATTTCTTATTACCTACCTCAGAGAAAAAGGCTGCGCCCCTCTGCTTATTGATATGGACAATGAAAGCCAAACGCTTTCACGCTTTTTCCCCGAAGCCCGGAAAATCAATATAAAAGACCCCGAAAACCCGTTTTCGCAGGACATATTGGTTGAAGCGATAACCGACGAAGGCAGCAATCTGGTCGTAGCCGACCTCAAGGGC
>Ga0082212_10004625_pt1 | contig 18999 bp, 18 predicted proteins | sample TergutNt197P3_FD_71548 | JGI IMG/M metagenome (GOLD analysis project Ga0082212, IMG submission 71548) | Neocapritermes taracua P3 segment gut microbial communities from Petit-Saut dam, French Guiana - Nt197 P3 | ecosystem: Host-associated > Arthropoda: Insects > Digestive system > Gut ... | reverse complement strand
TTTTAAGGATTTTTAAGTAGAAATATTTAAATATAAGCGATTATAAAGTATTTATTGTATTAATCATATTTGATTGTAAAATGCTTTATTAGTTTAATTAGTTATTAAAATTTAATTGAGCTAATTTTATTTAATAATTTTCATGAAAAATATAATGAATTTATATCTTTTAATAAAATATTTATAATGTAATGTACTATTTATACATAGTAGTGTTCTAATTGGGATAAAAAAATTCCTTTATTTTAGGAACTAGGTTATTTTAAAGGAAAAAAGTATAAATGTAAACAGTAAGTATATTTATTATTTTAGATAATATAATTTTTAATAATTTATTAAGTATATTATATAATAAAAAGGAGATGAAATAGAAGATGTTGTATAAAAACAGTGGATTAAATAAAAATATAATTATAGCTCTCTTTCTATTGTGTGTTTTTATTGTAGGAACCATAAGTCTTGTAGATACAGTAGAAGCAGCTAAGTGGAAAAAATCTGATTCAGGAACATTTAATGTAAAAAAAGCAGATTCGGGTTATAAGAAGAAAATGCAATATATTTCTTATAAAAAAGGTTCTAATAACATTAAAATGGAACTATATGGATATAAAACCAAAAAAAATAAAAAAGAATTAGTCCAAACCCTTTACTATACTAAATCAGGAGACAAAATTAAGTATTATAGTGTCAATAAAAAAGGAAAAAAATCAAAAACACAAACTACTAAAGTCAATATGACACTAAAAAATTTTCAAAAAAACTCTTTAGCTGCATTAAAAAACTTGACCTCGGGAAATAATTCTAAAAACGTATCTTCTGCTTCAAAACTCCAATATAAATATGTATATGATTATGGATACCATTTTGGACTTCATTATGTACTTGATCTTGTATTGAGATATGATTCTTATTATGGAGAATATCGGTATCGATATGAATATGTATGGAAATATGGTTATGAATGGGGTTATGAATGGGTTTGGAAATGGGTATAAGTAGCTGTGAAATGTATAACTTAATATTACTATATTTTTAGGTTAATTATCATATCAACAAAAACCAATAATTAAACTTTTTTTATTTTTTATTTATTTTTTTTTAATTTTAAATTTGTGTTTATATTTTCTACATTTTTATTTATTTTTTTTTAATTTTAAATTTGTGTTTATATTTTCTACATTTTTATTTATTTTTTTTTAATTTTAAATTTCTGTTTATATTTTCTACATTTTTATTTATTTTTAAATACATTTTTTAATATGTCCATAATAATCTTGTATAATTATACAATTTTCATATAAATAGTAATTTTTATATTATATATTAAAAAATTTAAGATAATTATATTTATATAAAACAAAAATTAAAAATATAACATATTTAATTTTTTAAATATAAGATTTAATTAATTAAAAATAAACTTATAAATATGATCAAAAATTCTTTTGATAAATAAAATTACTTTAAAAATTAATCAATTAATAGGAGGAAAGAAATGTCTAAGATTTTTATTTCATGTGCACTACCTTATGCTAATGGACCTTGTCATTTAGGACATTTAAGATCTACTTACCTTCCAGCAGATATTTATGCTCGTTATAATAGAATGATTGATAATGAAGTGTTACTTGTTTGTGCAACTGATGAGCATGGAACACCAATAGCTGTAAAAGCAGATAAAGAAGGGAAAAAACCCATTGAAATAGCTAAAAGATATCATGATATGATAGTGGAGGACCTTAAATCTTGTGATATCTCACTTGATAGTTTTACTCGTACAACTGATAAAATACATTATGAAATCGCTCAAAATTTCTTCTTAAGCTTATATGAAAAGGATTTAATCTATGAAAAAGATATAAAACAACTTTATTGTGAAACTTGTATTAAATTTTTACCAGATAGATATGTTGAAGGAATTTGTCCTTATTGTAATAGCGAAGGAGCTAGAGGAGATCATTGTGAAACTTGTGGAAGACATTTAGACCCTACTGATTTAATAGACCCTAAATGTTTAACTTGTAGTCATACTCCAATTATACGAGAATCTAAACATTACTTTTTTAGACTCTCTAATTTTCAGCATAGTATTGAAGAATATATAAATTCAAATACTGAAATGCCAAATAATGTTAAAAATTATGCTAAAAATTGGTTAAAAGAAGGATTAAAAGACTGGATTTTAAGTAGAGATATGAGTTGGGGTATCCCTATTCCTCTTGAAGGTGCTGAAGGTAAAATAATATATGTTTGGGGAGAAGCGTTCCTTGGTTACATCTCTTCTGCAGCACAATGGTCCCAAAAGAGTAATAAAAAGTGGGAAGATTACTGGAATGACACAGCCATTCATTTTATTGGAAAAGACATCATTTATCATCATGCACTATTTTGGACTTCACTTCTTGAAGGATATGGTTGTAGATTACCAACTAATATAATAGCTGGAGAATATCTTTCTTTAGAAGGTCGAAAAATGTCAACCAGTCAAAATTGGGTTATATGGGTGGAAGATTTTGTTAAAAAATATGATAGTGACTTACTTAGATATTATCTTACAGTTAATGCACCATTAAACAAAGATACTGATTTTTCTTGGGAAGATTTTGGAAGGAGAATCAATGATGAGTTAGCTGATGTTCTTGGAAATTTCTTACATAGAACATTCACATTTACAAAAAAATTCTTCAATAATCAAATTCCAGAATGTAGTAATCCTAATGATGATGATAGAGCTATGGAAGTAGCTATTGAAGAGATACCAAATACTGTTGGAAAATTAATAGAAGATTTTAAATTTAGAGAAGGTTTAGTTGAAATTATAAAAATAGCTAAAAAAGGAAATAAATATTTCAATGATCAAGAACCTTGGAAGGCTGTTAAAGAAGATATTCAGCGTGCAGCAAATTGTTTATATCTTTGTAATCAATTATCAAAAACAATTGCCATTCTTTTAAAACCATATATTCCAAATAAAGCTGATGAAATAGCTAATATATTGAATATATCTTTAACCACAAAATGGAAAGATTCTAAGATTTCTCTTGAAGTAGGTCATGAGATTAATAAAGCAAAACCATTATTTAAAAAAATAGAAGATGAAACTATTGAAAAAGAAAAAGCAGAGCTTTATAAAAACTTAGAAAAAGAAGAAAGTATGAATAATAAAAAAGACAAAGCTGATGATAAAGTAGATAAAGCTACAAATAAAAAAGAAAATGGAGATAAAAATATGACTAATCAAATTACTATTGATGATTTTGCTAAAATTGACATTAGAATTGGGAAGATATTAGAAGCAGAAAAAATTGAAGGATCAGACAAATTATTAAAACTACAGGTAGATATAAAAGAAAAACAACTTCAAATTGTAGCAGGTATAGCTACTAGATATTCTCCTGATGAATTATTAAATAGAAAAGTTGTTGTTTTAGCCAATTTGGCTCCTGCTAAATTATTCGGTGTAAAATCTGAAGGAATGTTACTTGCAACGGATAGTACAGCTTTATTAAGTTCTGATGAATCTGAAATTGGTGAAAAAATAAGATAATAATATTTTACTTAATTAGTAAACTAATGAAAATAATTAAAGGATATTTAATATATTGTTATAATAATTTTATAGAATATTTATATATTTTTATAGAATATTTATAATATATTTTTATAGAATATTTAATATATTTTTTATAGAATATTTAATATAATTTTAATAGAATAAATAAACTCTACAAATAATAATAAAAATAACAGAATTATCCACATTAATTTTTAGAAAATCGGCGTTATCTTTAAATAATGTGTATAAAAGCCCTCACGGTGATGTTATGGATGAATCAATTCTTATAAGTACAACTGAAAAATATCTAAATCAAATACAATCTGAAAAAATTGATTTAGAAAAAATATCTAAAGAAGATGTGTTTAAGTCAGTTTACTATAAACTTTCTACAAGATTATACAAACTTCAAAATTTAAGAGAAGATATGGATTTAAAGGGATATACTGCTCCTTATCGTTCAATTAATAAGTTTGGATCTAATATGTCTGCCGATGTTGCTTTTGAAGAATTAAGTGAGGTAAATAGGCATGGTCAAATTTTTAGAATGAGAGCTACTGCTAAAAAAAATGTTCTTGACCGTGTGAAGTCAGCTATTGATGCTCATAAAATTGCTATTGGTCACTTAGATGAATATGGGATTTTTAAATGTGAATCTTGTTCTAAATCATATAAACCTTCAGTATTTATGGAATTATCTGAAAAAAGAATTAAAGAGGATAAAGAGAATCAGGAATCTCCAGGAGATTCTATTCTTGATGAAGAATTTGAATATGATAGTGATTTTGAAGAATGTACTTGTGGTAGTGAAGATTTTACCTTCCAAATCAATGAAACTGGAGTATACCGCTTAGAAATTATTCCATATTTACCTTTATCTGGAAATTATATGGTTTTAATGTCTGAAATGACAAGTTGGGGAAGAGAATCTTTTAAGAAAGTTTTAAACCTTTTAAAACAAGAAAAAAAAGGAGTAGTCAAAACTGTCTCTGTTGTTATAAAATTTAAAGATAATGATAGATGGATTCGAAAAAGAGTCACATTAGATTCTGAATATGTTGATAACTATGAAGATAAGATAAGACAACAATATGGTAAAGATGTTAGAATAGAATTTTTACAATTCCATAGAACTAAACCTACTATCATCAACGATAAGCATGCCCGAACTGCTTTAGCTATTGGTTATGCAAAATATGCAGAAAATATTGTTCAAAATATTAAAGAAACAGTTTTTAAAGAAAGAATATCCAATATATATAAGTTAGCTAAATACGATGAAATAGTTAGGGATGTAAAGCTACAAAAACCAAAATTCATTACAGAAGAAGATTCTTTAGAAGAATGGAGAGAATTTGAAATTGAAAATAGGTTAAAAACTGTTGGTTTAATGAGTAAAAGAGAGAATCTTGATCCACAACTTCTACAAGATTTAGACAAAAGAAAAATTATTGAAAAAAACATCTTTTCACAACTCGCTTCAACACTTATTCTGTGGGATATTTTCAAATATTATTTAACCACATCACAAGATAGAAGAAAGAGATATGGTTGTCCTTTCCCTTATTTACGAAATGAAATCGATAGACAACAAAGAAGAGTTTTTGAAAAAATGAATAGAACTGTTGTCAATATTTTAAAAAATAATGAAAACGAAAAAATCATTGAATTACAGAATATGGATTTATTATTAAACATAAAGTTCAATTTAGAAAAGAAAATTAGGGGTTCTAATATTAAGATAGATTATGTTGCTTTAGGTGCAGCTATAATCTCTTCAAATTGTAATGTACCAATTTCATTTTCTGCAAAAGCTTTTAATATTACTGAAAATAGTGTTAAAGAAGAAATTAAAAATATTGAAACCTTTAAAAAGCCAAAAAGTGACAAATCCAAAAAATTCTTAGAAATGATTAAGAAAAAATAGAATATTCCCAGAATCTTTCTATGAATTTAGTAAAAATAATCCAAAAATTGATACTGCAATATAATACTATTAACTATTATTATAAGGATATTTGATTTCATTAAATGTTATTATAAGGATATTTGATGTCATTAAATGTTATTAAAAGATATATGATAAAATGGATTCTTATAAAGACCAAATAAATGATGAAGAGACAATTCATATAAGTTCTCAATTAAGTTCAAAGATAATTGTAGAATTAATAGAGGAATATCCTAATTTAAAAAAGATTTCTTGCCCACCTAGTTTATTTAATAGAATTTCAGATAAATATTTAGAAGCATTGGCAGAATTAGGAATATCAGTTGAAGCAAAACACAACTGGAAAACAAAATCAAAATATACAGATTATGAAAAAAAATCAGTTTATGATATGATTAAAATAGGCAAAAGTCCTTTAGAAATATCCGAAGAATTAAATATTCCTATTAAAACAATTTACTATTTGAAAGATAGCTACAATAAAAAAGGAGTGAATAAAATTCACTTAAAAAGAGGAAAAAAGAAAAAGTATAGTACAGAATTTCGAGAAAAAATTAAAAAACTCAAAATATCTGGAATATCTCCTAAAGAGATATCAAAAAAAGAAAATATTCCTCTTAGAACTGTTTATTATATACTTAAGAATGGATAAATTATAATTAATTTTTATAATAAAAATATATGTTTAATAGATATTAATATAACGTATTTAATAGATAATGTAGAATTAATGAGAAATATATGTTAAATTGATAATGTAGAATTAATAGAGGAATATATGTTAAATTGATATGATGATAATAAAAAGGTGAAAAGTTGATTGATATATTTGCAGTAAGCTCAGAATTAACAATTTTCATAATTTCAACAATTTGTGGAATCTTAGCATTTTTAGTAACTAGACTTACGATGCCACGTCTTATTAAGAGACTTGAAAAGGCTAATATCATTGGAAAAGACATTCATAAAATTTCTAAACCAATAGTAGCTGAAATGGGTGGAATTGGCATATTATTTGGTTTTATTATTGGGATATTTACAGGAATATACTTATATCCTCCTTTAACTTTTCAGTTAAGCATTGTTCTTCTTGTGATTTTATTGGTAGGTATTATTGGAATGGTAGATGATTTATTAACATTATCTTCAAAAGAAAAGTTTATATTGCTATTTTTAGCAGGAATACCTTTAATATGGATTGCTCCTCCAAATGCAGGACTTTTATATTTAATAGCTATACCAATCGCACTTTCTATTGTAGCTAACCTTACAAACATGTTAGCTGGTTTAAATGGGATTGAATCTGGATTAGGCGTAATAGCTATGGCTTCTTTAACTATCTCTTGTATAATTTTAGGTAAATATGATGTAGCTATTATCAGCATGGCTATGTTAGGTTCATTAATTGCTTTTTTATTATATAATAAATATCCTTCAAATGTATTTCCTGGAGATACAGGAACACTTATTATAGGTGCTGCAATTGCAGCTATCGCATTTATTGGAAGGGTGAAATTAATTGCATTTATTATACTCCTTCCTAACATTATTGATGCAACTATAAAATTCTTTAGTGCAGGGGTTATGGAAAGACAACAACATAAACCTACTCAGGTTAATGATGAAGGTAATCTTATAATTCCTGATCAAGGATTTAAATCATTAATACGACTTGTTCTTAGAAAACCAATTAGTGAAAAAGAAGCTGTACGAATTATTTGGGGAATAGGAATTATATTTGGAATATTAGGTATTATAGTTGCAATTATCATGCCAAATATAATTGGAAATACTACACTTGCACAATTTATAAAATATAAAGATTTATTTTATTATGCTTTTAATTTTTAATATGATTTTTTATGATTTTTTTTAATCATCTGTTTATATAATAGAAAATTAATTTTAATATAAAATCAAACCCAATTCACATTAGCTGTTGTAAAAACATGTTTTTTTGAAAAACAAGGATTATATAAAGCATTACTTAACTTAGATGTGTCAAATGTTGAGGTTATGGTTTTTCTTATATTAAATGTTATTCTATCTCCTGCTGAAACTCTATCTTCTCTTGATAATATAGTGGGGGATGAAGCATAGACCCTTATCTGTATACTTGTTCTATTGTATCTATCATCATAACCTCGATTGAGAGTATCTATCTTTATTATTTTAATAGCATTGGGATGTGTTAAAATTGTGTTATTCTCAGTGTATTTTTGATATGCTGAATCCTCATAAATAGCTAACTTATCTTCACTTGCTCCAAAATTTGCACCTGCTCTTGCAGCAGCCATAGCTAAATTGAGATCATTATCATAGCTTAAAAAATTAGCTAAAGATAAAATAATTACTAAACTAAAGCTGATTAAAAATAGAAATTCTATTGTAGTTTGTCCATAGGATTCTTTACTAAAATTTTCTGTTTTATAGAGTGAATTATGTGTAAATTTAAATCTTTCATTTATATCTTCTTTATTTAAATTATTTATAAACATCTTACCTCCTTTACTATTTTATTCTTTAAAATAATGTATTCTTTAGTTGAATCTCAAATTAACATATTTCTGTCAATTTGTTTATATATTGTAAATTTGAATTATGGTTAAATTATATTCATTTAAAGATTTTTTAACTTTGTATGATACTCCAGGATATAATCTTATTTCATTTATTATTTCTCCATTTAAATTAGCTAATCGTATTTGGTGGATAGATGATTCTCCTTTTCTTGAAGGCAGAGAAATTACAACTTCATTTTCATTAACCGTAATAAAATATGATGTTGATAAAATATTATTTGGAAGAGTAATTTCTCCTATATTCCCTATATTATTTGAGTTTACAGAATTTATTGTATTAGCTATGCTATCTATAAGAGATCTAGCATTAAGATAAATTTCAACTTCTTTTTCATCTGAAATATTTTTCTCTAATAAATTTAGGGAAATGGTTATGGCCATTATAATTAAAAATATTGTAAAAATATAATCAATAATATATATTCCTTTTAAATCCATATTGAATTTTTTTATTTATCCTTATTTAAATGTTTTACTCTTTTTATCGTGTTTAATTTAGATTAACCAAATTTTTTAGTTTTAATATATAATATAAACTAATAAAACTAAATTAAATTAAATAAATAATATTTTTTATCACTAAAATAAAATTTGAAACTATTATATTTTTTAATTATAAAAATAAATTTATAAGAATATTTTTTTATAAAATTATAAAAATAAACTTATAAGAATATTTTTTATAAAATTATAAAAATAAAACAATTATTACTAATATTATATTAAAATAGAAAAAATAATATACTGTTAAAAACATAAATAATAATGATTTAATTTTATTTCAATAAAATTTCAGATGATTACTATGTATGAGTTAGCACTATTTACTGGAGGAGTTTATAAATTTGATGAATTTGAAGAATTTATAGACGATATTGGTGGGCTAATAATAGAAATGGAAAGTTTTAAATTTAACAGAGGTATGTATTTTTTAAGTGAAGAGATGAGAGTTTTAGTTCTCATACCAGAAAAAGAGCATGATGAAGTACAAAATTTAGTTAAACAAATAAAAGGAGCTATAGAGCCAGTTTTAATGGAAGATACTGAATTAGAAAAAGTCATTTTAATTTTTGAAATATATAAAATTTTTAAAATCAATGAAGATATGGATTTTGAAAGTTTAATAAGTAGTTTATCTGAGGATCCTGATTTTGTTCAAATAAAAAACTTTAAAATCCACAGTCCTCATAAACAAAAAGATTTTTCTAAAAAGATAGAAGAATTATTGATTATGATGGAAGAGATGAATATTATTGAAAAAACTGAAAAAGAAGAAGACATTTATCATTATAAGATAAAGTTAAAAGATACTAAAAATTAAGGTTTATATTATGAAAATATTAAATATAATATATATTTAATTAAATTAAAGACATAAATATAAATTATAAATCAAAATAAACTATATTTCATCAATAATCAATATTTAAATTATTTATTACTAAATAAATTATATATTATTTTAATTATAAACTTTTTATAAAATAAACTTCTATAAGTTTTTAATTATCTAAAACAATAAACTTTTTATAAATTTTAAACTATTTATAATTATAAACTTTTTATAAATTTTAAACTATTAATCACAAGCACTATTAATTACAATTATAAATACAATATAAATTACTTTTAAATTATCATCTATATTATCAATATTTAATAGGAAGGAAAAATGAGGATTTTCATACTTAGTTCTGGGGAATATGGCTCAAAAATAGTCAATGGTTTAGCTACTCATGGGTTTGCACCTAACATAGTAGGAATACATGAATTCCCCTCTAAAGATGAGACACCTGATTTTATCGAAGATGTAACCGAATATGTCCCAGATAATATTCCCGAAGCCGATTTAATAATAGCTGTTGGAATGCATGGGGATATAAATATGGTAATTCCAGAAGTTGTTAAAAGGTCAAAAGCTAAATCAGCTATTGCAGCTATTTATCATCCTCAACAAATACCATTGGGACTTCAAAATGAAATCAAATCAGAGTTAGATGATGATATAACAATTGTGTTTCCAAAACCATTCTGCTCTCTCACTCCAATGGGTGATGAATTTATTGATAAATTCACTAAAGTTTTTGGAAAACCTAAGCTTACAATAGAAACTAATAGTGCAACTGAAGAGGTAGATTTAGATAGTACTATTACTTCGGTAGAGGTTTTAAGAGGAGCACCTTGTGGAAACACATGGTTTGTAGCAGAAGAAATTCTAGGATTACCTGCAAGAGAAGCTGAATTTGAAGCTAATAGAAAACACCATAATTTTCCATGTTCTGCTTCAATGGCAACAGATAAACAAAGTGGAGACACTATTCTTCATTTAGCTAGCTATAAGATAAAAGAAGCAGTAAAAAGAGCTTTAGGTTTCACCTGTAGATTTGTCATGGTGGACCCTGAAACATGCGAAGGATTAGAATTTTGTGACAATATCTGTTTAAATATCTGTCCAAATGTTCAAATGGGAATCAATACTATCCATCATGGTGAGGATGGTAAGGCTTTAATTGACCCAGCTACTTGTGGAGTATGTGAACTTTGTATTCCAGAGTGTCCATATGGAGTAATTGAATTTTATGAAGAGAAAATCTCAGTTAAAAAGGAAGAATAAATTAGTCTTAAGTAAAAAAGGAAGAATAAATTAATTTTAAGTGAAAAAGGAAGAATAAATTAGTCTTAAGTAAAAAAGGAAGAATAAATTAATTTTAAGTGAAAAAGGAAGAATAATTTAATTTTAAGTGAAAAAGGAAGAATAATTTAATCTTAAGTGAAAAAGGAAGAATAATTTAATCTTAAGTAAAAAAAAATATATTAACAAATTAAAAATAATATCATGTGATATAATGAAAAGAAAAGTAATTTTTATTGGAGCAGGTCCTGGAGATCCTAAATTATTAACATTAAGAGGATATGAAGCTATTGAAAATGCAGATATTATAATATATGCAGGGTCACTTGTTAATCCAGAAGTATTAAATCATAGAAAAGAAGATTCCAAAGTATATAACAGTGCATCACTTGATTTAAATGAAATAATAGCTATAATAGAAGAGGGAATAGCTAATGATAAGTTAATAGCTAGAGTGCACACTGGAGACCCTTCAATATATGGAGCTATTGGAGAACAAATTCGAGAATTAAAAAAAAGAGATATTGATTTTGAGATAGTTCCGGGAGTAAGCTCTGTTTTTGGTTCTGCAGCTGCTCTTGAAGCTGAACTCACACTTCCAGAAATCTCTCAAACAGTTATTATAACAAGACCTGAAGGAAGAACACCAAAACCAAAAGAAGAAAGTTTAGCTAGCCTAGCTACTCATCAAGCTACAATGTGTATATTTCTAGGGGTAGGTATGATTGATAAAGTTGTAGAAGAACTTAAAAAAGGACACAATGGTGAAGAAGGCTACAACGATAACACTCCAATTGCAGTAGTTAGAAAAGCTACTTGGGAAGATCAATTAATTATCAAAGGAACATTATCTGATATTTCAGATAAAGTAAAAGAAGCAAATATAACAAAAACAGCTATGATAATCGTTGGAGATGTGTTAGACCCTGGAAATTTTGAAAGCTCAAAGTTATATGATTCTAATTTTAGGCATGAGTTTAGATAAAATTACAAATATTATAAATATGTAATATTTATTTCAACACTTTAACTCCTTCAGGAGAGCCTAAAATAACTTTATCCACCATTTGAGAAAATATTCCATTTTCTATAACTCCCGGAATAGAGTTCAAGTCTTTTTCTAATTGAATAGGATTATCAATTTCTCCAAAATTTGAATCAATGATAAAGTTTCCATTGTCAGAAATCACAGGACCATCTTTAAATCTAGCCATTCTTATTTTTGGCATTCCTCCCATATCACAAATAGCTGAAAATACGGGTTTTCTAGATTCAGGAATTATTTCTAATGGAACAGGAAACTTTCCAAGCTTATTAACAAATTTTGAATCTTCGGCAATTATAATGAGTTCATCTGCAGAATAATCTATTATTTTTTCTAATGTATGAGCTGCTCCCCCACCTTTAATTAGGTTATATTCATGGTCAATTTCATCTGCACCATCAACTGCAATATCAATATCATGTTCATCGAGAGTAGTTACTGGAATTTTCCATTGTTTAGCTAAAAGAAAAGATTGATATGATGTTGGAATACCCATTACTTCAATATTTTCTTTTTTAATTTTCATACCTACTTTTTCGATAAAATAATGTGTTGTAGAGCCAGTTCCTAAACCTATTATCTGACCATCTTTAATTTCCTCTGCAGCAGCATATCCTGCAATCTTTTTTAGATTCATATTTTAACACCAATTTTAAAGATTTTAAGAGTTATTATAGTTAATTTTAAAAGTTATTATAATTATTTTAATTAATTTTTTATGTATTTATAATTATTTTAATTAATTTTTTTTATGTATTTATAATTATTTTAATCAATTTTTTATGTATTTATAATTATTTTAATTAATTTTTTTATGTATTTATAATTATTTTAATTAATTTTTTATGTATTTATAATTATTTTAATCAATTTTTAAGGCAATTATAATCATTTGGCATGGTTATTTATTCAATTATCCTTAAATGAACTTTAGTAAGATTGAATCCTTTAGCACAATCACCATCTTGTTTTCCTAAGTTTTCAAGGATAACGCATCGGTCACCATCAATTAATCCATCAGGGAAACAATATTTATGAAAAACACACTCTATATCACAATCAGGAGTTTCATAAGTGATATTAGAACCTACGAATACTTTTTTGGAATCTATAAATCCTTCTAAATCACTTCTTTTTATTTCAACAGCTTTAACAATTCCCTTATCATGAAGTTCACATTTTTGGTCAATGTCTTTAACATTTGTAATGGTATATTTTCTTCCTTTTTCTAAGTTATCAACACAGGATGCTTTAAACCTACATTTTTCACAGCTTTCAGCAGGTCCATCAAAGATAAATGATAATCCAACTTTAGCTAAATCTTCTCCAATTAGAGTTATCACTTAAATCACACCTGTTTTTGTAGCTAATTTTCGAGCTGCATCTTCTGAAAGTCCTTGTTCACCTAATATAGTATATCTTTCAGGACGAATTGTATGGGCTAATGTAAGAGCTTTAATAATATCTTCGCTGTCAATTCCTAATTCATATGCATTAGTAGGGGCTTTCATATCTTTCAATGCATTTTTTATAAATTCCCAATCTCCTCCATGGAGATTCATCATCATAATAGTTCCAACACCGCATTGTTCACCATGTAGAGCCGGACGTTTAGCTATCATATCTAATGCATGGCTAAATTTATGTTCAGATCCACTTGCAGGTCGGCTTGACCCGGCTATACTAATAGCCATTCCACTACTAAATAATGATTTAACCACAAGACGAGCACTTTCTTCTAATCCTTCTTTGATTGACTTTGAAGAATTCATTATTAACTTAGCAGTCATAATAGAAAGAGCTGCAGCTGATTCACTATAATATTCATTTTTCAATCTACTTGCAAGTTGCCAATCTTTAATAGCAGTATAATTTGAAACGATATCTGCACATCCTGCAGCAAGAAGTCTAAATGGAGCATTACTAATTATGTTAGTATCAGCTATGACTCCAATAGGAGATTGAGCTTTTAGAGAAACGGAACCTGCGCTGCTTTTAATAGATGCCAATGGAGATACAATTCCATCGTGAGATGCGGCTGTAGGTGTAGAAACAAAATAGATACCTAAATCAGTAGCTGCCATTTTAGCAACATCAATTACAGTACCTCCACCTATTCCAACAATTAGAGATGCATTATTAATATTATTTTTAACCTCTTCTATTGTTTCTGAAGTAGCAGCATTTATTTTAGACACATCTACTGAAAAATCTTCATTTTCAAGACTTTCAATTGCTCTATTTGCTCCGATTTTAAGAACATTTGAATCAGTAACAACCAAAACATTTCCTTCGAATCGCAAATCTTTACATATACTTCCAGTATTATCTATAACATCAGCACCAATATGAACTTCTCGAGGCATCTGAATTTTTTTAGAATCCATAATCGTCTCCTAATTTACTTTAAAATCATCAAATAATAGTGTAAATTTAGTTATATAATTTAAATTTATTTAATTTATTATAATTTAATTTATATAATTTAATATGATAAATTATTATACTTATTATATTATATAGTATATATTAATAAAATATCTTTTGATTTTTTATAAAAATTTTAATAAATAAATAGAAATATAATTATATTAATAAATAATAATCATTATTAATTATTTTTAAATTAATATATAAAATCAATTAGAATATTAACTATATATAAATAAATTAAATTTATTATATAAAATATAGTTAAACAGATATAATTTTATAAAATAAACTTGAATTAAATATAATTATAATAAAAAATAGTTAAATTATTTAAAAAATTATAATAAAATTTATAAAAAATTTAATAAAATTATTTAAAAAATTATAATAAAATTATATAAAAATTATATAAAAATTATATAAAAATTTATAAAAATTTATAAAAATTTATAATAAAATTACACAAAGATTATTCATTACTAATTTGGTGATTAAATGGAAGATTTTAGCCAATGGTTTCATAATATATTAGAAGAAGCACAAATTATCGATTCAAGATATCCTATTAAAGGTATGAGTGTATGGCTACCTAATGGATTTAAAATAAGAAAATATGTCCTTGAAAACTTAAAAGAACTATTAGATAAAGATCATGAAGAAACATTATTTCCACTTCTTGTTCCTGAAGATGAATTAGCTAAAGAAGGAATACATGTAAAAGGTTTCGAAGATGAAGTGTATTGGGTAACACATGGTGGTCAAAAAGAATTAAATAAAAAATTAGCTATTAGACCAACTAGTGAAACAGCAATGTATCCTATGTTTTCACTGTGGGTTAGATCTCACATTGATTTACCAATGAAATTTTACCAGGTTGTAAATACTTTTAGGTATGAAACAAAGCATACTAGGCCTCTTATAAGAGTTAGGGAAATTACTACTTTTAAAGAAGCACACACAGTCCATGCAACTAAAGAAGAAGCAGATAAACAGGTTGAAGAAGCTATTGAAATTTACAAAGAGTTCTTTGACAAACTAGCTATTCCATATCTTTTAAGTAAACGTCCTGTTTGGGATAAATTTCCAGGAGCTGATTACACTATGGCTTTTGATACATTAATGCCTGATGGGAAAACTCTTCAAATTGGAACGGTTCATAACCTTGGTCAAACATTTGCAAAAACATTTGATATTACCTATGAAACTGCTGAAAGTACACATGAATATGTTTATCAAACTTGTTATGGTCTTTCTGATAGAGTAATAGCTTCTGTTATAGGTGTTCATGGAGATGAAAAAGGTTTAAGACTTCCACCTGAAGTTTCCCCAAATCAAGTTACTATAATTCCTATTATATTTAAAGATGGGGGAGAAAAAGTATTAGCTAAAGTAAATGAGATTAAAACCACTTTAGAATCTCAAAACATTAGAGTTAATATTGATGATAGAGATATCCGACCTGGAAAGAAATTTTATACCTGTGAACTTAATGGAACTCCTTTAAGAATAGAACTCGGTCCAAGAGACCTTGAAAATAATAAGTTCATAGTTGTTAGAAGAGATACTTTAGAAAAAATTGAAGTAGACTTAGATTCTGATTATGTAAATAAAATTATAGAACTCCAAGAAGATATAGCTAATAATATGAAAAAAGATGCTTGGGATGCAATGAAAAAAGCTATTATTCATACAGATGATTTAGATGATGCAAAAAGATTAATTTCCGAGAGAAAAGTCGTTTCTTTTTCATGGTGTGGTGAGGAAGAATGTGGAAAGTCTATTGAAGAGATAACTGATATTGATTTACTTGGAATACAATCAGATGATAGTGAATTAGCAATTGATTTTAATGATTCTAATGAAACTATTTGTATCCATTGTGGTAAAAAGGCTAAGTTCACTGCTTTAATGGCTAAAACTTATTAATTATTATTAAAGATATTTATAATTATATTAAAAATATTTATAATTATATTAAAGATATTTACAAATCAATTAAAGAGTAGATACTATGGATGAAATATATGCAATAATACCCGTATCCAAATTTTCAAATGCAAAAACAAGATTATCACCATTTTTAGATTTAAAAGAAAGAGAAAATCTTCTTAAAGCTATGTTAAAAGATGTTACAAAAACATTAAAACAAGCTGTAGATGAAGTTGTTATAATAAGTGCAGATACAGAAGTTTTAGAATACGCCAATGATCTGGAAGTTTTAACATTAGTGGAAAACGAAGGTTTAAACTTAAATACAGCTATTGAACAAGCTATGGATTGGGCAAGGCACAAAACTAAGAAAGTCTTCATTGTACCTTCAGATATTCCACTTATAGCTAAATCAAATCAATTTGCATTAGTTGCATCTGGAAAATCCCTTGATTTTATTATCCTACCTTCAAAAGGAGGAGGTACTAATGGTCTTATTATTAAACCATTAGCTATTGATATGAAATTTGGCGATTTTAGCTTTAAAAATCATATAAAAGAAGCTTATGAAAATAATTTAGAACCAGTCATCTCTGATTCATTCTACATGTCCTTAGATGTTAACACAACTGAAGACTTGGGAGAAATCATGATTCATGGTTCTGGTACAGAAACTCAAAGCTATCTAAAAGAACTAGGAATATCTGTTCAATCAGTTCATGGTGCAGAAAGATTGAAAGTAACTAGAGATAAGTAATGCACTATTTACAATTCAATTAGATAATAATAGGAGAATATTAAATGATGGGAATTTCAATAGCTGGTTTTGATCCATCTGGTGGAGCAGGAATAATAAGTGATATGAAAACATTTGCTGCACTTGGAATTCATGGAACATCAGCTATAACTGCATTAACTGCTCAAAATCCCAAAAAAGTTTTTTCTTCTTTAGCTATTGATACTGACTATATTAAAGAACAAATTGACTCTATTTTTGATGAATATGGGGAATATATTAGCTATGGAAAAACAGGAATGTTATATTCTACAGAAATAATTAAAGTTGTAGCTCGAAAAATCAAAGAATATAATATTAACATGGTTGTAGATCCTGTAATGGTTGCAAGTGCTGGAGGAAATCTTGCAAAGGAAGAGATAGCTAAGTCTATAAAAAAGTATTTACTTCCCCATTGTTTAATAACCACACCTAATGTATATGAAGCAGAACTACTTTCTAAAATTAAAATAAATAATCCTGATGATGCCAAAGAAGCTATTTTAAAGATTGGAAAAGTCTCAAATGTTATAATTACTGGTGGACATCTTGGTGGAATTAACACGATTTACAATAAAAAGGGTGATAAAATAACAACTATTAGTAAAACTCTTTTTAAAACTGACAATACTCATGGTAGTGGCTGTTCTTTTTCAGCAGCATTAGCTGGTTTTTTAATAAAATGCAATGATTTAGACATATCAATTAAAAAAGCTCTTGATTTTACTGAAATCAATATAAAAAATGGACGATATGGAACATTGAATCAGTCATATAATTTTGATTGAACCTTCTTTCACTTGATCGAATGTCTCTTATTCTTTCAAGCAAGTTTTCAAAGTAATCCACACCAAATCTACTTCCATTTTTTAGCAGTTTATCATCTAATACAAATCTTTAACTAAAAATTCTCTTAACGTGTTTGTTGCCCATATTCTAAATTGTGTTGCTTGTTTGGAGTTTACTCTGTATCCTACAGATATAATAGCATCAAGATTGTAAAATTTTGTTTTATATTTTTTACCATCAGAAGCAGTGTGTTCCAAAATGGAACTTACTGATTTTTCAACAAGTTCTTTTTCTGAAAAAATATTTTTTAGGTGTTTTGTGATGGCCTGTCTATTAACACCAAAAAGTTATCCCATTGATTTTTGGTTTGTCCACATTGTTTGTCTTTTAATATCTACTAAAAATTCCCCTTTAACAGCTCCTTCATCCCCTATATAAATATAGTATTAGTTAGTTGGATTTCATTGTTATTTACCATATATTCATCTCCACAAAAAATTATTCATTTTTTATATTAAATTTTCTGAAACCATAATTTTATAAACGAATTCCATATCACTTTTCCCACGGTTGTAAAAGTCTCTTAAACAATCATATTCATCTTTGTTTAGTTTTTCTAGATTGTTTTCAATAGCCAATACTTTTTTACTTAATGTTGTCATGTTTATATCTTACTTTTGTTTAATATATAATATTTTAGAGAGCATATGAAAAGTATTTATTAATTATTTCTTTCATGATTTTAGATTTTTTATAATATTTTATTGTTATATAGTTGAAATAGTAGAAAATTTAAATATAAAAAAGAGCAATATATTAATAACAATTAAAATATGGAGGTTCGAAATCATGCAAAAAATGAGCAAAGAAGAAAAACAATATCATGCATTAGTTGCAGAAGGGATTTTAGCTAAAACTGATGCGGAAGAAAAAAAAGCATGGGAAAAAATTAATATTTTCCGAAAAGAGCATCCTGTTTTGGTTGATGAAATCCAATCTCGTAGATGGATTGATTAAGTAATTATTTTTTTATCAATTGTATTTTGCCGATAACTCTTTTATGGTGTTGTTGGCTTTTTTAATAAACAAATTCTTATATTTTTTATAAATATTTATATATTTTATAAATTTTATAATATTTTTTATTATTTTTTTAAATATAATGTTATATGATATTTATATATAAAATAAAGGATATTTATATATAAAATAAAGGATATTTTTATTTAAAAATTAAAAAATTGAAATTAAAAAACGCTTGAAAATAAAGATTAAGTAAAATTAATAAAATTAAGATTAATAAAATA
>Ga0082212_10004624_pt1 | contig 19000 bp, 21 predicted proteins | sample TergutNt197P3_FD_71548 | JGI IMG/M metagenome (GOLD analysis project Ga0082212, IMG submission 71548) | Neocapritermes taracua P3 segment gut microbial communities from Petit-Saut dam, French Guiana - Nt197 P3 | ecosystem: Host-associated > Arthropoda: Insects > Digestive system > Gut ... | reverse complement strand
GATATGAGCTTTGAAAGCAAACGCGGACAGGGCAACCGGTTTTTCCTCCGTCTGCCGCTGAAAGCCGTACCCGCCGCCGCTCCCGACGAGCCGCCGCTTTTGACGGCCAAGGGCCTGCCCCCGAACCTTCTGTTTGTGGAAGAAAGCGTGGACAATTGCCGCCATCTGGAAGCCATGGCCCGGCGCCTGGGCTGCACGGCGGAAAGCGTGACCGACTGCAATTCCGCCCTGCGCGCCATTCAGGCCGCCCTGCTGAACTCCATCCCGTTCGACGTGGTGTTCATCGACGTCTCCCTGCCGGGCGTGAACGGCGCAGAGACAGCCGCGCGCATCCGCGACCGTTTTGAGAACCAGCCCGCCGTGATGATGGGCCTTTCCGGCGAACGCGCCTGCGTGGGGGCCGGCGCCGCGTTTCTGCAAAAGCCGGTGTTCCGTTCCGCCCTGGCCGATTGCCTGCGCGAGACGCTGAGGAACGCGCCGCCGGGGCGTCCCCGCGCCATTGCGCGGGCCGGCCCGAGCTTCGCGGGGAAAACCGTCCTGATCGCCGACGACATGGACGTCAGCCGCGACATGCTGGCCGTCATGCTGGCGGCCACGGGGGTCGGGATCATCTTCGCCGAGGACGGCAAGGTCGCGCTGGAAGCGTTTCGCGCCGCCCCGGAGAAGATCGACCTGATCCTGATGGACATTTACATGCCCAAGATGGGCGGCACGGAGTCCGCGCGGCACATCCGCGCGCTGGACCTGCCGCGGAGTGCGTCCATACCCATCATTGCCGTGACCGCCGAAATGTCCCCCGAGGACATCAAGAGAAACACCGAAGCCGGGATCACCGACCACATCGCAAAGCCCCTGGACGAGGCCATCCTGATGGAAGTCCTGCAAAAGTACCTGTCCTGAACAGTTTCCCTATACAATCTAAGGAGGATGAACGACTATGAGCAGCCACGCGCGGGACTTGATTTTGGTCGTGGACGATGTGGAGATCAACCGCGACTTGCTGGAATCGATCCTGACGGATTCCTATGACGTCGCGCAGGCGGCCAGCGGGATGGAGGCCATCGACATGATGTTCAGCGGCGGCGTCGAACCGTCGCTGGTGCTGCTGGACATCCAGATGCCCGACCTGGACGGGCTGGCCGTGCTGGAGATGATGAAGGGGCATCCGCTGACCGAACGCATCCCCGTCATCTTTATCACCGCCGAGGAGAACGCCGAGACGCGCGGACTGGAACTCGGCGCGGTGGACTTCATCACAAAGCCCTTCAACCGCCAGGTCGTCACGCTCCGCATCGCCAACCAGCTGACCATCCATAAATACCAGACCCAGCTGGAGGACATGGTGTCCGCCAAAGTCGAGGAGCTGATGCACTCCCGGGACAAGATGCTGGAGAACATGGCCAACATCATCGAGTACCGCGATCTCGAGAGCGGCCAGCACGTCAAGCGCACGATCGGCATGACGCGCATCCTTGTCGACCATCTGCGGGACGAGATCAAATTTGACCGCCATATCCCGCACGGCGACCGCGATATCCTCATCAAGTCCGTGCCGCTGCACGACATCGGCAAGATCGCCATTCCCGACGGCGTGCTGCTGAAACCCGAGCGGCTTACCCCGGAGGAATTTGAGATCATCAAGACCCACTCCGCCATCGGCAGCGCGATCATCGACTCCATCATGAACGAGGAAGACCCGCTGTTCCACAAGCACTGCCGCGACATTTGCCGCCACCACCACGAACGCTGGGACGGCAAGGGATACCCCGACGGCCTGTCCGGTACGGACATCCCTCTGAGCGCGCGCATTCTGGCGGTGGTCGACGTGTATGACGCGCTGGTCAGCCCGCGGGTCTACAAAGCGCCGTTTACCCACGACCAAGCCGTCAAGATCATCACCGAAGGCGCCGGGACCCAGTTTGACCCGAACGTCATCGACGCGTTCCTCGAAGTCGAAGAGGAGTTCAAGAATTTCGACCGCGACAACGTGTGACCTCATACGGACTGAAAAGGAGCTTGCGTTATGTCCCAGCCCTTATCCGCCCCGGCGGCGCATTTCACGAAAATCTTAGAAGACCAGCTGGCGCGCGCGCGCCGCTTGGCGCAGGACGACGGCTTTACCGACTACGGCGCGCTTGACAGGCTGATCGTCGGCGTCTGCGGCGGCGACGGCATCGGCCCGGCCATCACGGCCCAGTCCGAGCGCGTGCTGAAACTTTTATTGCGCGGCGAGATCGCCGCCGGCAAAGTGGAGTTCCGCACCATCGACTCGCTGACCATCGAACGCCGCGCGGCGGAAAACCGCGCCATCCCCGGGGAGACGCTGAAAGAGCTGAAAGCCTGCCACGTGATCCTAAAAGGCCCGACCACCACGCCGCGCGCGGGCGACCCGTGGCCAAACATCGAGAGCGCCAACGTCGCCATGCGCAAGGAGCTGGACCTGTTCGCCAATGTGCGGCCCGTCAAAGTGCCCGATCAGGGCATCGACTGGGTATTTTTCCGCGAGAACACCGAGGGCGCGTATGCCGCCGGGAGCCTTGGGCTGGAAGTCGGGGATGTGGCCGTCGACTTCACCATCGCCACCACCGCCGGATGCCGCCGCTTGATCCGCGCCGCCTTTGAACACGCGAAAAAGACCGGGCGGGACCGCGTTTCGATCGTGACCAAGGCCAACGTCATCAAGACGACGGACGGTAAGTTTTTGGCCATCGCCAAGGAAATCGCCAAGGACTACCCCGGTATCACCATGGACGACTGGTATGTGGACATCGTGGCCGCCAAGCTCGTCGACCCCAAACGCCGCCGCGATTTTCAGGTGCTGGCTTTGCCGAACCTGTACGGCGATATCATCACCGACGAAGCCGCCGAGTTTCAGGGCGGCGTCGGGACCGCCGGAAGCGCGAACATCGGCGCGCGCTATGCCATGTTCGAGGCCATCCACGGCTCCGCGCCGCGCATGGTCGAGGAGGGCCGCGATATCTACGCCGACCCCTGCTCGATGCTGCGCGCCTCGGTCATGCTGCTGGAGCATATCGGGCGCGGTGCGCAGGCCGGCGACTTGGAGCGCGCGCTGGACATCTGCTCATTTGAGGAAAAACGCCTGCAAATCACGGGCCGCGACACCGGCTGCACCTGCGCCGAGTTCGCGGACTATGTGTGTTCCAAGCTGACGACCGTTTGATCTGAGGAGGCCCCCATGCTGAGACGCGTGATTGCGACCGTGCTGTGCGCCGCCATGCTGGCGTGCGTGCCGGGGCTTGCCATGTCCGGCACGGTTTCCGACCCCGTTGTGACCAAGGGATATGTCGATCAGGTCTTCCTCCCCTCGCTGGAGCAGTACGCGAGCGACCGGGTCGACGCGTCCCTGGAGCTGATCGGCGCCGAGGCGCGGGAGCTGCTGGATCAACTGAAATTCCTGACTGAGAATAGCAAGGACGAGAACGCCGCGCGCAATGTCAGCAAGCGCCTGACCTTCCGCACCGGCACATTCCAGCCTGTCACGCTCGAACCCGGCTACGCTTTGATGGGCGGCGACGGCACGCAGTTCATCGTCCGGTCCGGCTGGGTACAGGCCGGCGCGGAAATGATAAATTTCACCGACGGCGCGCCGCTGATTTACAGCGCCAACGCCCCGCACGGCAAAATGATCGGCTGTATCGCCGGCGGAAGCCTAGTCGCCCACAACACCTCGGTCGTGATGGTCAAGGGCCATTACCGCGTCATCCTGCCGCCCGAGACGCGCGGCGCGGCCCACACCGAAGCGCTGCTGGCCATGGGCCTGATCGCCGGGACCGGAAGCGGCATGGAACTGGAACGCCTGATGACCCGCTCGGAAGGCGTGATTTTGATGCTGAACCTGTTCGGGGAGCAGGCGCGGGTGGCCGCGTATCCGAACCCGTCGCCTTTCCTGGATGTAAACGGCACATGGGCCGAACGCGGTATCGCCTACGCCCACAGCCGCGGCTATGTCAGCGGCGCGTCGCCGAACGCGTTTTTGCCCAACAACCTGTTCAGCGCCGATATGTTTTTCACGCTGATCTTGACCGCGCTGGGCTATGAAGGTCCGAGAGATTTCCAGTGGAACAACGCCATGGACTTCGCCGCCCAGACCGGCGTGATCCCGCGCGACTTTGTCGCCCCGGCGCGCGACCACTGGAACCGCGACCGCATGATGCGCGCGGCGTTCCACATCCTCGGCGCGAAGTATAAGGACACGAACACCACCGTGCTGGACAGGCTGATCGCAAACGGCGCCGTAGACCGCGCGGCCGCCGAGGCCGCCATGAAAAACGTCCGTTAGGTAAAGGGGACGCGCCTATCTTGAATATCACTGTATTCGGCAGCGGCCGCTGGGCCTCGTTTCTGGCTTGGTACGCCGCTTCCACGGGGCATGGCGTCCTGCTGTGCGGGCGCGAAGGCTCGGCTTCCTATGAAGGCTTGCGCGCGGAGCGGCGCAACGAGTTTTTGGCCCTGCCCGAAACCGTGCGGTATACCTGCGACCCGGCGGAGGCGTGGGCCTATGCCGACACCTTGCTGGTTTCCATCAGCGCGCAGCAATTGCGCGCGTTTTGCCTGAACCTTTCCGAAGCGGTCCCGGCGCTGCGAAGCGGCACGCCCACCGGAAAAACGCTGGTGTTGTGCATGAAGGGACTGGAAGACCCCACGGGCCTGCGCCTGACGCAGGTCGTCCTTGAGACGCTGGGGACCGTGGTACAGGCCGGCGTCTGGGTCGGGCCGGGCCACCCGCAGGACTTTGTGGCGGGCGTCCCGAACTGTATGCTGATCGACAGCGGGGACGCGGACCTGACGCGCGCGCTGGCCGACAGCCTGGCAAGCCCGCTGATCCGCTTCTACTATGGCGAGGATTTGATCGGCGCGGAGGTCGGCGCGGCGGCGAAGAATGTCGTCGGCATCGCCGCCGGGATGCTGGACGGCCTTGGCTTGGACGCGCTGAAAGGCGTTTTGATGGCGCGCGGGGCGCGGGAGATCTCCCGGCTCGTCGGCGCGCTGGGCGGCAGTCAATTGACCGTTTACGGCGTCTGCCACCTGGGCGACTATCAGGCCACGCTGTTCTCGCCGTACAGTCATAACCGTGCCTATGGCGAGTGCATCGTACGTGGGCAGGAGTATCCCTATCTGGCCGAGGGCGCGGCCACGGCGCGCTCGCTGCTGCACTTGTCCGAACGCACCGGCGTCGAACTGCCGATCTGCCACGCCGTCGCGCGGACGATCGCGCGCGAGAAGCCGCCGAAGGAGATACTGACCGATTTGTTTATCCGCAGTACGAAATCGGAGTTTTATTCGTAAAAATGTATCTAGTATCAGGGTATGATATAATATCAATGCAAGGGGGTCAAAGCATGATTAAGCAAGACGCCATAGACGGCATCCGTACTCTGCCGGACAGCGCGACATGGGATGATATTATGTATTTCCTGTATGTCAGTCAAAAAATCGAAAAGGGCATGAGGGATATCGAAAAAGGCGCGGTGTATGCCCATAGCGAGGCGCGCGAGAAATTGCGGTTACAATGAGCGAAATTATTTGGACGCAGGTCGCGCTGGATGATTTAGCCGGTATCCGGGATTATATCGCCCGGGATTCACTGTACTATGCGGAAAAATTTGTAGACGATGTGTTTACAGCGGTAGAACGCCTTGAACAATTCCCGGAGAGCGGCCGGAAAGTACCGGAACGAAACGATCAAAATTTTCGGGAAATCATATTCGGCATGTACCGAATCATCTATCGGCTGGTTCGTGATAATGTATACATCGTTACGGTGGTTCACGGCAAACGAGATTTCAGGCCGGATGGATGAACGCAGAGGTTGTAGCTATGGAAATCAAAATCATCGAAGCCAATAAGAAAGACTATCTGGATTTACTCCTCTTAGCCGACGAACAAGAGGATATGATCGGCAAATATTTAGACCGGGGCGTCCTGTTCGCCTTATATGACAACGGCCTGAAAAGCGTGTGCGTTGTGACGGACGAGGGCGGCGGCGATTTTGAAATCCAAAACCTGGCTACTTATGAGAAGGATCAAAGAAAAGGCTATGGGCGAGCTTTAATCAACCATGTTTGCGGCCATTACCAAGGGCCAGGGCGGACGATGTACGTCGGTACGGGGGACAGCCCGCTTACGGTCCCGTTTTACGAAAACAGCGGCTTTGTTTTCTCCCACCGCGTTGAAAACTATATACTCCAGCATTATGATAAACCCATATTTGAAGATGGCATCCAACTCAAGGACAAGGTGTACTTCAAACGAAACCTATAGATAAGAAAGGGCGGATCGCTCATGCCCCGTCAGCGCATCGACAAGGAAAACTATTACCTCGACATCGCCGCCACGGTGTCGGAGCGCAGCACCTGCCTGCGCCGCCGCTATGGGGCGATCATCGTCAAAAACGACGTGATCGTCTCCACCGGCTACAACGGCGCGCCGCGCGGGCGGCTCAACTGCATCGACAAGGCCGAGTGCCTGCGCGATCAGATGAACATCCCCTCCGGCGAACGGTACGAGCTGTGCCGCAGCGTCCACGCCGAGGCCAACGCGATCATCTCCGCCTCGCGCGAGAACATGCTGGGCGCGACGCTGTACCTTGTCGGCTACGACCGCCAAGGCGAGCTGATCGCCGCCGAGTCCTGTACCATGTGCCGCCGCCTGATCATCAACGCCGGCATCCACCGCGTCATCGGACGCGCCGGGGCGGCGACGCCGGATAAGTATACGGTAACGCGGGTAAAGGACTGGGTGGCCGAGGAAAATTGAGCGCGGCGGGAACATACACGCAAAGGGCGTCCCCCTGCCGGGAACGCCCTTGCCTTTATAACCCCTACTTCCCCGCCGCTTTCCGCGCGGCTTCCGCCTGTTGTAACAGCAATTGCTGCTGGCGGATCGTGTTGCTCAGCTCGTCCTGCCGCTTCTGGTACTCGAACATCAGCCGCTGCCACTCGGCGGCGGCGTTGTCTTTGGCTTGCTGGTAGTCAAACTGGCTGTTCCACTGGTCATCCTTCGCAGTGTCAAGCTGCTGCTGATACGCAAACTGGCTCTCCCACTGGGCGTCCTTCACGCCGTCGCGCTGCTGCTGGTACAGCAGCTCCTGCTGGCGCGCCAGCTCCGCCATGGCGTTCTGCGAGCGGTTGTAATCCAGCTGGCTTTGCTTCCAGTAATTATCCGCCTCCAGCTGGGTCTGACGCCAGTAGTTGTCCGTATCCTGCTGGCTCTGCTTCCAGTAGTTGTCGTACGAAGCCGTGTACTCCCTCCACGCGTTGTCCTGGGAGGTTTTCTCAAGCTGGCGTACATAGTCGTTCCATTGGCTCTGCGCCTGGGCCTGAAGGCCGGACAGCTGATTGGCCAGCGCGGTCTGCCCGGCGGCCCGCGCGTTGTTGATGGCCCCGTCGATCGTCAAAAGGGCCTTGGCGCGCTCCAAGCCGATCCGGTTGCGCTGATCCTGCCAGGTGGTTTCAAGCTGGACCTGCCGCGTCTCGCTCAGGCCGCCGCTGTAGCCCATCGCCGCCAATTGCTGCGGCAGGGCGTCCCGCGAGCGCAGATAGGCGATGTACGCCTGCCGCGCCAGCTCGTCGGCGTCCTGCTCGACGCCGCGCTTTTGCAGGTTCAGCGAGTCGACCGCCTGCGTGAGCTGCGTGTCGTAGAGGGCCTTGGCCTGCGCCTCCATATTGGCAAAGCCGCTGCCGGCGTAATAGGAATCGTAGCTCGGGACGCCCGGCATGGCCGGGGGCGTATAGACCGGGGCCTGATACGAGGGCGGCGTGTAGGCCGGGGCCGCCGCGGGAGCCGGGGTGCTGTACGCCGGGGCCGGAACCGGCGCCGCCGCCGACGGAAGCGAACCGTATGACGGGGCCGCCGGCGCCGTGTTCAGCGGGATGTACTGGGAGCCGTCCGGCCCGCCGGAATATCCCATTTGGCCCCGGAGGGCCTCTCCGGCTTCATGGGCGGCGAGCATCCCCGCCTTGTTGCCCTGCTCTTGGAAGGTTTTGAACATATCCGCGTAGTAGTCCATCATCACCGACAGGTCCGGGCGCGTGGCCCGCATCTCGGCGTCAAAGTAACTGCCCAGCGGCGTGTAGCTGCTGCTCATTGGTGTGATCGTCCTTTCGTTAGTTGAGTTCAGTTTTTGGGGTCGTCGGTATCCTTGTCGTCCTTGGTTTCCTTGCCGGCTTTATCGGGCCCGTCATCCCGCAGGGCCAGCAATATGTCTTTCAGCTTTTGCGGGAACGGGACGCCGCAGGCAGAGACGTTCTCCAGAACGCTCAGGCCCTCCGTGGCGATGTAGTAGCCGACCGCCAGCCCCCGCAGAATCGGCGCGTCGGGCAGCATCAGCCCGTCCAGCGCGGCGGCGACGCCTATGATCACGTAGATCATGGCCTTGCGCAGCCCGCCCTGAAACGCCGTCTTAGAGTACATCGTCTTGTTGATAACGCCCTTCAGCAGCCCGGTCACGTAATCCGCGACGGTGAAGCCGATCAGCGTCATCAGCCAGATATCAAAGCCGCCCAGCAGGTTTGCCAGCATCGTAACGGCGATGCCCAGCGCGCCCTTAACGGCGAGCAGTTTACTGTCCATATCTTAAAAGCTCCTTCATTGGTTACTGTCCATCCGCGCCTTTACGTCGCGGCGGAAATGGTCCATATTCCGCCCGTGCAGCGGGAACCAGTGCATCACGTCGGCGTGGTTGGACGCGATCTTGCGCTGATGGCCCTCGCTGTGGCAGATCACAACGCCGTCGGCCAGCGGGTCGAGGCGGTAGGTCTTGCACAGCATGGCGGTCAGCTCCGCGGCGTTGTCATACGCCGCGTTGAAATACTCCCCCGCGCCCGCGTGCCCCGGGGTATAGACGCACCATTTTTCCGGCTCGGCCTGAAGCGCGCGCCACGTGTTCGGGCCGACGCTGCCGTCAACGGCCAATTTTCTCGATCTCTGATAGTCCTTGACCGCCTGCTCGGTCTGCGGCCCGAACGAGCCGTCGATCGCGCCGGGGTAAAAACCGCCTGCCCGCAGCTGCATTTGGATCGCGCGGGTACACAGCGCGCGGGCGGAGCCGCGCCTGGTGACCGGCTTATACGCCAGCAGCATCAGCTCCGGCTCACAGATCTCAAACGAGATGTGCGTGCTGTTGGCCGACGGCCCGCCGCTGTACGCGGCCCCGCAGTGCCAGCCGCGCATGGTCCACGGCAGGGTCTGGATCACGCCCCGGTCATCCAGAAAGGCGTGGACGGCGACCTCGATCTTGGGCTTGTTCCAGCGCGCGGGCCACGCGGCGGCCATCACGCCGGGGGTCGCGGTGCTATGTATCATGACGCCCTTTGGGGCGATCGTCCGATCCGCTTTATAGCAATCGTTTTGGGTCAGAAATTGCTGGGATATTTTCATGAACTTTAAGTCCTTTCCGATATATATGATATCTTATGCCGTTTTCGGGCGCCTGGCTCTTCTAGTTTTCACACGGATACGACACGCACAGCGCCGGACGCCAAGGGACGCCCTTGTACTCGTGGTTGATGATGCCGTTGGACTGCAAGATGATACGGCTGGCCTCATCGTCCGTGCCGGGCGCGGAGACGGCCGGGAGATTGACCTTCGGGCGCATCCCCACCGGAAGGATGGCGGCCATGCCGGATTGCGTAAGGTTTTGCGACGCCGCGCCCTGCAAGTACACGATCCCGTTGATCTTACAGACGCGCAGACCCGGCTCCCACGCGCCCATATAGCTGTCCAGCACCGTCCACGCCACGGCCGTATCCCCATGCGCGCAAAGCGAGGAGATAAACGTGACCCGGTAATCCGATCCGGTGTAGACCGCCTCAAACAGCGTGTCGGCGGGGATGGCGGTCGCGCCGCGGAACGGCGTGTAGACCGGCAGCGGCTCCATATCCCCGATTTTCAGGGTCTGCGCGGCGGCAAGGTTGCTCAGGGATGTATGCGTTTTATAGCGGACGCGCGCGCCCGTACGAAGCGGCGCGGCAGGCGCGGGCAGGACAAGCCCGAAGAGGTTGCCTGACGTGACGCCCAAATCGACGCATATCGCGTCGGTCAGGGCGAAGATATCGGCCTTCCGGCCCGTCGGGTCATAGACCGTCGCGCCCATGGCGCCGCCGGAAGAGGGGTCGGCGCGGTAGGCTTCCCACTCGTCGATGACGGCGTTCAGGGACGGGGCCACTTTTTCGCGCACCAGCCGGTCAAACACGCTTTTGTTCTGCGCCGGCGTACCCGAAAGGACGTCCGGCTCGGCCGCAACGCCGTATTCGCTGACGACCGCGTTTGTGATGCGGGGGATAGACATGGGGTGTTCACCTCTCGTTTTAATATTTGTCGTGGATGCCGCTCTCGCTGTATTCCAGCGCGAGGCTGTACAGGCCGAACGGCTCGCGCATAGCTTCGTTGGCGAAGCGGATGCGGGCCTTGTCGGTCTTGCGGACGCGGATGCGCCCGGTCACGGACTTCGGCGTCCGGTTCGAGGAAAAGCTGACGCCGTTCCAGTCAAAGTATTGCAGATCGAGGAATTGAAACTTTCCGCTTGTCCGCAGGATGGTCTGCCAAAGCCCCTTGCGCTGGACGCGCACGGCGACGCTGGTCACGGGCGCGGACTGCAAACTCACGGAGACGCGGCGGAAGGTCTTGTTGCGGAAGAAAAACTTCCCGCTCAGGTCCGGGGTGTCCCAGTGCGCGGCGATGGGCCGCCCGTCGTCGCCGTACGACTGCGGGCTGTCCGCGTCGGTATAGAACCGCCCGACGCGCCCGTCGTCCGTGCCGAAGCAGAGCTGCCCGTTCTCCTGCCACATCACGCGCGCGCCGATGTCGGTCCAAAGGTAGCACTCGCACTGGTGGCTGGAGTACGGCTCGGCGGTCTGATAGGTCTTTTGCAGGCCGTCCAGCAGGTACACGCGCTCGTTCAGGGCCAGCAGGTAAAAGTCGCCCCAGACAATGGCGAAAGCGTTTTCAGGCCCCGGCTCGCGCTGGAGGGCCGGCGCGATGTAGAAACTGCGCTGCTGGGAGTACCGCTCTCCGGTCAGCTCCTCGGCGGTGATTGAATAGACCCCGCGCCTAGTTAGGAAAAACGGCTCCTTGCCCAGGGTGGCAAACGCGTCGGGCGCGATGGCCGCCTCGCCGCTGAGGGTGTTGACCACGGGGAAGGCCCCCTGCCCGTCCATCATCACGCCGCTTCGGACGATGATCCCGCCCGTCCCGGCCCCGGTGCGCAGGTGCGCGGCCAGCAGATTGCCGACGACGCTGTAGCCGACGATCTCGGCGCTGTCCTGCCCAAGACCGGCAAACCACGTGTCGCCGAAGTAGGTGGGGTCGCCCATCTGGGAGTAAAAATCCATGCCCGGAAACTCGGGGTTGCCGGATAGGAACAGCCGGTCGGGCGCGCCGCCCACGCCATAGGCTTCCATCACGGTACAGCCCAGGATTTTTCTCACGCTGTCGGGGCGGTCCTTGGCGGCGGTGATGCGTACGTTGTCATGCCCGCTGACGGGCGACGCGCCGGGCGCGGTGTTGAAGGTCACGGTCCCCGCCGCCCGGTCGACGCCGTACTGGCCGGAGCCCATCGTCACCCACTGACCGCTTGCGTTCAGCGTTTCGACGGTCACGGCGTCGCTTGCCAGTTCCTTGGAAGTCAGCTGGTACACGCGGTCGGAGCCGTTTGCGAGGAACTGCTCCCGCCAGCGGCGGCTGAGAAGGTTCAGCGGCTCCAGCACCGTCCCGCCGCCGGACGGCGCGCGGGAGATCATCAGCGTGGGGATATAGGCGCTGTCCTCGGCGGCCGTGAACGCGCTGCCGTCAAACAGCAGGAAACGCTTTCCGTCCAGGATACAGAGCTTGCCGCCCAAGGTCCGCGAACGCGAGCGCGTGTCGGACATGCCGGTAAAGACGCGCCCCGCGGTTTCCCCCGGCGCGGTCCAGTGCAGGCGCGTCCCGGCGTGGACGATGCGGATGTTTTTCCAGAAATGCACGCCGTTTATGCGGGCGGGATTGCCATTGCTTTCGGTATAGCGCGCGCTTTCCGTGACATAGCCCGGGCGTTTGCGCACTTTGCCCATTTCGCCGCGCACCATGTTCGGCGCGTCAGGCGAGCGGCTGGGGTCGACGTTGGAGGGCGCGTTGTTCAGGTCGATGCCGCGGAAGCGGTCGATTTGAAAGATTTGCCGCATATCACCACCACCCCGTCACGCTTCGGAACGCCCGGCCTCCGGCCCGCAAGCGCGGTGCGGAGCGGCGCAGGGTTTCCAGCCCCACGTCAAATTCCTGCCGGTACAGCGTCGCCAGCGCGGGGTCGTCGTCCTTGTAGAGCTGCGAGGCCATGTACAGCGGAAGCAGGACTTCCGCCTCCGGCGGCAGCGACAGCGCCTGGTCGTCCGGGGTGTCCTCTGACAGCGGCGCGGGGTAGGCGTAGTAGTAAACGATGTACTCGCCGCCGGGGACAGCCGGAAGCCAGAGGATGCTTTCGCCCTCGGTCTGCGCGGTGTCCGCCGGGGCGTGCCCGGCGGGGGAACTCAGGTATATCTGCTCCGGGTCCAGCGCGTAGAAATCCGGGGCGGCCTCACGCAGGTCACAGCGAAGCATGTTGCCCGGCGTTTCGCCGTCCGCCGCCATGACCAGACGCCGCTGGATAAAACGCCCGGCGGTCGCCAGCAGCGACAGGCCCTCGTTGGCCGCGTGCGGCATCGCGGGCAGATACGGCTCCGCCAAGTCCTGCGCCAGCGGGTCGTCCCCGCCGTACGCGAACATCTTTTGCAGGGCGATCGTCTTGATCTCTCCCCAAGTCATACAGCATGTCTCCTGTTCTGAAAGGTTTTGGTTGGCTTTAGCTGGGATAAGGCTACCATGCGGGCAGGGTGACAAACAATGACATGGGGAACACGACGAGCGGGAAATAAACTTCCGATTGACATTTGCGGATGTTTTGTGTATGCTATTACTGAGGTGAATAAAATTATGTCAGATACACGTTCAAGCGGTATGCACATCCGGGTCAATCCGGTAATAAAAGCAAATGTTGAACCGATCCTTGCCGCAATCGGTTTGTCTTTCAGCGATGTCTTTAACCTCACGCTGAATCAAATTTATCTTAAACGCAAAATCCCCTTTGAGTTGTCCTCTGTACAGCTGACCGAAAACGGCTATACCCCGGAATTTGAAGCGGAGGTTCTGGCAGCGTCCGAAGAAGCCTATGCCGCTGTTGCGAATGGTGCTAAAACCTATAAAAACGCGGCTGAACTTCGGGCGGCGTTAGAGGCGGAGGAAGATGATGAATGAGGAGCATCTGTATACTGTTTTTCCGTCCTCTCAATATAAACGGACGCGCAAGCTCGCTCAAAAACGGGGATTTGACATGGGGAAACGGGCAGCAAAAAGCCGGCGCGGCTTTCGTCGCGTCGGCTTGTTTCGTATGAGGTTTTTCCGTCAACTGGCGGCGGTACCCGTCGTCGCAGGCGCGGGGGCAGGCGCGGCGGTAGCCGTACCGACCACCGGCTGCGGTCCCTCTCCCGTTCCCGTATCCGTCCCCAAAGTCAGCATCACCGCGTCATAGGTCTGCTGGGTCAGCTGCGGCATCTCCCCGCCGGACATGGCGGCCAGCTTGGCGAAGGCGTCATGCACGGCCTCGCGGAAACGCTCGGTCTTGGCCGGGTCGCCCTCGGCCATATCGCCTACGAAGCCGACGATCTGGGCGGCCACCGCCTCGGGACTGAGCGGTGCGCCCGTGCCTACGACCTCCCGGGCGCGGGCCAGCAGCTCCTCGCGGGAGGGGCCGATGTCCTTGGGGCGCAGGTTCGGGTCGATGCGCAGGGCAATGTGCCCGTAAAGCAGCTGATAGAACTGGTTGCCCTCGCTGTACTGCTTGGTGATGAGCTTTTCGGCCATGCGGCTGAGGATCATGTCCATCGCGCTGGGCTTATGGGAGCCGGAGGCCTGCGCCTTCGTATAGGTCGCCGAGGGTTTGAGCGACAGCCCGGGGTCCTGCTTGGCAGGCACGGGCGCGACATACAGGGACGAACGCTTTGACGCCGCGGACTGCGGCGGCATGACAGCCGGAGGCGCAACGACCGGCGCGACGGGGCCTTTGATCCCTACGGACGTCACAGAGATAGCCATCTTGGTTCCCTCCAATACTACGGGCAAGCATCCTGACTGCCCGGATGTTCCTAAGTCTATTATCGAAATAGGGAAAGGGGTACTTTAGAGGACAATTGTGATGTTTTTGTGAGGTGAGGCGTCGTCCGCGGTCACGCCTCCAGCGCCGTGCGCAGCGCGCGCACCTTCCGCTCCGTCTCCTCCTCCGTGTCGCCGAAGGTCGCGCTGCCCGCCACGAAAATATCGGTCCCGGCCTGCGCGCACCGGACGATGTTGTCCTTGCGGACGCCGCCGTCGATCTCGATCCGGCAGGCAAACCCCCGCAAGTCTATTATACCGCGCAGCTCGCCGATGCGTTCCAGCGAGCCGGGCAGGAACCCCTGCCCGCCGAAGCCCGGCTCCACCGTCATCAGCAGGATCATGTCCGCGTATTCCAGAAACGGCTCCACGGCGGCGACGGGCGTACCGGGCTTGACGGACAGCCCCGCGCCCACCCCCAGCTCATGAATACGCCGCAGGCAGGCAGTTGCCGGTTCCGCGCCGATCTCGGCGTGTACGGTGATGACCGACGCGCCGCCCTCCGCGAAGGCGTCAATGAGCGTCAGCGGCTCAGTCACCATCAGATGTACGTCTAAAGGCAAAACGCCCGCCCGCGCCAAGGCCGCGCAGGTCTGCGTCCCAAAGCTCAAATTCGGCACAAAATGCCCGTCCATCACGTCCAGATGCAGCAGGTCCGCGCCGCCGCGCCGCGCCGCCTCCGCGTGGCACAGCAATTGCAAGGGGTCCGCCGCCAGCAGGGAGGGCGCGATCAGGGGCCGGTCGGAAGTATGGTCAAACACGCGGCTACAGCACCTCACATAGTATGGACTGCGGACCGGTAGCTCCGGCCCGCTTTACAGATAAATGGGGCTGCCCACGCCCCGCGCGGGGCACGGGCAGCCTCTCTTATCCGATAGGGAAACCCTAGTGCGTTTTGTTCGGCTTGATTTTCCAAATCTCGTCCGCGTACTGCCGGATCGTGCGGTCGGAGGAGAATATGCCGCTCTTGGCGATGTTGACCAGCGACATCCGGTTCCATGTCTTGGGGTCGCGGTACAGCCCTTCCAGCTTCTCGTGCGCCTTGACATAGCCGTCAAAGTCCCGCAAAACAAAGAACTCGTCGTTGTAGTCCAGCAAGCTGCGGGCGATGCTGGCAAACTCGTCGCCCGGCACGTTGCCCGACAGCCCTCCGCGGATATAGTCCAGCACGCGTTTCAGGCGCGGGTCTGAGTTGTAGACCTGATTGGCGTTGTAATTGCCTTTGGTGTAATAACTCAAAACCTCCGCCACGCTCAGGCCGAAGCCGATGTAGTTTTCCGCGCCCACCTGCTCCTCGATCTCGATGTTCGCGCCGTCGGCGGTCCCAATGGTGACCGCGCCGTTCATCATAAACTTCATGTTCGATGTACCGGACGCTTCCTTAGACGCCGTGGAGATCTGCTCGCTGACCTCGGCGGCCGGGAAGAGGCGTTCGGCCAGCGTGATGCCGTAGTTCTCCAAGAACACGAAGGCCAGCTTGCCTTTGCAGGCCGAGGAGGAAGCCAGCAGACGCGAAGTCTCATTGGCCAGCTTGATGATGGATTTGGCGTAGTAATAGCTCGGTGCGGCCTTGCCGGCCATGATGAACGTGCGCGGCGTGCCGATATCCTCGCCGCACACCAGCCGGAAATACAGATGCAGGACATGCAGGATGTTCAGAAGCTGGCGCTTGTAGGCATGGATGCGCTTGACCTGCACGTCGAAGATCGAGTCGGGGTCGATGATCAGGCCGTCGTTTTTCTGCTTCACGATGTCGGCCAGCAGGACCTTATTGCGCCGCTTGATGTCCTCCATAGCCTTCAAAACCCCGGCGTCGTCCTTGTGCGCTTCAAAGTCCGCCAGTTTTTCGGGATGCCGCACCCAGTCCTTGCCGATGGTTTCGCACAGCAGGTCCGACAATTCCGGGTTAGCCTTCATCAGCCAGCGGCGGTGGGTGATGCCGTTGGTCTTGTTGTTGAATTTCTTCGGATAGAACTCATAAAAATCGTGCAGGATGGTCTGTTTCAGCAATTCCGAATGCACCGCGGCCACGCCGTTGACGGAGAACGAGCCGATGATGGCCAGATGGGCCATGCGCACCTCGCCGCCGTGGATGATCGACATGCGGTCGACGCGCCAGTTGTCGCTGGGGTACTTCTTGCGCACTTCCTCGCAGAAGCGGCGGTTGATCTCCTCGATGATCATAAAGATGCGCGGGAGCAGGTAGCGGACCGTCTCCACGGGCCACTTCTCCAGCGCCTCCGGCATGATGGTATGGTTGGTGTAGGCGATCGTGTTGGTGGTGATGCGCCAAGCTTCGGACCATTCCATGCCGCAGTCGTCCAGCAATAGGCGCATCAGCTCCGGCACGGCCAGCGAGGGATGCGTGTCGTTGATCTGGACGCAGATGTACTTATCCAGCATGGCGATGTCGCGGCCCAACCGGCGCCGGTAATGGCGCAGGATGCTCTGCAAGCCCGCGGACACGAAGAAATACTGCTGTTTCAAGCGCAGCTCGCGGTTCTTGAAGTTGGAGTCGTCGGGGTACAGCACCTCGCTGATGGCCTCGACGGCATACCGGTCGGAGACGGCGTTGATGTAGTCGCCGCGCGAGAAGCTGGCGAAGTTGAAGTCGCGCTCGTCCTCTGCGACCTCCGCGCTCCAGAGGCGCAGCGTGTTGACTGTGTGCGTCTGATACCCGGCGATCGGGATGTCATACGGCACGGCGCGGATGCGCAGCGCGTCCTCGTAGACAAACTTCAGGCCGTGGTCCTCACGCGGGACGGGATAACAGCGCCCGCCGAGCAAAACCTCGACGGACTTGTCGGCCTTGCGGAATTCCCACATGTTGGCCTCGCGCAGCCAGTTGTCAGGCAGCTCGACCTGATAGCCGTCGACGATGCGCTGGGAAAACAGGCCGTACTTATAGCGGATGCCGTTGCCGTTGCCTGCGTAGCCCATGGACGCCAGAGAATCCAGAAAACAAGCGGCCAGACGCCCCAAGCCGCCGTTGCCGAGGCCCGCGTCCGGCTCGGCGTCCAGCAGGGTGTCCAGCTCGATGCCCAGTTCCCGCAAGCCCTCTTCGCAGGATTCGCGCGCACCCAAGCTGAGAAGGTTGGACTCCAAAAAGCGGCCCAGCAGGAATTCCAGCGAGAAATAATAGACCTGTCTCTCGCTTTCGCGTAAGTACCGGGCGTTTGTCTCGATCCACGCCTCCGTGATGTCGTCGCGGATCAATGACGCCAGCGCGGCGTAAGCGTCCGAAGTTGTCGCATCCTCCAGCGGCTTGCCGAACATGGTGGACAGCTTGCGCTTGAACGCGCTCTTAAAATGTTCCTTGTTCTTCAACATGCCGGTTCTGCTCCCCCTATTCGTTCCGTATTTATGTATTATACCAAGCCCGGAAAGAAAATGCAAGGGGGACAAGCGCATTAAAACATCCTGGCCAAAAAATCAGCCGCCGTCCGGGGCCGTCCGCCTCAGCGCGATGTCGTAGGCTTTCTTATAATCCCCGATCTGCGCGCAGCAGTCCTCCATGGCCTTAAAGACCAGCGCGCGCCCGTCGGGGTCCAAGGTTTCCGCGGGAAACGCCTCCAAAAGCTCCAGGGCCCCCGGCGCGTCCTGGGCGCAAAGCAGGACGCGCGCTTTCAGGCACAGCGCCGCCGCGCGGACAAACGGCCGCTCCTCAGCCGCCAGCAAGCCGGCCAACCGTCCGATCTCCGCGAGCTGCTCCGGCGCGCCCAGAACTTCCCTGCCCTCGTCCACAAAGTAGCTCATCGGCAATTCCAGCGCCCCGGCGATGTGCGCCAGCGTCTTGACCGACGGCGTCGCGCTGCCGTTCTCGATCTTCGAGAGCATGTTGCGCGTCATATAATCGCCCACGACGTCTTTCTGCGTCATCTGCTTGCGCAGGCGCGCCTCGCGGACCCGAATGCCCAAATTCATATCGTCCACCCTTTTTCAGTTGGGTTACGCAGGTAATCCGTAGTTACTCTCAGTATATCACGCCTCCCCCGGAATTGCAAGCCGGGTTGGAAGAAAAATTTTGAATCCCCGAAAAAAACCGCTTGACAAACGCCGCCGGTGAGGATATCATAAATAAGGTAAGCTAAATTCACACTCCATAGTTCGCCATGGACCGACGCCGGAACGCTTGATTACTGAAAAGGGGGTACATACCCATGTTGGACTGGCTGAACGCTTTATCCGCCGCGGAGCGCGTGTTCCTGTACGTCGCCGCGCCCGCTTCGCTGGTCATGGTCATCCAGACGGTCATGCTGTTTTTCGGCGGCTCCGACAGCGGCTTGGACTCCGATGTGTCCGGCTTGGGCGACGCCGGGGACGTAGGCGGCGGGCTTGACGCCGGCGACGGGTTCGATATAAGCGGCGCGGCGGATACCGGCCTTTTGGACGCTGGCACGGGCGCGGGCCTCCAGTTCATCACCCTGCGCGGCGTCATCGTGCTGCTGACGGTGTTCGGCTGGTCGGGGCTGTGCGCCATGCAGGCGGGCATGGGCCTGACGCCGGCGATCCTGCTGGCCACGGCGCTGGGGCTCGGCTCGCTGGTCGGCGTGGCCTATCTGGTGCGGGCGGTCATGCGCCTGCAATCCGTCAACCCGCTGAATTACCGCGCCGCGCTGGGGCAGAACGCCGACGTCTACCTGACCATCCCGCCGAAGGGGCAAGGCTCCGGCAAGGTCATGCTGACCTTGGACGGCGCGCTGCGCGAGTACGACGCCGTCACCAACAGCGACGGCGCCATCAAAACCGGCGAGGTCGTCCGCGTGACGGACCTGATCCACAACTCCGTCATGGTCGTGGAAAACGAATAACATCATAGGAG
>Ga0082212_10004623_pt1 | contig 19002 bp, 12 predicted proteins | sample TergutNt197P3_FD_71548 | JGI IMG/M metagenome (GOLD analysis project Ga0082212, IMG submission 71548) | Neocapritermes taracua P3 segment gut microbial communities from Petit-Saut dam, French Guiana - Nt197 P3 | ecosystem: Host-associated > Arthropoda: Insects > Digestive system > Gut ... | reverse complement strand
TAAATTATAGTCCTATAAAGGATAAGGCAGTATCCTTTTAAAGGTAAATGCGGTATCCTTTTAACCAATACTGGTGCGGATTCGCAGGAAAAGTGTTAATTTATGTAATTTTTAGACATAAAATCAATATTTATTACTTTTAGCAATGCAAATAAATAGATAAAATAAAACTTGATAATAATTTTTAAGTTTTTTTCTTATTTTTGTATATGTTTAAAGAAGAAACATCTAATATAAATACCTTTGATTTCGCAAAAATAGAATTTACTGACCCTATAGCAACATATATCAGCAGCAATAATGAACGAATTCCTATTAATGATGAACGAGTTTTAGTTCTTATTCCTGCAATGAATGATATTACGAGTAGATTATTTGCTTCTGCATTTAAAAGTTGTGGTATTAATTCAGTAGCATTAGATATTCATACAGCCGAAGCAATGAAATATGGTAGAGGTGTAGCAAATGGGAAGGAATGTCTCCCAATAATACTAATGGCAGGAAATTTATTACATTACATAAAAAATAATTGGGATGGTAAAAAACATTTAGTTCATTTTCAAGTTCAAGGTGCAGGGAATTGCCGATTGGGACAATATCCTGTATTTTTATCACAAATGTTGGAACGACTGAAGTTAAAAAATGTTGCTAATATGGTATTGATGAACGAAGATGGTTTTGCAGGATTAGGAAATGATTGGTCATTGCGTGCAGTTCAGGGTCTAATTATTAGTGATGTTTTAGAGGATATTCGTTCAGGTATTATGGCAAATGCGATTAATAGTGAGTATGGGATGGAAGTGTTTAATAATGAATTAACTAAATTAGAGAATGATTTTGCTAATAAACCGAAGGAAATTTATAATTTAGTAGAACAATTTGCTATCACAATTAAGAATAAAGTTCCCGCCAAAACTACTCCTCAAAATTTCAAACAAATAGCAATGATTGGTGAAATATTTTGCAGAAAAGACGTATTTGCACATAAGTGGCTTAATAAATATTTTGCAGAAAAAGGTTTCACTTTGAAAATTGCATATATTAGTGAATGGATTGCATATATAGATTATCTTATATCTATTGACTTGTTGGAGTCAGATAAATCTATCGTAAAGAAGTTTGAGCGTATGCTACGTAATTTTTTTATGAAAGATACAGAAAAGAAAATAAAAAAAGCATTATCTAAATCAGGTTATTATGAGTTTGAAAGAATGAATGTAGAACCTGCTTTATCGCATAGCAAACACATTGTTCCGTTAGAATATAAAGGTGAGCCAGGACTTACGCTTGGTATTGCATTAAATGATTGCCCTGAAAAATATTGTGGTATAATTAATTTTGGTCCTTTTGGATGTATGCCTACAAGATTTGCAGAAGCCGTGAGCGTTCCTGAAATGAAAATTAAATATAAAAATATTGCAAAGAAAAAAAATAATCCTAAATACGTCCCTCATCCTAATTTTGATGATGAAATGGATATACCTTTTTTGACAATAGAATCCGATGGCAATCCTTTTTCGCAATTAATAGAGGCACGATTAGAAACATTTATAATGCAAGCAAATAGAGTATTCGAAAAAGTGAAATAATATTTTAAAGATTATAGCAATTACTTTACCTTTTTTATCTCTTCCAATTCGTTAGATTTATTTTCCCAATCAGATATTTTTTCTTTAATTTGCGATTGTATTTTACTATATTCTTGCTGCTTATTATTTGCTAATGTTGGTTGACTCATAAATTTTGAATCTTGAAACAATTTTTCTAATTCTTCTGATTCTTTTTCTAACGTTGCAATTTCAGATTCTAATTTTGCGATTTGTTTTACTAAACGGTTTTCTTCTTTTTGCTGATTTTTCTTTGTTGTGTCTGTTTTACTTTGTTTTTGAACATCAGATTTAGAATAGTATTTACTATATTTTTCATTTTTAATTTGTTCTTCTAATTGAGTTAAAAGTTCTAAATTATTCTTTTCTAAATAATAGTTTATATCACCTAAATATTCTTTAATTGTTCTATTTTTAAATTCAATCGTTTTTTCTGTGAGTCCTGACAGAAACTCTCTGTCGTGAGAAACGATAATCAATGCTCCTGTAAAATTAGACAATGCCTGTTTCAAAACATCTTTGGAAATCATATCTAAATGATTTGTTGGCTCATCAAGTATAATCAAATTAGCAGGTGTAAGCAGCAATTTACACAAAGCAAGACGTGCTTTTTCACCACCTGAAAGAACCTTCACCTTTTTATAGACGCTGTCGCCACTGAATAAAAATGCTCCAAGTAATGAACGAATTTTAGGACGAATATCCCCAATCGCCGCTTTATCAATAATATCTAATACAGTCATATCGCCTGATAACATTTCGGCTTGATGTTGTGCAAAGTAAGCAATTTCAACCCCTCCACCATAATTTAATGTGCCATTATAACTTTCAGTTTTTGCAAATATTTTTGCAAGTGTAGTTTTTCCTTCTCCATTTTTCCCAACAAAAGCAATTTTTTCAGATCGTTCAATAGCAAAATCAATTTTATCTAAAACTATTTTTTCTCCATCGTATGATTTTGTTAATTCTTTTGTTTCTACAATCAATCTTGAACTACGGGGTGGGTCAGGAAATTTAAATTTTAATGCTGAAACATTTTCAACTTCAACTTCTATTCTTTCAATTTTATCTAAAAGTTTTTGTTTAGATTGTGCCCTTGAAGCAAATGTTGCTTTCGCTTTAAATCTTTCAATAAAACGTTCTGTCTGTGCTATTTGTCGTTGTTGGTTTTTGTAGGCATTCATCTGTAATTCCCTTTGCTGTTTTCTTTGCTCTATAAATGCCGAATAAGAAAAAGGCATATCATAAACATTACCCAAAGAAAATTCTATCGTTCTATTAGTAATGAAATCAAGAAATGCCTTGTCGTGTGAAACAATTATAACATTGCCCGAATAATTTTTTAGAAAAACCTCAAGCCAACGAATAGAATCAATATCAAGATGATTAGTTGGCTCATCAAGTAAAATGCAATCAGGAGCAGAAAGCAAAATCTTTGCTATTTCAATCCTCATTTGCCAACCACCACTAAATTCAGATACTAATTTATTAAACTCCTCTCGCAAAAAACCCAATCCGAGTAATACTTGCTCTACATCCGCATCGCTACTATGCCCGCCAATTATACTAAATCGCTCGTCAATATCACTTAATTCGTGTAACAAAGCCATATATTCATCTGATTCATAATCAGTTCGTTCAGTAATTTCTACAGCAATTTCTTCTCTTCGCAACTCTAAATTGCGAATTTCTACTAATGCGGTTGCTGTCTCTTCAAAGACGGATAGTTCTGATTGTGTTTTTATATCCTGGGGAAGATACCCTATTTTATATCCTTTTGGAAAATTAACTTTTCCTGTTTCAGGTGACATTTCGCCTGCAATAATTTTTAGAAATGTAGTTTTACCTGACCCGTTTCTGCCAATTAACCCTATTCTATCATTAGGTTTAAGAGTAAACGAAAAAGAATCAAATAAATACTTACCACCAAATTGAACTGATAAATCTGACCCTGTTAGCATTATATTAGAATTATTCAAAGAATACAAATATACGATTATTTTTTGTAATTATGTATAGTTGAATGGTGATGCCTCAAAACTTGCAACGACTCAAATAGAAAAAAAACAAGAATTACTACCAGAATATAGTAACATACAGAGCAATGTTAGGTGTTGGATAGTTTGAATTATTTATAATTATATTTTTTATCTAATTTAACATTTGTATCCATATTATTCAAAAACCATTCAATATAAATGGACATAATTTGCCATATATTAGCATGATACATATCTTTATGTTTTCTATCTATTTTTTTAATAACCTTGGCATAATCTGGATAAACTATTTGTATTAAATCATACAGTAATTCTGCAAAAAAATCAATAAATCTTTTTTCTGATGAGTGAAAGTTATCTCTTTTAATATGATTTTCCATAATCTTAAATATTTTTGGCAATATTTCCAATGAAGAAGGGTATTTATTTAATGGATATGTTTTTAAAAACTCTTTATACCATTCGCTTGTCACAAATTTAATCGTCCAATATGGTAAATTGTCTATATATTCAATTTCTTCTTCTATAAATTTATCTGAAAATTCATGCTCTTTATCGTCTCTCAGCATTTGTGAAAGTTTGTCTTTTTGTTTTTTTTGACTAAACTCGACTATTTCTCCATCTGGTAATTCAATTTTCATTTTTGTTTTTTTTCTTTTTTCTTTTTTCATTTCTGGTGTTTCTTTCTGTATTTGCTGTAAAAATTCGTCTATTTGTATTCTTTGAATAAACTCAAATACTTTACCATCAGGCAATTCAATTTTCGTTTTTTGTTTTTTTTCTTTAGACATATTTTAATTAATAAATATTTTTAAAATTTTGATTTACAAAAATAAGAAAAAAAATTATAATTAAAAAAAGACAGGATTACATATCTGAAAAATCATACACGAAAAAGCAGAAAAATCAGCAACGTGTCCATTATTAAACATAATTTTTAATGATAAATATAAACAATTCCAATAAAATATATTATAATGGTTATTGGCATATTATTTGTTATATAGGTTTATAAAGTTTATTTGAATAATATTGAGCAAATTATGGATAAAACATTAAGAACCTCAGCATCAGGATTAAATGCACAACAAAGATATGTAGAAATTATTGCTAATAATATAGCAAATGTCAATACTACAGGTTATAAATCTGTGCGTCCTGAATTTCAAGACCTGCTATATGAAACATTGCGTCCTGCAGGTGCAATTAGTCGTAATGGAGTTGAACCACTAAATGCGGTTCAAATAGGTTCGGGAGTAGAGTTAGTAGGAACTGCAAGATATTTCCACCAAGGTGATGTTGTCGGAACTGCAAGAGAATTGGATTTGGCTATTTACGGAGAAGGTTTTTTTGTTGTGGAAATGCCTGATGGCACAAATGTTTATACGCGAGATGGAACTTTTTCTTTGAATGATGTTGGTGAAGTTGTTAATCCACAAGGATATAGATTAATACCAGGTATTTTTATTCCTGATGATGTCGTAGAAATACAAATTTCAAGAAATGGAACTTTTAATGTGTTAAGAAATGATAGCATTGAAGTGGAAAAAGTTGGACAGATTGAATTAGCAAGATTTGTTAATCCAGCAGGGCTTCGTGCTTTAGGTGAAAATATTTTTGTTGAATCGCCTGCAAGTGGCGCCCCTATTTTACAAGAACCAGGGGAAAGTAATACAGGTGAAATATTGCAAAAATATTTAGAAAGTTCTAATGTTAGTATTGTTGAAGAAATGGTTAATATGATTACTGCACAGCGTGCTTATGAACTTAATTCTAAATCAGTACAGACAGCAGACAATATTCTTGGAACCGCCACACAATTGAAAAGACAATAATATAATATTTTAATTTTATTTTGCGAGACAAGTATATTTAAAAAGTATCTATGGTGAAACTATACCCCCAATTCTTTCAGAGGTACTAATAATAATACCTACATTGATACAATTCTGTATTTGATTATTATTATCAGCACCTATAATTCCTCCAATACGATAATTATCACCATTTGTAATTATAGTTCCATAATTTATGCAATTTTCTATTATACTGTTAGTTGACGTTCCAATAATGCCACCTATTTGATTATAACCCATATCCACAGCTGTATGAATTATACTACCCGTATTAATACAACTTTTAATTTGTGCCTTAGAACCACCTGAAAATTGTGCAAACAGTAAATTACCTGATAATACGAACATTAAAATTAAAATTATTGTGTTTTTTTTATATTCATTTTTATTATCCTTGTAAAATTATTAAATAATATTACATTTTCTATATTACTGTTCTATTGTAATGGAAACTCTTCTATTTTTCATCCTTCCTGAAACAGTTTCGTTAGGGGCTATTGGCGTAAATGCAGCACCACCTCTATCTAATAATCTACCTCTTGAAATACCTTTGCTTAATAAATATTTAACTACTGCTGTTGCCCTTGCTACTGACCTGTCCATATTTTGTTTTTGCGTTCCTTGGTTATCCGAATGCCCTATTATACGAACTATGGCTCTTGGATGACTTTTTAGAAAATTAGCAATTTCATCTAACTGCTCTTTATTTTCTTTACTTAAAGTTGTAGCGGAAGAAGTAGTAAAACCCGTCAAATCCCAAGGACTACCTTCCAGTAAAGCAACCAGAGGCGAACCGCCTGTAGTCGGCGGCGTTTCTTGTGTTGCTACTTCTATTTTTACAGGTTCGGGTGCGGGTTCGGGAACATAAGCCAATTCAATAGAAGGTGGATTTTTTAATTCAGTAAATCCAGGAAATTCAAAACCTATTTCATTTCTTATATCAGCCATATAATCTACAGGAACTTCGCTATTCGGGTCATAATATAAAGTGTCTATTTTTATTTTATCAGTTGCTAATTTTATTTGCAAACCAATATTAACAACCATATCATTCCAATTAGAACCACGACTTGTTATTATATGTGTGCCACCTTTAAAATCCATAAATGGAGTAACTCTTACTCTATTATTAGCCGAAAAGAAATCTGCTATAAAAAAGTCATAACCAATACCCAAATTTATTAAAAATCTTGGCTTTCCTTTAAGGTCATCTATATTTATTTTATGATATATCTTTCCTGTATTTTCATAGTTTCTTTGTAAATAAGCAACAGATGAATAAGCCAAAGAAAGGTCTACTCCCCCCGTAACGAATAAACCATCAAATTGCGGAAATGTATATTTTGCATAAGGATTTATTGTAAAGTAAGTTAAATTAGCATTAAAATCATGCTCACCTTCAAGGTAAATAGGAACAGCATCCGAATATGAAATTCCATCTGACCCGATTTTAGATATTTTTTTATCAAAAGCACCTAATTTTAATCCAAAAGATAAATCTGATGTAGGACGCATCCATTCACCTAATATTCCAAAAGTATAACCCGTTCCTATCTTACTATAAAAATCTATTATAGTATTAAAAATATTTTGGTCATTTAGAGGGTCTATTAAACTTTTAAAGTTGCCAAAAGATAAACCGAAATTGGCTGTTCCAAAAGCACCATACCAATAATCATTTATTTTACGAACATAAAGAATCGTATCTTTTGTTTTTGGATTTATGTCATAACTATATATATCGGCATAGTCAATCAATCTTTCACGATAACTATCACCTTTTGAGTCGCCAGTATATTTTGGCACTTCTGCTGCCAAATTGTTCGAAAACACTAACACACAGATAAACGAAATTAAATAAATTACTATATTTCTCATTTGATTTTTAATTGATGCAATAAAATTATTCTATTTATTTTTGTATATTATATATACACTTTTTTATTTTTATAAAAAATACTATTTCATTAATTATGGAACATATCCTCTGATTACTTGAACTTTAACTGTCGCTGTAGATATTTCTACGGATTTATCATTTACAGGATATGCTACAAAAATTACTTCATATAATCCTTGAACCGCTAATTCAGATACATGAAAATCTGCATAATATACTCCTCGCGAAACATATTTCATATCTAACAAACCATTAACGTCATCATATAATTTCTTTACGCTTGCACCGTTTTGGTCAAACACCTCACAAGTTAAAAACACATCATCATCTACCGTATATCTGATTTTTGATTTTCCCGCACAAGGATTAGGTTCTGCTGTTGCTTGGGTTATTACGCCATTAGGTGTAAGAAGATTTGTAGTCGCTAATGAGTTTAGAACATCAGAAGGATCACCCACCTTTTGATAATATAACCGATAAACATAATTAACCATTCTATAGTCCAATGTATCGGGTATAGGAACATATTGTTTGCCCGTATGTGAAAATAACATACCTGTCATCCTTGAAGCAAATTGTGGCAAACGATAATCACCAACAATAACCGTAAATATGCTATCAGGCAATTTATGATATTTATCATCTCTATCTTTTTTTGAACTATCTCCATAAAAATATTCCGCACTCGTTGAAGTTCTTTTAATTACAAAGCCCGCATTATTTATTTCTTGTAATGTTGAATATCTACACACTGCATTTAGGTTACCTGTATATTCCACCTCAAATTCTGCTATTTGCATAACAGGTTCAATAGGAGGAGGGGCAATATATTTTGTTGTCCAACCTATTTCAATATGGTCTTCATCATTTGCAACTATTACATATTCAGGCGGATTCGTATTTACTAAATCTATATGTGTATACGCACTTGCTTGGAAATATATTGAATCACCTTTATGTAGTTTCCAATCTAATGCAACAGGAATAGAATTTTGATCTACCGTCATATTTTTTGCTTTCAATGTAACTGCACAAAGTTTTAATTTTATCTCATTTTCAAACAAACGCGAATATATTGCTTCATTTGGACCTAAAACCATAAGTTTCACTCTACTCATCTCGGGACGATTCGCATCGTATAATACTTTTGAGTAAAAATTATATGCGGGAGAACCATCTCTAATTACTAATACTTCACTTACAGACGCATCAACAAATACATCAAAATTAGAATAATCTATTTCAGTAGTTTTATTAATATCTTTAAAAAACACCATCTGAAACGTTGCATTCTCCCATAAATGCCATATATTAGAACTACGGAGCAAATAGATATCAAAAGTAAATTCTCTGTCACGTCCATTTGTTCTTTGGTTTTCTAATGAAACCGTTATTGCCGTATCTAATTTTATTAAATTCTGTGAGTAAGATATATGCGATATACTCACGAACAACAATATTGATAATACAATTTTATAAATTATTTTCATTTTATTTTTCATTATTTATTTATATTAAATTGTTTCTAAAAAATTAAGGCACTAATAAAGTTCTGCCTCTGTTATTAAATATTATATTATAATCCATTGTATTTACAGTTCCACTCAAATTAACATCGTGCAACAAATAACCATCCAATGTATTTATACTCCAATCTTTTATTGCATCTATTAACTGATAATAGTCGTTTTCATCTATTTCGCCATTAGGTGGAATATTTCCCCCACCAAATATATCACCTGCCACCATTCCATACAAAAATCCCGTTGGAGCAGCAGAACTTCTATCAATTTCTTTTAGTGAACCAACACCACCCATTACATTATGCGGTAAAGTAAAATCTACAAATTCAGGTCTGCCAACAACAAAATTTATCGGTTCGTTTGATACTACTGCAGAGTGATTTCTATGACGAATTATAACATACACATTTGCATCTATATCAATAACATCTTCGTCTTCTATTTGAACTCCATATGAATCGTATTTAACAAATTCTAAATTAGAATGGAATAATATTTCTTCATTGCCCCAAATATCAACTAATCTACCATCTGTTTTTAGCAATAATGTTTTTACAGAACCCGGAACAGCATAGGCAGTTCTTAATTCTATAACTACCCAATCCACAACGGAATCAGGAAATTGACCATCTGCTCTAAAATTATATGCTCTATTAGGATCCAAATTATATGGATATATATTTGGAGGAGGCATTGGTAAATAATCATTAAGTTGCAACTCATCACTCATCCTTTTAGCAAAATATCTATATGCACCTTCTAAAAATGCTTTTCCACTAAATGCTAAATTATAGTTATTATCTAAAATACCTATTGCGTAATCGCCGAAAGATGTTATACTTGTTGTATGGCTATAACCCCATCTAAGTGGTGCTACTTGTGGCGGAACTACTGACCTTGGATTAGGTAACCAATTACCATTGCCATTGTCATTATAATGTAGTAATATCAATCTTTCAAATGCCAAATTAAACGTTTCATCTACTGAACCCTGATAACGCCAACCATAATTATATTGTGCATCTATATCTTTAGTGTATTCTTGTCCTTCATCATTAAAGGCACGTAGTGCTATTAATCGTTTCACCTTACGCACCTCTGCATTAGGCAAACTATGATAACGGCTCGGAAATATTGTTGATAGTATTGTGCGTAATTCTTTTCTATCTACAGGCGTTCTAAAAAACAATCTTGTATAAGGATTATTAAATATTATCGTATCGCCGTCCTGCCAGTCGGTTCTGCGAAAATGCCCATGAACTTCTTCTAACCCTGTTTCATCACCGAAGCCAGGATTTTTTATTGATGCTAATATTAAAGTGTCATTTTCTGTCGTATGGATTTGTGTACCAACATAAATACTATCCACTGCACGCATATTTTCTGTTAATACTAACGAATCACTATTTTCTACTATCAAATCATATATATTTTTTGTATCATCATCTGGCGAAGGATTCTCGCCACCTGTATATATTGTTCCTATACCTCTATAATGTAAATCTGTTCCGTATTCCTGAAAATCAGCACGTTCTTCAATAGAAGCACTAGTATAACGAATAACCAAAGGTCTATCCAAATTTACATCTACTGTATCCATTCCATCCTCATCAGGATTTAATTCAGTAGCCACTAACTCTATAACCGTTCTATCAATAGCAGTATCCCCTACTTTCACATTTCCAGCAGCATTTCTTAATTCGCCGACTCGCAACTCTAATTTATTAGTAACCGAAAACTCACCTAATACATCCACGCCAAGCGGATTTTCTATACGCAAACGTGAGAAACTTGCATCATTTTCACCATAGATACTTTGTGGGTTAAATAAACCCATCATTGCCACATCTTTTCTACCTTTTATTTTTCCATTTGTCCAAACATCTCCTTCAGGATGAATCTCCACTTTATTATTCCTGATTTTTGTCCAATTACCCGATAAAACAAAGATTGTATCCTCTGCCACCAAAGGTCTTTTAGTAGCACTCGGCGTATTGGAAAAAGAATCTATCTTTAGCCACGCTTTACTATCAAAAATCAATCTATGATATTTAATATTTGGTACTATTTGCTCAGTCCCTGGATTTTGAGCATTGTATATTACAGTGCCACCTATATAATCAGGCAAATCTATTAAAGAACCTACAGATTTAAACTTTATAGTACCACGATTATTGTTTATAGTACCACCTTTAGAACGGTCATTCTTTATTAAGTTATGCGATAATACTAAAGCAGTAGATAATATCAACAATAACATATAAATTGCTAATTTACTTATTAATTTCATTATAATTCCTCTAAATATTACATATAAAATACTTTTTAATAAAAATAATTATTTTACCAATAATTGCTTTTTTATTTGTTAAATAATTATTTTTTTAACATTTTATAAAAGTTAGTCGGTAGGGGAGGGAAACCACTCCCCTACCTTTCTAACTATGTTAATCAAATAACAAATAACTGACTTGGTTTATTCCATACCAATTTCAATTACACCTTCGTTAACTAACTTTCCTGAGTTAATATATTCATATATATTAATTACAGGAACAGCAGGGTTAACACCAGAAGATGGAGTAACCACATTACCATTCCATAATCCAGCAGTTATATCACCCATAACGTGCAATCCACCCCATTTCCAATCTGCTGATGTTCCTTTTAATGAACTCCAGTTAATCAATGTAGGATTATCTTCAACAGCACCTGCACTGTTTTCGTTATAGATTGTTACAAAAGTTAATACATTATCAAATGCCATTTGAGCACCACTTTTATCTGCAATTCTATATCTATTAGTTGTAGGAAGAGCAGCAACATCTGGAGCAGTTCCTTGTGTTTCGTGGTTACCTATGATAAGTGCAGCGGTTCCCAATGGATTAGGTGCTACGCCTTTACTATTTGTTTTAGTAATAGTTACAGAATCTTGGATAACAACACTTTTTGCTAATATGTATGAATCAGTGGCATCATCATAAACACCAGGTAAGTCATGCTCATTAACGGACCATGGATTTTTACCAAGTAATTGAATATTCTTATCGGTTTCATCATAAATACCTGTATATACTAAGTGACGAACCAATACAGAGTCATCTTTTTGAGGAGTTACACCACCCCAAGTTCCAGGATTAGACCAACGACCATTCATAACTGATTTGATAACTGTTGGAATGTTACCTATTACAATTTGAGACCATTTTGATATATCATCCGCTTCACCATCTTCCGCATCTTCATCTGTTAAAGTCACAGGTTCTGTTTGTTCTACTACAAATAAGTTGTTACATCCTGTAAAACTACCACCACCAGATGTAGGAGCTGTAGCCGTTGGTTCCCAAGGATTACCACCTTCACCTACTAAAGTAGCAGGATATTCGTCTGAATCCCATGCTTCATAACCACGCATTGTAGACCAACTGGCAAGTAAAGCAGGATCTACTTCTTTGAATAAATATCCTAAATACATTTCGCTAATTGCAGCTGCAGGATTTGCTGATGCAAAGTTAACTTCCCATATACGATTGATATAACCATATTGCGATTCATCAAATCCATTAATAGGGTCTGTGGCTGAGTTCTTCAACGCCTTTGACATTGTTTCAGCACCACTAATTGAATTACCAACTAGAAAATCACCAGGAATTGACATTAAACCAAACCATTGGTTATAACCAGTAGTCGGGTAAGGTATTGAAGTAGAAGAACTTGTTGACGGCACACCATTTAAAGCAAGTTTTGTTGTAGCATTGTGGTATGTATATAATTTGTCAGGAGTTGACGCATTTCTATAAATCCATCCAACAACTTCACCGCAACTAGCGTATGTCGCATCGGCACAGACATCTTCAAATACTATATATGTAGTATCTGTTCCTTTATAACTTCCTACAATATTTGAACTACCATGATGGTCTAATGCATATGGTCGCTTACCTTTGATATATACATTACCAAGTAGATTCAAATCATATGATAGAGGGTCAACTTGTAATATACCATAGTGTGCAGGATAGATACCAACAGCACCATCTGCATAGATTACCCTTGTTGGCTCTTCGCCTACTGTGTAGACATCACGACAGATTGAACCACCCGCGTAGAAACAGAACGGAATTACTTTGCCATCGTCAAGCCCATCGTAATCCATTCCACCTGTAATCCTGATTATTACATCAGCACCTGCCCATAATGCTGGACCATTGGCACAAGGATCCGCTGTATCACAACCTGATCCCGTACATGGAGGAGGACAATCAACACATGGAATATCCGGTTCACAATCTACACCTGGATGTGCTGCAAGCCAAGCAGGTGTACAAGGGTCAACTTCAAGAGAGTCAATAATTGTTGTATCGTTAGCCGCAGAGTCGCAGGCATCTGCTAATAACAACCTCAATGGAGCACCTGTTGCAATGTGTACTGGACCAATGCCTATTGGACCTCTGCCATCATTAGTTCCAGCAAGTTGTTTGAAAATTTGGGCTTGGGTATAAGACCCCAATGTAAGACTAACTTCATTCCATTGATTTAGGAAAGTATAATAGTTGTCTTCAAATGTAGATGGAACAGAAGTCCCGCCCATATCTTTAGTTATGGAACCAAGCACTTTTTGTGCAATAGTATCGCCGCCATCATACCAGAAATCACTCAAACATAAGTGTTCTATAATTGGTAGCCTAGCTACTGCTCCCCTACTCATACCATGTGTTGTGAGAGTAGTAAAGTTTGTTGCACCTCTGAATTGAAGTGCTTGTGCATCCGTGATAGGATTAGCACGTAGGGTGTTTTCATATCGCATAAAATCACCACTAACATAATAGGACTCAATTGTCCCCGGTTCGGCAACACCAAAAGTTCTTTTATGGTCGCCTGTAGTTGCTGATTCAGGTTCAGCAACACCTAAATTGGTGTAATAACGTGGTTGAACCTTCTGGTTACCATCTTTTGCCCAAATAACGGTTCCGCTTATTCTTGTAGCATAACTACTACCAAGTGCATTTGTTCCATTGAACCCACCACTTGTATCAACGGTTCCTTTCATGCGAATAATACCGCCACGGTGCTGAAGACCATTTGCATCTGTCTTAACAGCAGTGTTTCTTGCTTTGTAGGTTCCTCCCGTATTGTTGGTGAAGTAACCTTCTTGGGCGTTTAATTTATATCCACCAAACATTACGATGGATATTACTAACATTGAAGTTAGAATGTTTTTTAAACTAAGTTTGTTTAACATTTGTATACCTTTAAATTAAATGATAAATTTATTTCGTTGTTATATATTTTATAAATAATTAAAATTCTTCTTAATTCTTAATAATATGTGTTTTATTTTATTACAAACAAAAATTTTTAATTTTGATTTTTAATTTTATTTGTAATTTTATTATACTATATGTAATTATTATTTTTTATTGTAGCACAAATTAATTATAGTTTATAAAAATTATTCTATTGTTGTTTTGATTTTTTATTGTAGCACAAATTAAATTATTGAAAATGATATTGTATGTTATGTATTGTAATATTATATATAATTATTATATATAATTTTTTTTTTGAAACATTTTAAAATGTTTCATCGTATATTATAACGTATACCAAATTAAATTATGATAATTAAAATTGAAACATTTTAAAATGTTTCTTTTTTTTCAATAATCAAATAACAAAAATCATTATGCTCGGGAGGATTGTTAGAAATGTGTGATATTTTTTTATTAACCACATTAAAAAAAAATTATGATGCAAACTATAAAAGTAATGCGGTAATAAGTATATTCTAATTACATTTTTTACTATTAATTATTTGCTTTTCCGAGTGTCAAATAAAAGATTTCAAATAGCATAACAACTTTCTAAATACAAAAATAACTTTTTTTTTTCTAATTTTCAAATATTTTATTAATTTTTTAAATATTTTTTTTATTTTTTATTTTTACAACTTTTCACATAGTGTTTGTCGTTATATATCACAAAAAGCGTGCCAATTTTATCATTTTTATAACTATCATAAAAATATAGTAGTTGCGGTGGCTAAAAATGTCCTGCATTTAAAAACCCCTTTAAAATATTTAACAAATTACAATATATTAAAAAAAATATTTTTTCGTTATTTTCATTTTATTTTTTACAACTTTTACACCAATTTTATTTATCAACTTCGCCCATTATAGGATCTAACGAACCAATTGCCAACACAACATCGGCTATCATAGACCCTTCTATTAGTTCTGATAAGCATTGCAAATTTGCAGCAGACGAAGAACGAATTTTCATCTTATAAGGATGTCCCTCCCCATTAGAAACAATAAAGAAACCAAGTTCACCTTTTGACCCTTCTATTGCTGTATATGTTTCTCCCGCAGGTATCAGAACTCCTTTATCAACCAAGTTAAAATCAGAAATTAGTTCTTCCATTTTAGAATAAATATTTTTCTTAAACGCAAAAGTTGTTTTTATATTATCTAATCTAACTTCGCCTTTCGGTATTTTATCTACTATTTGTAGAATTATTTTATAACTTTCTTCTATCTCTTTTATTCTCACCATTCCTCTAGCATAATTATCACAATCGTTTTCAGTTATTACATCAAAGTCCAATTTGTCATAAATTAAATATGGTTCATCTCTTCGTAGGTCTCTTGCAACTCCACAGGCACGAAGCGGCGGTCCCGTAACACCCAATTCTATTGCTCTTTCAGGATTTAATATACAGGTACCTGATAATCTATCTATAAAAATTCTATTTCTTAAAATAACTTTTTTTATGAATTTCATCTTATCAGGGAACTGCTCTAAAAATTTTTTCAACTCTTTAATAGTTGCTTCTTGCAAATCAAATGCAACTCCACCTATTCTTGTATAAGACGTTGTGAACCTTGCTCCACAAATTAATTGTATTATATCATATATTTTTTCTCTTTCAGTAAAAACCCAAACAAGCATAGATACTGCCCCTGCATCCATTGTCATAGAACCGAATGCCATCAAATGAGAAGATATTCTTGCTAACTCACAACATAAAACTCTTATCCATTGTGCCCTTTCGGGTGCCTCTATTCCTATTGCATTTTCACAAGCAAGCACATATCCAACATTATTAGAAAGTGGAGACAGATAATCTAATCTATCTGTAAAAGGAATGAATTCGTGCAATCCCATATTCTCTGCTAACTTCTCCATCCCTCTATGTAAATAACCAACCTCAGGAATTGCTTTTACAACTGTTTCACCATTAATACGCAACAGCACTCTTAATACGCCATGTGTAGCAGGATGTTGTGGTCCCATATTAAGTATAATTTCATTTTCCAATGGATCTAAATCTTTGTTTAGAACTGATTCAATAGAGGTGTTGTCGTCTAAAATTTTCTGATAAATTTTTTCTTGACGCAGTTGATTTAATTCTTTTAATTCTTCTGTGGTTTGAATATTCATTGTTAGATTACTTTTTTACACAAAAATAACATTTTTTTTGTTTAAAAACAAAATAATTTATTTAATATCGTTATGCCGCAGTTTCTATGTCGCCCCACCTTATGATAATAAAATATTAAAACAAGTTCAGGGTATAATTTAAAATCATTTTTTTTTACAGAACTTTATTTTTATATAGCAACTTTTAATCTTCTAAAAAAAATACTATTGTGCTTACTACTCTTACTTTTTCGTGGTATGGTTTTGAAGGCACAGCAGTTATTTCTTCACCATATCCATAATATTTTCCTACAATAGAAATTTGTCCTTGCGAAGCAGTTTTAATTTTACCTAATTTAGATTTAGAATCATTAGCAAATTGTTCGCCTGATATTCTTGCATTTTTAGTGCTTTCTGCTATCAGTTCAGATTTAAAATCATTTAGTTCAGGAAAACAATATAGAACAGAAATTTCAATTCCACAATTAATATCATTCTCTAATAATGCTAATAACAATTCTTCTTTTACTTCTTCTGCATTTTCTACTTCATGGGATTTAATTATTATTTTTTTAGATAAATAATATCTATCTTTTTTTATTTTTACTTGTTGACCGCCGTCCCATTCAAATGAATAATAACTTTTTGAATCGTAAAAAGATAATTCTGATACATAAATATCATTATAACTTTTTCTTGCAAGTATTTTTTTATTTTTTTCAATTTCTCTATCCAATACTTTAGATGCTTCATTTGGATAGTCACCTGATACAGAACAAATTATTTCTATATCAGCAGTGGTTGCTTCTATTATTTTTTCTGCTAATCCTTTAACAGTGACAATTCTTTCTTTATCAGAAAAACTATTAAGTCCTGATTTAATACAAACTCCAAGGACAATCAGACCTATTGCAATAGAGATACTCAAAATTATAACAGATTTCTTTTCCATATTAAATTATTGTTAATTTATATAATGTTTAAAATAATATTTGCAAAATACATTTTTCTTTTAAAAAAATACTATTTTTGTAAAAGAATCTAAAATTCACTATTAGAAAAATGATTAACTCTAACGAAAATATATACAAAAAAGCAATTTCTGATAACATTTCACTTGCTACACATCATTATCAGAATGGTAATTATGATTTAGCAATCCCATATTATTTGAAATTAATAGACACTTTAAAAGGAAATAATACAACAATCAAGTTAACAGATAACAACATCATAGAGTTAGATACGATTTATGCTCGGCTTGGTGAATGCTATCTAAATCTAAATGATAATATTTCTGCAATAAATCATTTTACAGAAGGAATGAAAATCAATCCTACTAATCCATTTTTACTTGTAGGTGCTGCAAATGTTGCATTTAATAATAAGCAATACGATTATGCAAAACGAACTTTAAAGTTTGCATTAGCACATAATCCGAAAGAAATAGCCATCAATGAATTTATAAAACAAATTGATTATGTAATTTCTAAAGAAAATAAAAATATTGAAACTATTGAAGATAAATCTACTGATTTTGATAATGAATACTATTCTCATACGCCCATACCAGCAAGCGAAACAACTATTGTTAATATCAATCCAAACAATCTTCTTTCGTTGTGTATGATAGTAAAAAACGAAGAAGAAATGTTAGGCGGTTGTTTGGAATCAGTTAAAAATGTTGTAGATGAAATAGTAATTGTAGATACGGGGTCAACAGATAAAACCCTTGAAATTGCGAATAAATATGGTGCAAATATTTATCATTTTGAATGGATTAATGACTTTTCTGAAGCAAGAAATGAATCAATAAAGCATTCTACATCCCAATGGATACTATACCTTGATGCTGATGAACGTCTTACATTCGAAAGTCAAAACGCAATAAGAACACTTCTTAATACTGCTAATGAAGAAATTGGAGCATACTACGTAGTTATAGAAAGCGACCATAGACAACTTGACGGCTCAGCAGAAAGACATAAAGGTGCATATCCTCGTCTATTTAGAAATCTTGGTTATCCTAACATTAAATTTATGGGTAGAGTTCATGAGCAAATATCACCTTCTATTGCGGCAATGAAAAAACTTACTTTGCCATCTGATTTAGTTGTAGAACACTTGGGTTATAACCTACCTGAAAATGAAATGAATAAGAAGGTAGATAGAAATTACAAATTATTATTAGAACACGTTAAAGATGAACCAACTAATGGATATGCGTGGTTTCAACTCGGACAAACATTAGGTAGAATGGAATTATTGAAAGAGGCAGAAGATGCTACTCGCTTTGCTATCAAGTGTGGGGACTTAAAAGGTGCAGTTTTAGCATCTGCTACTGCATCATTGTCGCAGTTTTGTGGCAAAAAAAAAGAATTTTCAGAAGCATTATATTGGGCAGAAGAAACATTAAAAATAATTCCTAAACAACTATATGGATTATCATTAAAGGCACATTCACTACTTTATTTAGGCAGGAAAAAAGAAGCCGAGCAATCATTTTTAGAAGCATTGGAATATTCAAAAAATATAGAAAAATTACCTAAATCGGGCTTTGATATTATTATTTCAGAAAAATTATTAACAGACGGTTTAAAGAAAAGTAGAGAGTAATTTTTTGAATAGCGGAGTCGTCCTTATATATTTCCTACGAAAATGATGTAATAACAAAAAAAATATATACAATCA
>Ga0082212_10004622_pt1 | contig 19002 bp, 3 predicted proteins | sample TergutNt197P3_FD_71548 | JGI IMG/M metagenome (GOLD analysis project Ga0082212, IMG submission 71548) | Neocapritermes taracua P3 segment gut microbial communities from Petit-Saut dam, French Guiana - Nt197 P3 | ecosystem: Host-associated > Arthropoda: Insects > Digestive system > Gut ... | reverse complement strand
CCCGGGGGCCCGTGGGCCCCATGCCTTCAACCGCCCCGGGGGGCCCCCCCCCCTCCATATCACGCCCTCCATATCTCGCCATCCATATCTCGCCATCCAAACAGGGTAATCTCCCGTCATCTGTATTTTACAGGACACTAGGTCCCCTCCGTCCCCTCTATCCCAATTTTTTTTTATAATTTTCCGCTTGCGCCGCTCACCAGAAAGGAGTATCTTTGGGGTTAATGTGGTTATCAGGAATTTATCCGAACGGTTAGTGGAGAAAAATCATGAGAGACATTCAGGCGGTTATTCGGGTGGCGGTTGTGTGTGCGGGTCTTGCGCTCGGCGCGTCCGGCGCGGTCATCACGTATGTCGGCGGCGCGAGCGGCGATTGGGACACGCCGCAGAACTGGTCGCCCAATCCCCCGGCGGCGGGGGATGATGTGCTGTTCAACGCCAGCACGCCCGCGGCGGTTTACCTCAACGCGAGCAAGACGGTGCGGCAGATCAACGTCACCGGCACGGGCGACGTGACGCTCAACGTCAATAACGGCGTGACGCTCGCGATCTCCAACACGGGCGGATGGGGGATCCAGGTGGACACGGCGAACCTGACCATCACGGGGGCGGGGCGCCTAGCGCTCTCCACGGTGGCCGCCGCAATGACCGACCTCAACCACCTCGACAACGGCGTGGCGCCGGGGTTCACGCTCACGATCGACACCCAGATCGTCGATCTCAGCGGCGGGAACAACACGGGCTTCGAGACGTGGCGCAACAGCAACGGCGCGGGCGGCACGCTCGTCCTGACCAACCCGAACAACGCGTTCGCCATGAACTTCAACATGGGCGCGAAGCATGTCGTCGTCGCGTCCGCGCTCGCGAACGCGGGCCTGCCCTGCCCGCTCGGGGCCTGCGCCGGGTTCTGCCCGTCGCGCGACTCCGTCCTGCGCTACACCGGGCCCGCCGTCACGACGGACCGCGCGTTCCTGCTGAACGGCGGCGACGCGACCCACGGCATCGGCGGCAGCATCGAGCAGGCCGGTTCGGGCGTCCTCACATGGGGCGGCCCGATCTATAACATGGCGAACATCGCGCAGACGCTCACCCTCCTGGGCGACGCCGCGCACGAGGGCCGCGTCACGGGCGCCATCTCCAACGCCGTGAGCACGCTCGCCGTCGCCAAGAGCGGCAGCGGCACGTGGGTGCTGGCGGGTGACAACTCGTTCACGGGCGGCCTCACCATCAACGCCGGGACGCTCGGCCTCGCGTCCGCCAACGCCGCGGGCAACGTCGCGCAGATCGCGATGGCCAGCGGCGCGACGCTCGCGGTCAACCCGTCGGCCACGCCCGGCTTCGCGGCCGCGTTCCCGCCGATCGCGTCGATGGGCAGCATCGCGCTCGCGGTCGGCGCGAACACGGACGTGACCTTCGGCGGCCTGAGCGCCGTGGCCGCGGCCATCACCGCGCCCGGCATCGGCGCGGACACGCGCATTTTCATCACGGGCTTCCCGACGGGCGTCGTGGGGCCGTGGCTCACGCTCAACGGCGGCGCGGCCCGGTATGACACCGTGAACGGGCTGACCCCCGTGGCCGTCGCCACGCAGTATCTCGCCACCAAGAACAACCCCCTGCCGAACGGCGGCACCGTCGAGGCCGTCATCAACGCGATCGGCACGGGGCCGGACATCTGGCTGGCCGCGAACCCGACCACGCTCTTCAGCCTCACGATGGCCGAGGCGGGCGACGCGGCGGTTGTCAACCTCGCGGGGCAGACCCTCATGGCCGCCGAAGTCGCCGTCGCCGCCGGGGCCGCCGGCCTCACCATCGGCGCGGCCCCGCAGGACGGCGCGTTCCTGCCGCCGGGGATCGTGCTGCCCGCGCCGCCCGACAGCGGCATCGTCGCCGCGCTGGACCCGCTCATCTGGTACGACCCCTCCGACGCGGGCACCGTCACGTTCGCCACCGACGGCACGATCGCCGGCCTCGCGAACAAAGGCGCGTCCGGCACGATGTACGACGCGGCGCCGCGCAGCGACCACACCGGGCCGCTCTACGCCACGGGCCTGAACTCCCACGCGCCCCTGCCCACCATCAAGATCGACGCCAACACGCAGAGCCTGCAAAGCCAGAGCCTCACGGGCATCGCGGGCGACGTCGGGCGCACGCTCATCGCGGTGATGAGCCACGTCAACGCGGAGAACTACGTGTACATGGGCGCGAACAAAGCCTCGCAGGACTTCTCCATCCGCATCGGCATCGTCGCGAACAATAATCGGTTCATCCGCTTCAACTCGTATGCCGGCGACCTGGACGTTGCCGCGCCCCCCGTTGAGACACCGGCCGTGCTGTCGTTCTGGAACGGCGTGGACGAGGGCAGCGGCGTGCAGTTGAACAGGCTGCAGGCGGCGGTGGACGGCGTGCTGACCGCGGTCTGGTCGCCCAACAGCAGCGTCCTCGACACGGTCGATTCCACGCTCCGCCTCGGGTATCAGGAGTCGGGCAACGCGGGCCGCGGCCAGATCGGCGAGGTGCTGCTCTTCGACCGCACGCTCACCGCCCAAGAGCGCAAGGCCGTCGAGGACTACCTCATGGCCAAGTGGAAGAGCCCCTCCGCCGCGCCCGCGGTGCCGCAGCAGACCGCGTCGCTCACCCTGCGCAACGAAAGCGCCGCGCCGCTCACCCTCAACGCCGCCCTCAACACGCCCTATGACAGCGTCGTCTCGCTGATGAAAATCGGCGCGGGCGACGTGACCCTCGCGGGCGGCGTGAGCCTCTCCGGCCCCGTGCTGCTCGACGCGGGCGCGCTCACCGTCGCCACGCCCGCCGACGCCATTGACACCTTCTTCGGCACCTTCTTCGGCGCGGGGAAATTGGTCAAGGACGGCCCCGGCGCGCTCACCCTGCCGATCGTGACGGCGAACCAGCACACGGGCGGCACGGACATCCTCGGCGGCATCGTGCGCATCGGCAACAGCCGCTCGCTCAGCACGGGCGAGGTCGTCATCGACGGCGGCACGCTCGACATCGGCGGCGGCATCGCAGCCGACTCCATCGTCATCAACAACCGCTTCACCCTCTCCGGCGACGGGGCGGGCGGCAAGGGCGCCATCGTCAACAACGGGCCGTTCCAGCAGCGCAACGCCTTCCAGAACACCACCCTCACGCTCGCGGACGACGCATCCATCGGCGGTGCCTCGGTTCAGCGCTGGGACCTCTCGGGGCTGGGCGTGACCCTCGACCTCAACGGGCACACCCTCACCAAGAAGGGCGTGGCGGACTTCCGCATCTCCCCCGCCGTCGTCTCCAACGCCCCCGCCGGGACGGCCTTCCACATCGAGGAGGGGCACCTTGGCATCGAGTCCTCAACCGTCCTCGAGCCGAACGACAGCCTCCGCGAAATCCTCATCGAGGACGGCGGCCGCTTCGGCCTGTACAACCTGGAGCACCCCGTCAACTGGACCATCGTCCCGCGCGACGGCGGCACCGTCTGGGCGTTCGGCAGCGACCAGTACACCAACAAGAACGTGCTCGCCTCCGGCATCTCCCTTGACAGCGGCGTGACGCTCCACCTCACCGCGGCCGGCGCGTACGGCAAGAACCTCACGGGCGAGATCTCCGGCCCCGGCGGCCTGAGCATCCACGACGGCGGGCGCCTCGCGATGAGCCTGCTCTCGCACCCGGCCAACACCTTCACCGGCCCCGTCGCGGTGACCAACGCCACCCTCGGCCTGCGCCACCCCGGCAGCCTGCCGGGCGGCATCCCCGCGGGCCTCGCGAACCTCTCGCTCGCGCCGAACGGCAGCGGCGTGCGCGTCTATGCGGGCGCGGACGGGTGGTCGCCCGCCGACGTGCTGACGCTCGCGGCAAGCCCCCACTTCAACGCCTCCGCCGTGGACAGCCAGTGGCTCCAGGTGCACGTCGGCGAGGGCGAGGCCGTGGACATCCCCGACGTGAGCGGCACCTTCACGGGCAGCCTCTCGAAGTTCGGCACCGGCACCCTCTCGTGGAACGGCGACCTCACGCTCGTCAACGGCTTCGCCCGCGTGTACGCCGGGACCCTCATCCTCACGAACGACGCCACCTTCAACGTCGGCACCGGCCACTTCATGGTCGGCGACACCGCGCTGTCGGACGGCACCACGGACGGCATCAAGCGCCTCCACATCGGCGGCGACGCGCAGGTCATCTGCACCGACCTGGGCTTCAACATCTCCGCCAACGCCCTCGCCGTCGGCTACCACGCCGGCCGCGGCGTGCTGGACGTGACGGACAACGCCTTCGTGCAGTCCCGCGTCTTCGCCGGCGGGTGGGACATCTCGCAGACCAACGCCTGCGGCGCGATCTACCAGTCCGGCGGCCACTGGCGCAACACGGGCGGCGCCAACAACGACTCCCGCATCGGCCGCTGGGGCTACGGCTACTACCAGCTCGACGGCGGCGAGATGTTCATCAAAGGCTGGTCCATCCTCGGCGGGGCCACCGTCCAAAAAAGCGTCGGCATCTTCCGCCAGACGGGCGGCTCGTTCCTCTTCAACGGCGGCAACTACACGACCGTCCCCCCGAACGGCACGCTCGCCGAATCCTACACCGGCGCCTTCGACATCAGCCGCGGCGGCACGGGCATCCTCCACCTCGAGGGCGGCGAATTCTTCCACTACGGCTACGGCCGCATCCTCGCCTACGACGACAGCGGCAACACCAACGGCCTTGCCGTCATGACCGTCTCCGGCACCGCCGCGCCCACCTACACCTCCTACATCGACATGGGCGGGCGCCCCAACGGCGCCGCCATCCTCAACCTCAACGCGGGCAAACTCACCACCACCTACATCCGCCGCCTGAACCGCGCCTCCACCGTCGCCGTCAACTTCAACGGCGGCGCCCTCTGCGTCACCAACAACGCGGGCAACGCAAGCCTCTTCGCGCTGGAGGCGGCAGGGCAGGCCAACGACCAGATCGGCCTCTACGTCTATCCCGGCGGCGCCACCGTCGAACTCGGCGAAGGCGTCACCCGCGCCATCGACTTCCCGCTGGAGAAACCCGCAGGCCTCGGCATCGCGGCCATCGCCCTCAACGCGGCCGGCTCCGGCTACATCGCGCCCCCGCACGTCAGCATCACCGGCGGCGGCGGCTCCGGCGCCACCGCCATCGCGCGCATCGACCGCGAGCGCGGCGAGGTCACCGGCATCGAGGTCACCAGCCCCGGCTCCGGCTACACCGCGCTCCCCAGCGTCACCCTCATCGGCGGCGGCGGCACGAGCATCGCCACCGCCGGCCTGGTCACCCGCGCCGGGTTCCCCGCGGGCGGCGGCCTGACCAAGACCGGCCCCGGCACGCTCATCCTCAACGCCGCCAACACCTACGACGGCCCCACCCGCGTCGATGCCGGCACCCTGCGCATCGCCCACCCCGCCGCCATCAGCCCCGCCTCCGACATCATCATCGGCGACGGCCTGCTCGACCTCGGCGGCCACACCTTCACCGTCCCCAGCGTCACCCTCACCGGCTCCGGCGGCATCGTCAACGGCAAGGTCATCACCATCTCCGCCGTCAAGACCGGCCCCGGCACCGCCATCTGGGACGCGGCCATCGAGTTCATCTCCGCCCCGCCCACCCCCGGTCTCTGGGAAGGCATGATCAAAGGCTCCAGCGCCGGCGACTACTGGGACATGACCACGCCCAACCCCAGGTTCACCGTCCAGCTCGGCACCGAGGCCGGCAACTACGGCCCGCGCGCCGTCAACACGACCTACGCCGAAGGCCGCTGGAACGGCAACTACCACACATGGGTCTATACCGGCTACATCTGGAACAACGACCCCACCAACGTCACCTGGACCTGGCGCTTCTCCTTCGACGACAACGTCGCCCTCTGGATCGACGGCAACCTCGTCCGCAACAACGCGCTCGCGAACGGCGTCCAGTACACCAACTACCTCCTCTCCCCCGGCGCGCACCCCATCGAGGTCCGCCTCGGCGACGGCACCGGCGACGTCGGCCCCGTCAGCGGCGCGGGCGGCCTGATGTACGACCCCCTCGGCCGCAACTTCCAATCGGCCGACAACAACGTGCTGCCCGAATACTACTCCCTGCTCGCCGACCCCGGCGACGGCACCCTCCTCACCACCACCCCCGCCCCCGCCCTCACCACCGGCGCCATCCGCGTGCTGGACGGGACCCTCCTGCTGCCCTCCTCCGCCAGCGTCGCCGGGCTCTGGGAAGGCATGGTCCGCGCCGCATGGGACATGGCCACCCCCAACCCCCACGAGTCCGTCCAACTCACCACCCGCGCGGGCAACGGCGGCCCCGCCGAGTCCAACGCCACCTACAACAACGGCATGTGGGCCGGCGACAACCACACCTGGATCTACACCGGCTACATCTGGAACCGCTCCGGCGCGACGCAGGAGCGGACCTGGCGCTTCACCTTCGACGACAACGTCGCCCTCTGGATCGACGGCAACCTCATCCGCAACAACCTGCTCGGCGACGGCGTCCAGTACGCGGACTACGCGCTCACCCCCGGCCCGCACGCCATCGAGGTCCGCTTCGGCGACGGCACCGGCGACGTCGGCCCTGCCAGCGGCGCGGGCGGCCTCACCTACTCCGCCATCCCCGGCTCCATGAACGTGAACGACTACATCCTGCTCGCCGACCCCGGCGACGGCTCCCTCCTCACCACCCACCCATACAGCGCGGGCCCCGACCTGCTCGACGGCATCACCTTCGACCTCGCCCCCGGCGCCACCCTCGACCTCGGCGGCCAGCCCCGCGACAACATCACCGTCACCGGCAGCGGCGCCATCGTCAACGGCGCCCCCGGCAGCGGCGGCCTCATCCTCTCCCCCGGCGGCGACGACCGCACCGCCGCCCTCTCCGTGGACGGCTTCAACAACGGCTCGCTCAACGGCGTCACCTACCGCCTCACCGTCCACGACTTCCCCCCCGGCCACTACGACAACCCCCCCGGCCTCTGGGAAGGCCACATCCCCTACGCCGCCTGGGACACGCACACGCCCAACCCCCGCGACGGCGGCATCCAGCAAGAGCCCCGCGCCGGGCGCATCATCTACGGCAACAACACCACCGGCGACCCCGCCCGCAACTTCTTCTGGGCCGGCAACTCCAACACCTGGGTCTATACCGGCTTCGTCTGGAACCACGCGCCCGCCGACGTCACCTGGACATGGCGCTTCAACTTCGACGACGACGTCGCCCTCTGGCTCGACGGCATCCTCATCCGCCACGCCACATGGAACCACGTCGCCATCGACAACTGCCTCCTGGCCGACACCACCCTCACCCCCGGCCCGCACGCCATCGAGATCCGCTTCGGCGACGGCACCGGCAACGTCGGCCCCGCCAACGCCGCCGCCAGCGGCCTGATGTACGACCCCCTCGGCCGCGGCTCCGCAGACCTCGGCGACTACATCGTGCTGGAGAACGACGGCATCGGCCTCCCGCTCCTGACCGTCACCGCCTTCCCCGCCCCCGGCCCCGCCTGCGACCTGCTCACCTCCGCCGGCGCGCTCGACCTCACCGGCCTGACCATCATCCCCTCCGACGTCATCTCCGGCGCCCCCCCCGCCCCCAAATACCTCATCGCCGCCGCCGCCGCCCTCACCGGCACCCCCGCCGTCGAAGGCTTCACCGACGGCCGCAAATGGAAAACCCTCAAGCAAGGCGGCAACCTCTGGCTCACCACCCAAGGCGGCACGATACTGATCCTGCGGTAAAAATTGCCGGAAGCGCAATTGCCGGGAGCGCAGGGCTTCCGCCCTGCAATAAATTGAGTGGACTACGGGACACCGGAACTACGGCTTGGAACGCCGGGACACATTTCATTGCCGCAGTCCCGTAGTCCCAAAACCCAGCAGGGCGGAAGCCCTGCGCTCCCGGCGGCTGCGCTCCCGGCGATTCCTAATTTCTAATTCCTAATTCCTAATTTTCCTCTTGACACCCCAACCACTTTCGTGAATACTAGCATGGTATTCTCGAATTGGCTGGCCCGTTAGGGCTGGCCCAAACAGGAGGCTGGTCTAATGAAAAAGTGTTGTGGGTTCGTGAAGGCGGCGGTTGCCGCTGTGTGTGCGGTTTTGTTTGCGTCCGTCGCGGCGGGTGCGGATGTGACGTGGACGGGCGGGGGTGTGGATAATGATTGGGCGACGGGGGCGAACTGGTCGTCGGGGAATAAGCCGGCGAATGATGACGTGGCCATCTTCAACGCGGTCGGCGGCGCGGTCGCGGTCGCGGATGACACGACGATCAGATCCATCCGCGTCATGGGGCCGGTGAACGTGACGATCACCGTCGCGAACGGCAAGACGCTCGCCATCAACAACTCGGGCGGCCTGGGGCTTGACGTGCAGAGCGGGAACCTGACCGTCAACGGGCCGGGGCTGCTGGCGATGTCCACGAACACGGGTACGAACTTCCTGGACAACGGTGCGAACCCCGGCTGCACCCTCACGCTCAACGCGCAGATCGTGGGCATGAACGGCGTGAACATCGGCTTCGAGGGGTGGCGCGGCACGATCAACACGTCCGCGCCGGGCATCATCGTGTTCGGCTTTCCGGCGAACGCGTTCCCGCTGGAGTTCGTGGGGGCGGGCGGTCATATTTTCGAGGTGGTCAAGTTGGCGCCGATCGGCACACCCTCGTCCATCGGCACGGGTTCGGGCGGCGCGGGGCCGTATGTTGACCTGAGCAATTTCGGCATCCTGCGCTACACCGGGGCGGGGGGCGACACGACGGACCGCCACCTGCGCCTGACAGGCGGCGGTAACCCTCCCGGCGTGGGCGGGGGGCTTGAGCATGAGGGCGCGGGCGCGCTCACGTGGGCGGGGCCGATCTACAACTCGAACAACGCCGTGCAGACGCTCCTGCTGGGCGGCGGCTCGGCGCACGCGGGGCGCATCACGGGCGCGATCTACAATAATCAGGGTACGCTGGGCATCCGCAAGTATGGCTCTGGCACATGGGTGCTGGCGGGCAACAACACGTTCACGGGCGGCATCACCATCGAGGGCGGGACGTTGGGGCTGGACTCCGCGACGGCGGCGGGCGGCGCTTCGCAGATCACGATGGCGAACAACACGGGGCTCGCGGTCAACCCTTCTGGCGCGGACGGCTTCGCCGTGACGCTCCCGCAGGTCATCGCGTCGGGCAGCATCACAATCACAATCCCTGACGGGGCGACGGCCTCGACGGTGACGCTCAAGGGTCTCGTCGCGCCGAGCCTCGCGGTCAATGCGCCGGGGGCGGGGACGGCGGCGAACCGTATCTTCATCACGGGCTACCCCACGGGCTACCTCGGCGCGGGGGTCACGCTCAACGGCGGCCCGGCGCAGTATGACGCGGTGAACGGGCTGGCGCCGTTCGCGGCGTCGTTCACCACGGCGAACCTCAACACCAAGGGCAACCCCCTGCCGAACGGTGACATGACGAAAGCAATCATCGACAACGTCGGGGTCGGTTTGGACATCTGGCTGACCGCCGACCCCACCACGCTCTTCAGCCTCACGCAGGCGGCGCTGGGCCCGGCGACGGTGAACCTCGCGGGGCAGACGCTCTTGGCGAACGAGGTCGGCATCGACGCGGGCGCGAGCGCGCTCACCATCGGCAACGCGCCGCAGGACGGCACGTTCCTGCCGCAGGGCATCACGCCGGGCATCGCGCCAGACAGCAACGCCATCGCCCTACTGAACCCGCTCATCTGGTACGACCCTTCGGACATCACGACGGTCACGCTCTCCGACGAGGGGCTTGTCACGAACCTGCTGAACAAGGGCTCGTCCACCACGACGCATGACGCGGTGGTGCGCGGCGGCTGGGCGGGGCCGACGTACGTCACGGGCGCGGACTCGCACGCGCCCCTACCGATGCTGCGGAGTTCGGCGGACTCGCGCGGCCTGCAGAGCGTGAACAACTCGGGTATCTCGGGGCAGGACTTCCGCACGCTCGTGGTGGTGATGAGCCGTAACATCGAGTGCATCGTCTCCATCGGCGGGAACGCGAACAACAACGCCTTCGAGAACTACATCCTCGCCGCCGACTACCGCTTCGGGACGTACGGCACCGACCTGAAAATCGAGCCGGGGCCGCCCGCCGAGACGCCCATCGTGATGGTCATGCTCAACGGCGTGGACAGCGACCCGACGGTGTTCCAAGGCTTCGCGGACGGTGTCGCGAGCAAGGTCGGGACAAACGCCAGCCTCAACACCATCGACACGCCGCTCTTCCTCATGGGGCGCAACGGCGGGACGGCGGGCGGCTACCGCGGGCAGATCGGCGAGGTGATGCTCTTCGACCGCACCCTCACCGACGCCGAGCGCGAGACCGTCGAGGCCTACCTCCTCGCGAAGTGGAAGAACCCCAGCGCCGCGCCGACCGCCGCGCCGCAGCAGAGCGCACTGCTCTCCCTCCGCAACGACAGCGACGCGGTCCTCACCGTCAACGCCGCCGTCAACGCGCCGTATGACAGCATCGTCTCGCTCGTGAAGATGGGCGCGGGCGACGTCACGCTCGCGGGCGGGGCGCGGCTCTCCGGCTCCGTGCTGATCAACGAGGGCGCACTCACCGTCGCCACCCCGGCGGACGTGACCGACACCTTCTACGGCGTCGTCGCCGGAGCTGGCAAACTGATCAAGGACAGCGACGGCACGTTAGTCCTGCCCTCTACCGCCATCAACCAGTACACGGGCGGCACGGACATCCTCGGCGGCATCCTGCGCGTCGGCCACACCAACTCGCTCGGCACGGGCCCGGTGACCATCGCGGACGGCGGCACATTGGACGTCGGCGGCGGCCCGGCGAACGAAAGCATCACCCTCTACAACCGCATCACCGTCTCGGGCATGGGTAAGGGCGGCCTCGGCGCGATCGTCAACAACGGGACGGTCACCCAGCGCAACGCCTTCCAGAACACCACCATCACGCTCGCGGACGACGCGGCCCTCGGCGGCACCTGCCCCGCGCGGTGGGACTTCGCGGGGCTGGGCGTGACCCTTGACCTCGCCGAGCACACGTTCTACAAACTCGGCATCACGGACTTCCGCATCTCGCCCGCCAACGTCATCAACGCCCCCGTCGGGAAGGCCTTCGACATCCAAGGCGGTATGCTCGGCATCGAGTCGAACACCACCCTCGCGCCGAACGACAACCTCCGCGAACTGCACATCGGCAGCGGCGGCACCTTCGGAATGTACAACGTGGAGTACCCCGTCAACTGGACCGTCGTCCCCGCCGACGGCGCGACCATCTTGTCCTTCGGCAGCAACGAGTACATCGACCGCAACGTGATGACCTCCGACATCACCCTGCCCACGGGCGGCCTGCTCTACCTCACGTCGGGCGGCTCGTTCTTCAAGACCCTCTCGGGCGAGCTGTCGGGCGACGGCGGCCTCGTCGTCTCCAACGGCGGCGCGCGCGCGGTGAGCATCCTCGCGCACCCCGCCAACACCTTCACCGGCCCCGTCACCGTGAACAACGCCGCCCTCGGCCTGCGCTACGCCGGAAGCCTCCCCGACCTCAACAGCCTGACCCTCCAAGCCAACGGCGCCGCCCGCCTGTTCATGGGCAACGCGGGCTGGACAGGCGAAGAGGCCGCGACGTTCGCGAACCGCCCCGGCCTCTACCCGGACGCCAACCGCCTCCTCCAGTTCCACGTCGGGCCCGGCGAGGAAGGCACGCTCACGGACACCATCGGCAGCGTCTCCACGCCCTTCCTCGGGATACTCGACAAGTACGGGCAAGGCACGCTCGTGATCGACGCAGACGTGACGAAAGACCTCGGCAGCACCCGCATCTACAACGGCACCCTCATGCTCACGAACAGCGCGGTGCTCACCGCCGGGACGGGCTCGCAGCACATGTACATCGGCGACGCACTAATCGTCGACGGCACGCCCTCGAACTGCAAGTTCATCCTCTGCGGCGACGCGGAATATTTCAGCGTGGACCGCGGCTACAACACCGGCGGCCCCGCCATCTACGTCGGGACGCACGGCACCGCGCAGCAACCCACAAAGTCCACGGTCGAGTTGCGTGACAACGCCAAGGTGCAGGCCAACATCCTCATGGGCGGCTGGAACGCCGACGACATCAACTGCGCCGGGGCGGTCTATCAGTCCGGCAACAGCCGCTGGCTCTGCACCGGCGGCGGCGCCAACGACGCGCGCATCGGCCGCTACGGCTACGGCTACTACAACCTCGGCGGCGGCGAACTCATCATGAAAGGCTACAGCCACGTCGGCGGGATTCCCAACGTCCCCTCCAGCGTCGGCATCATCCACCAGACGGACGGCGCGTTCCTCTTCAACGGCAGCCGCGCCGGAACCCCCGCCGCCGGATCGACGGGCGACGACCCCGCAAACGGCATCTACGGCTCCTACGCCGGGCGCTTCGACGTGAGCCGCGGCGGCACGGGCATCCTCCACCTCGAGGGCGGCACCTTCACGCACTACGGCGACATGCGGATCCTCAGCTCGGACGACGCCCCCCGCACCTACGGCACGGGCATCGTCACCGTGGACGGCACGGCCGACGTGGTGAACGACCGCCAGATCGACATGGGCTTCCGCACCAACGCCACCGCCGCCCTCAACCTCAACGGCGGCAAACTCACCGTCACCTACCTCATACGCCGCGATGTCACCAACAACACCGTGCGCGTCAACTTCGACGGCGGCACCCTCTGCGTCACCAACAACGCGGGCAACGCAAACCTCTTCGTGGTGGAGAACCCCCACCTGTTCGCGGAACTGGACATCGACCCGCTGCCCATCAGCGTCTATGGCGGCGGCGCGACGTTCGAGATCGGCGACGGCGTCACCCGCGTCATCGACCGCCCCCTCACCCGCCCCGAAGGCGCGGGCATCGGCGGCATCATCGCCACCAACAACGGCACCGGATACATCGCCCCGCCCTACGTCAGGATCGAAGGCGGCGGCGGCATCGGCGCGACCGCCTTCGCGCGCATCGACCGCGCCACCGGCGCGCTCACGGGCATCGACGTCACCTGCCCCGGCAGCGGCTACACCTCCAACCCCACCGTCACCCTCGTCGGCGGCGGCGGTTCGGGCGCGAGCGTCGGCTACGTCACCTTCGCAGGCCCCGGCGACGGCGGCCTGACCAAGACCGGCGGCGGCACCCTCGTCCTCGACGCGCCCAACACCTACACCGGCCCCACCCGCGTGGACGGCGGTGCGCTCGTCCTCCGCCACCCGCAGGCCATCCTGCCCTGCTCCGACATCATCATCGGCGACGGCACCCTCGACCTCGGCGGCAACACCTTCACCAACGCCAGCGTCACCATCACCGGAAGCGGCGCCATCATCAACGGCAACATCGTCACCGCCTCCGCCGTCAAGACCGGCCCCGGCGCCGCCACGTGGGACGCGGGCATCGAATTCGCCCCCGTCGATGCGCCTCTCATCCCCGGCCTCTGGGAAGGCCGCCGCAAAGGCGTCGCCAACGACTACTGGCGGCACGACTTCCCCAACCCCAAGACCTCCGTCCAGCTCACCACCCGCGCAGGCAACCTGCCCTCCGGCCAGAACGACACCGCACCCCGCGCCGAGTTCTGGAACGGCAACTACAATATGTGGGTCTACACCGGATACGTCTGGAACCGCACCGACACCAACGAGACCTGGACCTTCCGTGCGCTCTTCGACGACAACGTCAGCCTCAAGATCGACGGCCTGCTCCTCCTCAACAACGGCAACGGCCACAACGCCAACCCCACCACCTATAAGAACCACACCCTCACCCCCGGCCCGCACCCCATCGAGATACGCTTCGGCGACGCCACCGGCGGCGTCGGCCCCGGCAGCGCACCCGACGGCATCGGCGGCCTCGTGTACGACAAGTTCGGGCGCAACTTCCAGTCCACCGACCCCGCCCTCCTCGCCGACTACTACGAAGTGCTGGAGGACGACGGCACGGGCTGGCTCCTCACCGCCAACCTCCCCGGCGAAGGCCTCGCCGCCGACGCCATCCGCGTCGAGGAAGGCACCCTCCGCCTCACGCCCATAGAGCCCGGCCTCTGGGAAGGCCACAGGCAGGTCACCGCCGCGCCCTACTGGGACCTCGACTTCCCCAACCCCAAGGAAAGCGTCCAGCTCACCACCCGCGCGGGCAACGTCGTCATCGGCCACAACACCAACATGAGCGCCCCCCCGACCCCCGAGGAACTCGAGCGCACCTCCTTCTGGGCCGGCAACTTCAACATGTGGATCTACACAGGCTACATCTGGAACCGCACCGGCGGCGACGTCACATGGACATGGCGCGCCGTGTTCGACGACAACGCCAGCCTCAAGATCGACGGCATCCAGCTCCTCAACCAGAACGGCGGCACCCCCGCCTACACCAGCCACACCCTCACCCCCGGCCCGCACCCCATCGAGATACGCTTCGGCGACGGCACCGGCAACGTCGGCCCCTACAGCGGCGCCAGCGGCATACTCTACGACGACCAGAACACCAACTTCACGTCCACCGACGGCGGCCAGCTGGCTCTCTACTACAAGGTGCTGGCCGACGACGGCCACGGGACGCTGCTCACCACCGCGCTCGACATCTTCGACGGCCTGACCATCCACGTCGCCGACGGCGCCACCCTCGACCTCGGCGGCGCCCCCCGCGAAGGCCTCACCGTCACCGGCGGCGGCACCGTCGTCAACGGCAAGCTCGCCAGCGGCAGCGTCCTCTCCCCCGGCGGCGACGACCGCACCGCCACCCTCTCCCTCGGCGGCGGCGCCACCCTCGACGGCGTGACCTACCGCCTCACCATCCACGACCCCGTCGCCCCGCCGCAACCGCCCCCCACCTACACCCCCGGCCTCTGGGCGGGCAGGCTGTCGCAGACGGATGACGGGATAGCGTGGAACATGAGCGTGCCGAACCCGAAAAACCGCGGCATCGCGCTCACCACCGAGGCCGGGAACATCCCCATCGGCTCCTACGGCAACCCCGCCGACGCCAACTACAACCCCCTCATCGCCAGTTACTGGAGCGCGAACTCCATGTGGATCTACACCGGATACGTCTGGAACCGCGCCGCCACCAACGTCACCTGGACCTGGCGCTTCACCTTCGACGACCACATCTCGCTGAAACTCGACGGCATCGAGGTTTACGTCCCCCTCGGCTGGGGCGTCATCTACCAAGACACCGTCCTCACCCCCGGCCCGCACGCCATCGAGATACGCTTCGGCGAGAACGGCGGCAACGTCGGCCCCGCCGCAGGGATACCCGCAGGCCTCACCTACGACCCCCTCGGCCGCGGCCCCGCCAGCGGCAGCGGCGCGTACAACCTGCCCGGCAACTTCATCATCCTCGAGGACGACGGCACGGGCGGCCTGCTCACCCTCGAAGGCGACCTCCCGCCCCCGCAAGGCGACGACGGCATCAACGACAAGATCACCTCCACCGGCGTCCTCGACCTCACGGGGCTGACCATCGTCCCCAGCGACCTCGCATCCGAACTCCCCCCCGGCAGCAAATACGTCATCGCCGAGGCCGCCGCCTTCACCGGCACCCCCGCCGTCGAAGGCTTCGACCCCAAATGGCGCACCCTCAAGAAAGGCACCGAACTCTGGCTCACCACCCAAGGCGGCACGGTGCTGATCCTGCGGTAATAGCAGCTGCCGGGAGCGCAATTGCCGGGAGCGCAGGGCTTCCGCCCTGCAAAGCAGCTGAGCGGACTACAAGACGCCGGACGACAGGACTACGATTGGGGACGGGACGGCGGGACACATTTCATTACCGCGTCCCGCAGTCCCTCCGTCCCCCCATAGCCCTGTCGCCCCGCCATACGGGAAACACCCTGAAAAATTCCCGCTGATTTTTTGATAAGGTCCATTGACAGACACGGCAAATTATGATTTAATTTTACCTTTTCGTCACATTGGACCATAGCTCAGTTGGTAGAGCACGACACTTTTAATGTTGGGGTCGTGGGTTCAAATCCCACTGGTCCAACCATTCCTGAAAACTTCAGAATGGTAAAAAACAATAAGGGGTTCAGCCTTTTTGAACATCGCATGACAACTTCAAGTGAACTCATCATTTTAATCCAAGCCACACGCGCTCCCCATCCTCCGCTCCGCGCCCGCTAATTTTCCCCCTTGAAAATCAACGACTTACAAAAAAAACACAAAATATAGTGGACAAGCAGGGCAGGATATACTATATATAGAGGTCTTTCATGGGGGCATCAGGTTGCTTCTTGGGAGTCATTTTTAGGATTAGAGTATGAGTATCGAATCGCTCAAGAGTTACGTGTTCACGTCTAAATACAGCCGTTTCATTCCGGAGAAACAGCGCCGCGAGACGTTCGAGGAGGCCGTGGAGCGTGTCATTGACATGCACCGCAGGCACTTCGCCGACAAGCGTGTGGAGGTTGAGGATCTGCTCGCCGTCTGCGAGCAGGCGATGAAGCAGCGCATGGTGCTGGGCAGCCAGCGGGCGATGCAGTTCGGCGGCGACCCCATCCTCAAAAAGAACGCGCGCATCTACAACTGCACCACGTCGTACTGCGACCGCCCGGCCTTCTTCCAGGAGGCGCTGTGGCTGCTGCTGTGCGGGTGCGGCGTGGGGTTCTCGGTGCAGACCCACCATGTCGCGAAACTGCCGGGCATCCGCAAGCCCATGGGCGCGAACGCGACGTTCGTGATCCCCGACACCATCGAGGGCTGGGCGGACGCACTGGGCGTGCTGCTGTCGAGCTATTTCGTGTCGGACCAGCCGTTCCCGGAGTACGCCGGAACGATCGTGCATTTCGACTATTCGCAGATACGCCCGAAGGGGCGTTCGATTTCGTCGGGCATGGGGCGCGCGCCGGGGCCTGAGCCGTTGCACCGCAGTATCGAGAAGATACGTGTGCTTCTCGACCGTTGCGTGGAGGACGGGCAGGATCGCCTCCGCTCCGTGGACGCGTACGACATCCTGATGCACGCGTCGGACGCGGTGCTCTCGGGCGGCGTGCGCCGCAGCGCGACCATCTGCCTCTTCTCGCCGGACGACGACCTGATGGCCACGGCCAAGACCGGCAACTGGTTCACCGAGAACCCCCAGCGCGCGCGCTCCAACAACTCCGCCATCCTCCTGCGCGACGACACCTCGCGCCAGCAGTTCGCCAAGCTGATGAAGTCCGTCAAGGAGTTCGGCGAGCCGGGCTTCGTCTGGACCGACAGCCTGGACATGACCTTCAACCCCTGCGGCGAGATCGGCCTCTACCCGCAGATCGACGGCATCTCCGGCTTCGCGTTCTGCAACCTCTGCGAAATCAACATGGGCATCGTCGATACCCCCGAGAAGTTCCGCGAGGCCTGCCACGCCGCCGCCATCCTCGGCACCCTCCAGGCGGACTACACCGACTTCGGCTACCTCGGCGAGGCCAGCGCCCGCATCGCCAAGCGCGAGGCCCTGCTCGGCATCTCCATGACCGGAATGATGGAGCACCCCGCCGTCGCGTTCGACCCCGCGCTCCAGCGCGAGATGGCCGAGTACATCCTCACAATCAACGAGGACGTCGCCGCGCGCATCGGCATCAACCCCTGCGCCCGCGCCACCTGCGTCAAGCCCGCCGGCACCACCAGCAGCATCCTCGGCACGTCGTCGGGCATCCACCCGCACCACGCCAAGCGCTACTTCCGCCGCGCGCAGGCCAACGAGGACGAACTGCTCGTGGACTTCTTCAAGGGCCAGAACCCCCGCGCCGTCGAGAAATCCGTCTGGAACCCCAACGGCACCGACGTCGTTCTCACCTTCTGCGTGCAGGCCAGCCCCGACGCCCTCACCAAGCGCGACGTGGACGCCGTCGAGCTGCTCAACAAGGTCAAGCTCACCAAGGAGAATTGGATCGACGCCGGCAAGCGCATCGAGCGCTGCGCCCAGCCGTGGCTCAGCCACAACGTCTCCAACACCATCTCCGTGCAGGACGCCGAATGGGATCAGGTCGAGGCCTTCATCTACGACAACCGCCACGCCTTCGCCGGCATCTCGCTCCTCCCCGAGGGCGGCGACCTCGACTACCCCCAGGCCCCCTTCTGCGAAGTCCTCACCGCCAAGGAGATCGTGGACTACTACGGCGTGGGCGCGCTCTTCGCCTCCGGCCTCATCGTGGACGGCATGCACGCCTTCGACGACAACCTCTGGGCCGCCTGCGACTGCATCCTCGGTCGCGGCGAGAACCTCGACACCGAGACGCCCAAGGTCTATCCCAAGCGCGTCTATGAGGCCATGGAGGAAATCCGCCGCTCCAAGCTGGACTGGCTCCGGCGCGCGCACAAGTTCGCCGTCAACTACTTCAACAACGACCGCATCAAGCTGACCCGCTGCCTCAAGCGGGTCAGCGCCTGCAAGATGTGGGAAGACCTCACCCGCTCCTACGCCCCCGTGGACTACACGCAGCTCGTCGAGAAGCAGGACAACACCACCGTCACCGAAACCATCGCCTGCGCCGGCGGCAAGTGCGACATCCTGTGAGGGGACGCAGGAGACCCATGAGACTTGGGTTCCCTTCGTCCCCCGCGCCCACTTTCTCAAAGGACACTCCAAAATGACCATACCCGTTTTCTCCCCTGAAGCCTACCTCCGCGCGCTGGAGACCGCGCGCAAGGCGTTCCACGCGGATTATTACGCGATGTACTCCAGCGTGCTGGGCGGCATCGTGACCGACGGCGCGCTCATGCAACTGCCGCTCGACGACCATGTGGCGCACCGCGGCGACGGCGTGTTCGACACGTTCAAGTGCGTGGACGGCGCGGCGTACAACCTCGACGCGCACCTCGCGCGGCTGGAGGTCTCCGCCGCGGGCATCGGGTTGAAATGGCCCGGCGGGGTGGGGGAGATACGCGAACTCACGCTCGCCACCCTCCGCGCGGCGGGGCGGCGCGAATGTTCCGGCCGCGTCATGGTCTCGCGCGGGCCGGGCGGGTTTGGCGTCAGCCCCTACGAACCGCCCGCGCCGGCGCTGTACATCGTCGTGTACAAGCTCGGCGCGCCGTT
>Ga0082212_10004621_pt1 | contig 19002 bp, 19 predicted proteins | sample TergutNt197P3_FD_71548 | JGI IMG/M metagenome (GOLD analysis project Ga0082212, IMG submission 71548) | Neocapritermes taracua P3 segment gut microbial communities from Petit-Saut dam, French Guiana - Nt197 P3 | ecosystem: Host-associated > Arthropoda: Insects > Digestive system > Gut ... | reverse complement strand
AATAAATTTGCCCGTAACGAAGAAAACCTAAAAAAGCTACTGAGGATATTTCCTATTGTCCTGACCACTTGTTTGTCTGCCCATAAGCTGGGGGAAGGCAAGCCGGTTTTTGATATGGTTATTATTGATGAAGCCGGGCAATGTAATACTGCGACCTCTCTGCTCCCTATCGTAAGGGGAGAAAGCCTAATGCTTGTCGGCGATCCCCAGCAATTGAATCCGGTTGTCCTCTTAAGCCCAGAAAATAACCTGATTCTTAGAAATAGGTATCAGGTAACGGATGAATATGACTATATTTGCAATTCCGTTTATAAAACATTTATTGCTTGTGATGCAGTCAGCGATGAAGTTTTGCTCAGCTATCATTATCGATGTCACCCCCAAATAATTCAGTTCAACAACAAAAAATATTATAATAACCGTTTGAAAATCATGAGTCAAGTCGAAAGTGAACATCCGTTAATTTTTGCGGAAATATGTTCCGATGAACCGGAATTTCGCAATACTTCACCATTGGAAGCAGGGTATATTATTGACTATATCCGGCAACATCCGGATCAGCAAATAGGGATTATCACCCCTTTTGTCGCTCAGAAAAAGTTGATCAACGAATTGATAATAAAAGAAAAAATCGAAAACATCATTTGCGGCACTGTTCACGCATTTCAAGGTGATGAAAAAGATGTTATCCTCTTTTCGCTGGTATTGACAAGCAGAACGTCTTCCTCGACCTATAACTGGCTAAAAGGAAATAAAGAACTTATTAATGTTGCTACTTCCCGTGCTAAAGCTCAGCTTGTTTTAATTGCAGATAGCAGGCAAATTGAGCGATTGCGTAACCCAATGGATGATGATGATTTATATGAATTAGTTCAGTATATAAAAACAAATGGGGAATCAGCTATTTCGTCTAAAGTTGTTGTTTCGCGGGCTCTTGGCATTAAGCCATATAGTACCGAAACAGAAAACGCGTTTCTCCAGAACCTAAGTCACGCTATTGTTAACATCATGCCAGAGCGTAGACGATATGTTGTGCAACACGAAGTTGCTATATCTCATGTATTTGCACAAAATATTTCCGGACTTGACTTGTTTTACTCAGGTCGATTTGACTTTGTGGTCTACGAACGTCACAATAAAAGTAATCAAGTTCCGGTGTTAGCTATTGAACTTGACGGCAAGGAACATTTTGATAATGAAATTGTTAAAAGACGAGATCAAAAGAAGGCAACGATATGTGAGAAACATGGCTTTGAATTAATTCGCATTGAGAATTCGTATGCGCGGCGATACCAACACATTAAGGAGATATTGATAGAGTATTTTAAACGAATTTGAGAATATAATTTTGCTCCCTACTTGACACATTCGTATATTTCGAAAGTAGTCTTTATATCAGCATGGCCCATTTGGTCTTTGGCTATAAGTATATCTACACCGGCGAGATACATCATCGTACAGAACGTATGCCGGAGCCAGTGGGGAGTTATATGAGGAATAACGAAAGGAACGCCAGTCGGGTCAAATTTACTTTTTGGCCTTTTGTTAAATTCATTAAATTCGCCGTATCTGAAATTAAGTTCATTTAGATAGCTTTCCCACATTCTTTTCCATGATGAAGGGGAGTGCATTTTATTTTTTGCCGATAAGCAGACATACAGGCCTTCACGCGGTTCAGCACGAAGGAAATCAACAAGCTCTTGCGGTATGTCGATAACCCTGACAGATGAATCACTTTTGGCACCAACTTTAAGTTTGAACGCACCATTTACCTTTTCGATTGTTTTGTTAACGCTGATAGTCCGGGCGGTAAGGTCGATATCAGACCACATTAACGGAATTGTTTCGCCCCGGCGAAGTCCGGCGAACATCATTAACATAGCAGCACACCTCGCCCGATGCGGTGTATTTATTATCCATTGTTGTTCTTCATCGGTAAGGGCGCGGCGCGGTGTTTCCTGTTGCGTATTTGGCAATTTAATTTTTCTGGCAGGATTAATAAGCATAACTCCATCACCAATCGCAAGTTCAAATATTTGTAGTGCCGTAGATTTAAGCCCCGCTAAGGTTGCCTTCGACATAGGTTTACCGGTATTGGGGTTATGGCTTGCAAGAGCGGTAACTATTTCTTGTAAATCGGATTGCTTGATTTTAGATATTTGTTTATGCTCTAAATATCGGTTTAGGTGCTTTACGTAGCATTGATACACGACAAGCCGGGTGGCAGATACTTCCATAGGCTTTAGATTTAAAAATTTAGCCGCCCATTTTCCAAACGTATCATACTCTAAGCGAATATCAACGCCGATGCCTTTTGATATTTTAAGCTGTAGAATTTTTTCATCTACTTCCTTTTGTGTTTTTCCGTAAACGAATTTAAAATCTTGTTTGCCGTTATCATCTGTTCCTAAATATATTTTAGCTTGAATACGGCCATCTTTTCTGGTGGTATATTTCTTTTTTGGCATAATGATTTACCCCTCATCCTTTCCAACCAAATAACTCCGCTTCCAGCCTTTTCCGGAGATACTCTTTTCGCTTTTTTTCCGCTTCAAAAACTAGCGTTTGAACCGTTTCAACAAGTTCGGAATGGCTAATCATTGTCCGCTTTTCCCAATCACCTAAGTTTATATTAGGAGTAATATAATAATTCTCTGCCATTTCGTTTTGATCTATGCCAAACCCGACATCATTAAATGTATTTGCAATAAGATAAAACTCATTTTCCGTTTCCGAGCCAAGTTCAAGAAAGCCTAAGTTTAGCACTTTATTAATTTTTTGCATAACCTCAATCGGCGGCATAACTAACCCTAGCTCATATTTTTGCACCGCCGAAGTTGATTTGCCAATAATCTCAGCAAGTTCCTTTTGCGTTAGTTTTTTACTCTTTCGTGCTTTTTTAATTTTTCCGCCTAAATCCATTATTAAGCCCTCCCTCTGCCCGGAGACATTAAAAAAGCGTGCCCAGCGTGGTACTTTTCCCGCTTTTAAATCCGGCGGCCAATGGCGAGTTTCTAAAGACGCGATTATCGCATACATACAGGCGGGCGAGTATAAAGCCAGAAATAACAAAAAGATTTATGATTAATCTAAAAGCGGAAAAGAGAAGAAGGATTTTTGCCAATCAGAGCGAGCAATTATCGTTACCTGCGGCGGCCGGGGTCGAGGGGTGGAACCCCCGCAAGTTTCCATTTCGCAGAAATGGTATAACTTGCTATACCATTTGGAAATGGGTTTTAGCCGCGCTAAAAGCTATTGTCGGATGGGATAAAGGAGGCTTTTAAAATGGCTCATATGATGAAACACACAAAGGCGGCTTGCGGACACATGTTTGCTCATTATGACCGGACTGCAAACAACATTTCCAATGAGAATATTGACCGGACGAAAACACATATGAACTATAATCTTGCCGCCAATCAGACAAAACGGCAAGGGGATTTTGTCAAACAGCGGTGTTCGGAAGTCCGCTGCCAAAACAGAAAAGATGTCAATGTGATGGTCTCCTGGGTGGCGACGGTTCCGAAAGGACTTCCAGATGATGAGCATGAATTATTTTTGCGGACATCGTATGATTTTTTGCGAGAGCGGTACGGCGATGAAAACGTTGTTTCTGCTTATGTCCATATGGACGAAAGTATGCCACATTTGCATTTTGCGTTCGTTCCGGTGACAGAAGATACAAGGCGCGGTGATTATAAGGTTTCGGCAAAAGAAGTTATTAGCAGAAGAGAGTTACAGGTTTTTCATCAGGATTTGGATAAGCGAATGACGGAAGTTTTCGGCAGGGATATTGGTATCCTAAACGAAGCGACTAAGAGCGGGAATAAAGAAGTGGCGGAACTTAAGCTTTTAAACCGTAATATCATCCTTAAAAAAATAAACATCCACATTTCTGAGGCGAAGAAAGAGCTTGATAAGGTAAAGAGCGAGATACAAGCAGAGCGGGCACAAAAAGCGGATTTAGAACGAAAAATAGGGCCTTTAAAGGAGGAATTTGATAAACTGTTAGATGAGTGTGATATTGCATTAAATGAAACTTTGTATGAAAAATTTGTTGAGCAGCCGGAAATAAAGCCTATGTGGGAAAGTTACCGTGAGTGTCAACGCGATATCTATTGGCCAAATATGCTTAATATGGTGGAATTTATAGATGGCGATGATTATCAGCCATATACGCCTGTGTCCGACTACTATGATGGTGATATCGGCGATTCAATTTTCGCTAGAAGAGAGGCCGCTATCAGAAATTTGGATAAAGGGTTTGAACATTAATTTTCTTTCCGCTTTTCGGGTTTTCAAATTTTAGTAAGTGAAAAAATAAAATAACACTCGCTTTTTATTGCTTTTTTTCTATATCATGATAGAATTAACTAAAGGCGGTGAAAATTATGGATCATAAACTTATGAACGACTACGAAAAAGCGGACATTTTTATGAAAGCCCATAAGCTTAAACAAGCTGGAAAAAATAAAGAAGCGAGTGCGCTAATTCGGACAACTCCATTACCTGCTTACTTAGCAAAGTTTGCTAAGAAATATTTGGGAACGGAAGCCCTCATTCAAATGGAGTGGAATATGGCGGAAGCGGAGGCTGAGTTTGGATCGGATTGGCTTAATCAAGAGAATATTTGAAAGCGTGACATTAATTGATACTGGCCGTAAGTGGCTTGTAACTAAAGGACTTGAAAGGAAAGGAAGAGTAAATTATTTTGCTGGGCTTAATGATGCGTTAAACGCATTTAAGGATGCAAAGATAATTGCTTCCAGTGATTTAGCGGCATTGATTATATCTGAACTAACGTTTATTACCCAAGAGTTACAATTATGCGACCCCTCAGATAAAGAAACGTCAAACAGTTTACAACAAGCAGTTCGAAGCTTTGACGATGCACTTTTAGCCTTACAAATAGTCGAAAATGCTGACAATTATCGTATTGCTGACAAGACGCATCCTCATCACCATAAACATCGAGTGAAAGATATGCCAAAGGATTCTTTCCACATCGCATGTTTGGCACATCGTACCCGTATCGGGAATATGCTTCGCACTCCCGGCATCAATATGGCGGAGAAAGAACTGCTAACTCAGCGACAATCAAATCTTGCTACGGCGCGGGCGGTATATTTGAAGAAGCAAAAAGCGGCTTTATCAAACGAAGCAATGTAATGGATATCAATGTTTATAATATATATGAAACGGATGAAGTGTTACCATTGAAAAACTTTAACAGAAAAGCCATTACGATTTTTCTCTAATGGCGCTATAATAATTACCTTTTTGTTCTTCCATGAGTTCATTAAAGGTTTTTGCATTCTCAAATAATGATGTATCAGTTTTAATTTTTTCTAATTCTTGATTAGCCTCGTATTCAGCCTTAAATCCTTTATATACTGAATACATTGGTTGACTATCAGTGCTATATGATTTTATTACGTAATTTTGCGTTTTTGGGTTATCAACTACACTACTGATAATAAAATTATAAATAATACTGACAACATAAATGCAAAATTCCGTGCCATATATTTTATAACTGAAATTTTCTAAATTAGCAAATCTTAATTGATTTCCTTCCTCAAACGTTGTTTTGTCAAACTCATCTGAGTAGTTTATTGTATGTGTAACGTCTTTTAGATTTTGTCTAATTGCCTCGCCCTTTAATAGCAAAAGATATAGTTTCTCTACGTCAATTTCATCTTCACGGCTATCATTGATATCTTTAGGGTTAAAGGTGATATTTAGGAATTCCTCAATTTTATGCACTCGACACCAGTTATTTGGTGAAAAATCTGACACCTGTTTTGACACCCATAACACCCATTTTGACACCCATAATTTCATAAAAACAGGGTAAAAAACATAAAAAATCGGGACACTCCCTAAAAATGCAAAAAGCCCACAACCCACCAAACTAGCGGCATCACAGGCTTTCCTAACCATCGGAGTGACAAGACTTGAACTTGCGGCCTCTTCGTCCCTAACGAAGCGCTCTACCACCTGAGCCACACCCCGGTAACACGAGAAGCATTAACTGCTTCTCGCGAATCATTTCATTAAGCAATCTTTGCCTTAGCAATCTCAACCAAGGACGCAAAACCTTCGGCATCGTTAACTGCCATTTCAGCCAGCATCTTACGGTTGACATCAACTTCGGCTTGCTTTAGGCCAAACATGAATTTATTGTAAGATAGCCCGTTCATACGGCAAGCAGCGTTGATTCGGACGATCCATAATTGTCTGAACTGACGTTTCCGCTCTTTGCGGCCGGCGTAAGATGCTGCCAAGGCACGCATGACAGATTGTTTTGCGATTCTATATTGTTTACTTCTGGCACCGCGGTAGCCTTTGGCCAGCTTTAATACTCGGTTATGTCTTTTTTTGGCGTTTTGTCCGCCTTTGATTCTTGCCATTTTTTATCTCCTTCTCTACTAAGATCAATCGTCCTTATTTTAAATAAGGTAAAATTTTCAGCATATTTTTCACATTTGAATCGTCGGTCATAGCCGGACGTCTAAGGTTCCTTTTTCTCTTCGTTGATTTCTTAGTTAAGATATGGCTTTTATAAGCTTTACTTCTTTTAAGCTTTCCGGTACCAGTCAGTTTGAAGCGCTTCGCGGCGGACCGGCTTGTTTTCATTTTTGGCATGTTTCAGTTCCTCCTTATTTAGGTAAATGTGAAATCTTTTAAAAGACTAGCTCTTTTTTTCGCATAAATATATGGTCAAGGTTCGGCCTTCGATTTTGGGCGCTTTTTCAATATTGGCAATATCGGCCAGATATTCGGCAAATTCGTCTAAGATATATTTGCTTTTCATCATGTGTGCCATTTCGCGTCCCCGGAAACGTAAGGTAATTTTTACGCGATCACCTTTTGATAAAAATTGACGAGCTTTATTCCGTTTCGTGTTAAGATCATGGACATCAATATTGGGAGTCAAGCGTATTTCTTTAATCTCAACCGTTTTTTGCTTCTTTCTTGCTTCTTTTTCTTTTCGGCCTTGCTCATATTTGAACTTGCCGTAATCAACGATCCTGCATACCGGCGGCAGCGCTTTGGGCGCGATTTTGACCAAATCCAAATCGGCATCCTCCGCCAACCGCATAGCCTCTTGGATGGTCATGACACCTAACTGCTCGTTGTCTGCGCCGATGACCCGCACTTCTTTGTCTCTGATTTGTTCGTTGATAACTAAATCGCTAATAGTTTTACCCTCCCACTAAACATTAAAAAAGTGAATCGCATTGCAATCCACTTTTACCGCATTAAAACTGTTACCACATTAAAATAATAGTTTTACTTAAAACCGGACACCTGTGAGCATAAGTGTAAAATAGCTACAGGGTGAGAGTGGATACTCTACTTGTGCTATAAAAGAATAACATGCCATTTAGGCACTGTCAAGCGATATTTATTAAAAAACGACTGTTATGCTCCTGTCAACGTAAATCATTCCGTGGAGAATGCGAAGCATTCTCTTAGAACTGCCGCTATGCGGCAGTTTTTTTATTTAATAACGCCTGTTATATTTTTCTTCACAATATTTACAGCGATAAACTTGTGCGTCTTTGTCTGCCAAAACAAAGACATGGGGCAGCCCTTGCTCGATAGAAGTGATGCAGCGTGGATTTTTGCACTTAATAATCCCGGATATTTCTTCCGGCAGGACGAGGGCTTTCTTCTCAACGATTTCTTCTCCTTTGATGACATTCACGGTAATCGTATGGTCAATAAAGGCGAGGACATCCAAATTCAGGTCACTGATGCTGCATTCGACTTTTAAGATATCTTTTTTGCCTAATTTGTTGCTTGGTACATGCATAATCATCGCGACTGTGCTATGACCTTTATCAAGCTTCAGCATATGGTAGATATTTAGGCTTTGGCCTGCTTTGATGTGATCAAGAACAAATCCTTCTTGTATTCTTCCGACATTTAACATATTTTCGTATCCCTTCATATTCCTTAAACGGTAATTTTGAGCAATGTAAGAATCAATGCCATCCGGACGTAAACGCCATACTGCGCTTGCTTAAAGTAGGCGGCCCGGGGGTCATCATCAATATCGATGGAGATTTCATTAACCCGCGGCAGGGGATGGAGGACTAGCATGTCTGTCTTGGCGTTCGTCATTTTTTCTTTATCAAGGATATAGAAATCTTTTAAACGGACATAATCTTCTTCGTTAAAAAAACGCTCTTTTTGAACCCTTGTCATATACAAAAAATCAAGCTGCGGCATTACTTCATCCAAACGGATGACTTCCTCATAGGAAATGTTTTTTTGATTCAAGCTCTCGGTTATGTAATCGGGAACTTTCAGCTCTTCCGGCGAGATAAAGATGAATTTGATTCCTTCGTATCGCTCCAGGGCATGAATCAGGGAGTGGACGGTCCGGCCAAATTTTAAATCCCCGCATAATCCGATCGTAAAATGATCAAGGCGGTTTTTTAGGGAACGGATGGTTAGAAGATCAGTCAGGGTCTGGGTGGGATGCTGATGCCCGCCATCGCCGGCATTGATGACCGGAATAGAGGATTTGTCAGAGGCCACCATGGGGGCACCTTCCTTGTGATGCCGCATGGCACAGATATCAGCATAACAGGAGATGACGCGGATGGTATCGGCAACGCCTTCACCTTTGGAAGCCGATGACGATACTGCATCAGAAAAGCCAAGCACATTCCCCCCTAATTTCAGCATTGCTGATTCAAAACTAAGACGGGTTCGGGTACTTGGCTCATAAAAGCAAGTGGCTAGTATCTTGCCGGTGCACGCATGTTGGTAATGATCCATATTGCGCTCAATATCATTGGCTAAATCAAATAATTGATTCAATTCTTCCACCGAAAAATCAAGTGGGCTCATCAGATGTCTCATCGAATTTGCATCCGCCTTTCCATTATTGATATTATATCGTGATTTATGACGTTATCTAGCGATATTGTACCATGCCTTGGCCGAACTATCAATTGCAATTTGAGGAATCTTTTAGTATACTATTTTCGTAAAGCTTGAAAGGAAAAGATATGCTATAATGTCGAAAGGAACCTTCGGTTCCATGGACATTATAGCAGCGCGGTTTTTAATTACTTTAGTAATTTACGCATCCTCCGGAGGACATGACTTCTTAGAAGTCATGATATATTCGAAAAATAGTCCGGCCAGGATCCAGTTTGGCAGATAATCCAGGCGAATAATTTTCTTGATATGCCATTTTGAACGGGTATAGTCCCAGGGACAGATTTTGCTCTTGGCAAGGAGGCTGCCGGAAACATATTCGCCGGTGAGGATCAAGACTGCATAGGTTACACCGCGCAAGAAGATGGACGTTCCTTTAAATAAATGGAAAAAGGGCTTTAAGAAAACAGCACTGGCATAAATCGGAAACATCCACAGCGAAGTTTGGCCCATCAGCTTCATATCGCGCCGCCTTAAGGAATCAAGTGCTGTGAAGCATATTTCCATACACCATCCGGCGATGCCGCACCTTAAAAAATCTCGGATAAAATTTTTCATAAACACCCCTTAAATGTATGAAAGTTAATTTTCATATTGATATTATGTACATCATAAAAAAATGTATACAGTGAGTTTAAGTGCCATGACATATAAAGAAGCAACAGAATATATGACTCAAGCAAAGAAAAACGGCATAAGTCCCGGTTTGGCAACAATCGAAGAGTTATGCCACCGTTTGGGTAATCCCCAAGATACGCTGAATTTTATCCATATCGCCGGGACGAATGGGAAAGGCTCGGTGCTAAACTTTCTTGCGACGATTCTAAAAACAGCTGGTTATCGTACCGGCTGCTTCTTTTCCCCAGCCATTACCGAAGAACGCGAAAGATTTACTATCAATAACCGGATGATTTCCAAAGCGGATTTCTGCCGATATCTGGAAATGGTCAAGGTAGCCGCAGATTGCATGGTAATCGATGGCTTGGCACCACCAACCGCTTTTGAGATTGATACCGCGCTTTCCTTTTTGTATTTTGCCGAAAAAGAGTGCGCTATCGTTGTCCTTGAAACGGGCATGGGGGGGACATTTGATGCCACGAATATCATTAAAACCCCGCTCATATCAGTCATTACTCCGATTAGCATGGATCATGCGGAATATTTGGGCCGGACTGATGCTATAATTGCCAGACATAAGGCTGGTATTATAAAAAAGGGTGCCTCAGTGGTTTGCGGTGTCCAGTCAGATGAAGTCTATGATGTCATCGCAGAAAAATGTCGTGAATGCAGGTGTTCACTACATATTTCCCCGCTTGAAAAGCTTGGGCGTATCCATCCCAAGAAGCCTGACTATAAAAACGGTACGTTCCGGCAACTTTTTACCTATGGCGAGCGGGGTGAATTAGCGATTATCATGGCTGGCGAGCATCAAGTATCTAATGCGGTTTTGGCTCTGGATGCACTTTCAATCCTAGCAAAACGGGGATTTCCGGTTCAGGATAAAGATGTTTCAAAGGGTCTTTTGAAAGCGATTTGGCCGGGACGTTTCCAAATGATTGCCGGGAAGCCGCCGTTTATCATTGACGGCGCACATAATGTTGCTGCGGCAGCCAAACTGGCTGATACCCTGAAAATATATTTTACAAATAAACGAATCATCTATATAATGGGGATATTAGGCGATAAGGATTATTCGGAAATGATTCAAAGAACATGTGGGCTTGCTGAGCATATCATCACGGTCACACCTCCTGATCCCCGCGGTTTTAGCGGTTATGAATTGGCACTTACAGCTGCCAAATGGCATCCGCGGACAACATCCGCAGACAGCATCGCCGAGGCTTGCGAACTGGCCACTTTGTTGGCCGGGAAAGATGGGATCATTGTAGCTTTTGGTTCTTTTACGATCTTGGACGCGCTTAAAAGTGTGAAGAGATTTTCTAAGATGCCGAGCAATGGCTCGGCATCTTAGAAAATCTAAGGCTTCACAACATGAAACGAAGTTTCATGTGGAAGAATGCTTCGCATTCTTCTGAATGTTTCACGTATTCATAAGCAAAAGACCGCTTTTCCGCGGTCTCTTACTGTCCTATCTAGGGATAGCTTTAACTGTATTAAATTGCTTCTGCAAAATACTGTTAAAACCACCAGTGTCCGGCTCATCCCGGCTTCTGTCCGGCTTGTAAGCCACGTCTTTAGGTTTAAGGTACGTAAGCATCAAGACAGAATGGACGTTGAAACGGTCTAAAACTCCATTTACCATAAGCAATCCCTCCTTGGATTATTTCAACAACCTCTATAATAATATATCGGCTAAAGTCTGTCTGTCAGACAGGTTTTTTTGCGGCAGTTTATTCATACCTAAGTGCTTCAATCGGATCCAATTTCGCCGCCTTATTGGCCGGATAGTACCCAAAGAAAAGTCCGATTCCCAGTGAAAATCCAACCGCGATGCTAATGCTGCTAAGCGTTGGCATTGTGCCGACATCGATCAAAGAGGTCCCGACGTATCCTAAAATGCCGCCGAGAATCATGCCGATGAAACCGCCAATCAAGCAAACAATCATGCTTTCCACAACGAACTGAATCCGGATATTTCCGTTGGTTGCACCCAGGGCTTTGCGCGTGCCGATTTCCCTGGTCCGCTCCGTGACGGAAACCAACATAATATTCATCACGCCGATCCCTCCCACCAAAAGTGAAATTCCGGCAATGACGGATAGGCCGATGCTGACCGCACTCAACATCGTATTAAGCTCATTTAACATGCTTTCCATACTCATTGTCTGCACTTCGAAATTTTCATTGTTAGCATAATAACGGTTCAAAAAGGCCGCGATTTGCTGGGAAAAGGCAATGCTGTCAACCGCATTTTCAGCAGAAACGGTAAAACTCGTATAGCCATCAAACGCACCGGCGATTTTTTTGGCGGTAGTCACCGGGATAAATAGCGAGGTGCTTAAATCTTTCTCCGAAGCGTTTGACATATTATAGATGGACATTTCGTATTCATAGACACCAATGATAACAAATACCAGAATTTCCTTGCCCATATAAACAACTACTTCCTCGCCCAGGGCTTTATTGATATCTCCTCCGAACATATTATTTACCAGTCGGTCGGAGACAATCGCAACATTTCGATTGCGATCAAGATCACGAGCAAGAAAATTGCGGCCTTTCAACATATTGGTGCCATTGACTGAGAGGTATTCGATATTAATCCCCATAACACTTACATTCGCATATTTGTGGCCATCTTTGGCTTGCCCGGCTCCGGCATTTTGGGATAGGCTGATTCCGGCAATCGCATCTTCATAACGAAGCGACAGGGCTTCAATCATCTCGTTGGTGATCAAATCCTCTTCCCCGATCGTACCGAGGCGGCGGCCTAAGTCACTGCTCTTTCGTTGCAGGCTGACCGTAATATTACTGACACCCAAAGAACCCATCGCTCCGCTCACCGAGGAACTTAGCCCGCTGCCGATGGTCAAAATACCAATTACCGAAGCAATCCCGATAATGATTCCCAGCATCGTCAGGAGTGCCCGCATTTTATTTGCCTTAAGGCCTTCCCAGGCCATGCGGATGTTTTCAGTGACGTTCATGTATTATCCCTCTACGAAGAGACCATCGCTCATCGTAAGAATTCGGCTTGTCTCAGCCGCAAGTTCCTTACTATGCGTGATCAAAATGATTGTTTTGCCCTGTTCTTTGTTCAGGGTATGAAAAAGATCCATCACCAGACGTCCGGTCTTACTATCCAGCGCACCCGTTGGTTCATCGGCAAGGATAATGGCCGGGTCATTTGCCATCGCCCGGGCAATCGCCACCCTTTGCTTTTGGCCGCCGGATAACTCATTCGGCTGATGATGCAGCCGGTCACCCATCTCGACCATTTCCATCAGTTCGCGGGCACGGCGGTTTCGGTCGCGCCCGCTCATGCCGCCATACATCATTGGAAGCTCGACATTTTTGAGCGCATTCGTCCGCGGAACAAGATTAAAATTCTGGAAAACAAAACCGATTTTTTGATTGCGGATCATCGAAAGTTCGGCATCCCTGGCCGCTTCTATCACGGTACCCTCAAGGGTATAGCTTCCCTCCGTTGCCCGGTCAAGCGCTCCGATGATATTCATCAGCGTTGACTTGCCGGAACCGGAAGCGCCGACAATTGAGACAAACTCGCCGCGCTCTACCGTCATATCAATGCCATGAAGGATTTCTAACTCATTCGGTTCACCGATATAGAAACGCTTGATTATACCGGTCATGTTTATAATTGCATCATTCATTGAATCTCCGATGTCGCGCTTTGCGCGACTCCGATAGCCCGGAAGAACGCGCTCTTTGCGTTCTTCCCGTATGAAGCTTTAATAATTCTTAGGTACGGTACTTTCGTGCCTTAGAATTATTCTTCACACTAGTATCCAAACATCATTCGGTTCATCGAGTTGCCACTGGATATCATTTGATCTGTTAATTGAATTTCTCTGCCAACCAGTTCGCGATAATTGGAGGGGGTATTAATTACGGTAATGCCATCTATGATACCTTCACCGCTGACCACTATGCTAAAATCATTTTCGAGTCCGGTTTGTACAGGAATTTCCCGAAGCAGATAAGTTTCCTCTTCGTCGGTTTTTTCCAGTACCATGATGCATTCCTCACCGGCATCATTGAGATATACCGTATCATACGGTACCGCCAGAATATTTTCTTGCCGCTCGACGATAAAATTAAGACGGACGCTCATGCCAATCCTTAGCTCCGTATCCGGACTGTTCACTTTTATTTTGGTCGCAAAAACAGCATCGCCCACCTTGTCAGTGTTGCCTTGGACATTTTTATTCGAAGTTGGGGCAATGGAAATGACAGTGCCGTCATATATGGTATCTTTGGTTGCTTCTGATCTAATTGCGACCGGCATACCTACTTTTATCGTTCCGACATCATATTCGGATATCGTCGTTTCAATGACCAGGTCACTGGTGTCTTCGATGACAAACAAAATCCCGCTGGCGACATTGCCAATCGATGCAAATACGGCCGTAATTGTTCCGGATTCTTCCGCGGTTATTTCCGCATCGGTAAGATTGCGAAGCATTCTTTCATACTCAAGGTCTGATAAATCGGTATTGGCATTGATTTGTGCCGTTGCTAAGCTGTTGCGGTTTTGCTGCAAAGAATTTTGTGCCGTTTCAATGGCAGCGGTTTGCGATTTCAGTGCCGTCTCATATGCCGCATAGCTCGTATCAATCGCAAACGTATATTCCGATAGCGTGGTATCATTTTCATTCGCTTTATTTTGGTCATTGATAATCGTGTCATAGGCACTCTTTGCTTGGTCATAGCCAGCTTGTGCACTATCTACCTGCGCTTTCTTCGTTGCCAAGTCCGCCACCAAGGATTGATAGGGGGTACCTGCCGCCTGGACAGCGTTTTGGGCTTGATTCAGTTCTGCCTCAGCAAATTCAAAGGTGGCTTTCGCAGCATTATATTCAGCTTGACGTGTCGAATTGGCAGGGTCGCTATTTAGGTCAGTAAGTGCTGCTTGTAATGCTGCATTTGCCGTATCAAATTCGCCTTTTTTAATGTTTTCTGCTGCTACTGCTGCTTGATAAGCGGTATGGTCAGCATTATCGACCGCGGCACTCGCTGTATCACGCGCTGATTTTGCTGAATTTAATGTGGATTCGGCATTTTCTAATGTTTTTCTGGCATTATCGGCGGTACTCGTTTGCGTATCGCCTCGCGTCGTTAAATAGTTATCTCTGGTGCGGATTGCCTTCTGCCAATTTTCATAAGCGGTGCGGACGCTTGAATCGGCACTGATTAAGCTGGAATTCGTCCCATCTAAAATCGCGTTTCTGGCCGCTACATATGTATCATTCGCCGCTTTGATCTGCTGAGCGGCACTTCTTTCCGCATTCGTCATGCTAATTTCTTTGGTCTCAATCTGGTCTTCCAGCGAACCGGTATCAAGAACCAAAAGCTGTTGTCCCTCATGAACAATATCTCCAACCTCAACCAGAACATTTTCAATCCGGTAATTCTGCCCGGCATAAACTTTGTGGGATTGATTGCTTTCGACTGTCCCGGTCGCATTAATCGTATACTCAATATCAGAATGAACGAGTTCCGTCAAGTCCATTCGCGATACCAGATTGTCCGGCATCCGCTCACTGGGACGAAGGATAAAAAATGCCAAGGCGACGACTACCACACCGATTACAATCCATCTTGGTTTGATTTTACGTTTGTGCCTGGGCTTTATTTCAGTATGCTTTTTCATAAATCTTTCGGGAAGTTTGATTTTCATAATTGCTCCATGTGGGATTAATCTGGGAAGAATGCGCCTCTTGCATTCTTTCAGTATAAAGCTTTTTCAGAATTTGTCCATAAAATATATCGAAATAAAAATGAAAAAATTATAAAAAAACTGCCGCACAGCGGCAGTTCTAAGAGAATTGCTAAAGCAATTCTCCACGGAATGATTTACGCTGGCAGGAGCAATTTTCCTATAAAGTAAAAAAACTGCCGCACAGCGGCAGTTCTAAGAGAATTGCTAAAGCAATTCTCCCGGAATGATTTAATTGGTTCGCACAATTTCCTATACAAAAACAAAAAAACGCCGCAATTTCACCTATGTTTGATTACGGCGTTTCAGTTTGTTTTCGTTCCGGGCTGTCTGGAAATAAAGTTTGCTATTGCTATGCCATCTGTTTGGCTACTTCGGCGGCAAAGTCTTCTTCTTTCTTTTCAAGGCCTTCACCGGTTTCAAAGCGGACAAAGCGTTTAATGGAAAACGCTACATTATTTTCTTTGGCAACCGCCGCGACATACTGTCCGACGGTTTGCTTGCCGTCTTCTGCTTTGACATATACTTGTTCTAATAAACAGATTTCTTTCAGCTGCTTGGCCAAACGGCCAATCATCATTTTCTCGATGATTTCCTGGCTCTTTTGCTTACCGGCTTCCAGCTGGGAATTTTCAAGCAGGGCTTGTGACAACAAAATTTCTTTTTCTTTGGCCTTGTATTCTTCGGAAATTTCGTCCGTTGAAACATGAAGCGGTGACATCGCGGCGATTTGCATCGCGAGATTGGTCAATGCTTCTTTAACTTTTTCATTTACAACATCGGTTTTCGCTTCGACAATCACGCCGATTTTGCCGCCGCCGTGAACATAGGTTGCAACCATGCCTTCATCGGCAACTACTTTTTCAAAACGGCGGATATTCAGGTTCTCACCGATTTTGGCAATTTTTTCAACTAAAACTTCTTTGATGGTTTTGGCAGTATCCGTCTTCCAAGCTTCGGCCAAGAATGTTTCAACATCAGCTGCTTTTGTTTCTGCTGCCTGCTCGGCAACACTCATAACAAATGCCTGGAACTCTTCGTTCTTGGCCACAAAGTCCGTTTCGGAGTTTACTTCGACGACCGCGGCAACCGTATCTGATACCTGTGCTACCCGGCAAAGACCCTCGGCGGCAATCCGGCTGGCTTTCTTTTCTGCTTTTGCCTGTCCGTTCTTGCGCAGATACTCCATTGCTTCTTCTATATTTCCGTTACATTCGCCTAGTGCCTTTTTGCAGTCCATCATGCCGGCACCGGAGAGTTCACGTAATTCTTTTACCATTCCTGCGGTTATTTCCATGATTTGTTCCTTTCTATTTCGTAAGAATTTGTGTTACTGTTCACAGCAACTATTCCGCAAAGTAAAATTGCTCTCTATGCAATTTTACGAGGGTCGCAAGCGCCAAAATGCGTTATAGCGAGCCACTTACATCATTCCGTGGCTGCGGCGACGACTTCCTCAATATCCTTCGGGGCAGCGGCTTCTTCGGCGGCGGCTTCCGGTTTCTCTATTTCTTCGCCGTCCGACGTTAGTGCTTCTTCCCCTTGGTTTGCTTCGATGACTGCATCGGCCATCTTTGAAACAATTAACTTAACCGCACGGATGGCATCGTCATTGCCAGGGATGATGAAGTCAAGGTCTTCGGGATCACAGTTGGTATCGCCGATCCCAATCAGGGTGATGCCAAGGGAGTGAGCTTCCTGGACACAAATTTTCTCTTTTTTGGGGTCAACCACGAATATTGCATCGGGTACGCGCCTCATTTCTTTTAGACCGCCAAGGTTTTTTTCCAGTTTTTCCCATTCTTTTTTGATGGCGATAACTTCTTTTTTGGGCAAAACATCAAAGGTGCCGTCTTTTTCCATTCTTTCAATGGCTTTCAGTCGCTCAATCCGGCTTTGGATCGTTTTAAAATTGGTCAGCATCCCGCCGAGCCATCTTTCACTGACATAAAACATGCCGCAGCGTTCGGCTTCGGTTTTAATCGCATCTTGCGCTTGTTTCTTGGTGCCAACAAAGAGAATCGTCCCACCTTGTGAGGCTACTTCGAAAATAGCCCGGTAGGCTTCATCGACTTTTCCGACCGATTTTTGCAGGTCGATGATGTGGATCCCATTTCTTTCGGTGAAGATATAGGGAGCCATTTTGGGGTTCCATCTTCTGGTTTGGTGGCCAAAATGCACACCGGCTTCAAGCAGTTGCTTCATTGCTATAACGCTCATTCTTTTCCTCCATTCGGTTTGTTCCGGGAAACGGAACTTCTTCCGCAGCAGTATCTTCCACTTTCCATCCAACGATTTGAAGAATGACGTAAAACGGCATTCTTCAACATGAAGCGCTTGCGCTTCATGTTGGACACCCAGGACAGCGAATCCTGCTGCGTGTTTGATGGTTACTATTTTGTTACTGTTCATGGTCGACTATTCCGCGAGGTGTTTTGCGCGTTTTCCGCGCAAAATCCCGAGTTGCACAAGCGCCAAATCGCATTTTACAGCTTTGCGAAGCAAAGATGTTGCGACTTGTGTGCATGATGTTATTGTTTGCGGCTTGCCGTGAACAGTAACACTATTTTTTCACAACATTTGGATTATAACACAAAGAGGATACCGGCGCAACCAATATCCTCTTTTTTTATTTTTTTTATTCCTCTTTTTTATTACCTTTTTTTATTCCTTTTTATTGTATCGGAAATTGCGCGAACCAATTAAATCATTCCGGGAGAATGCTTTAGCAATTCTCTTACGATTGCGCCAGCAGACGTTATGTGTACGCCGCCGGGCGACGCTATTTACTCTTTTAACAGTTCATCTGCGGCTTCCGCCTGATTCGCCGGTTCTTGGCTGCTCTCCCCGACCATTTGCCCTGGTAATCCTTCCGGCTCAGCTACAAGGGCCGACTTCATCCGCCGATTTAAGCGAATCCAGATGATCGTGCTTTGCATGACGATAAATACGAAGAGCAAAAGCCCGCTGATAATCGCCTGATAATTGGAATTGATCCCGGCGGCGCGGATGATTTCGTTGATGATCAGCAAGGACAGCGTGCCAAACGGAGAACCAAGCAGGTTGCCGACACCCCCTGTCAGCATCGTTCCGCCGATAATGGACGAAGCGATGGCCCGCATCTCAAAGCCGCTGGCGTTGCCGACGTTGCCTGCCCCGGTCTGCATGAGGAAGGTGTATCCGGCAATACCGGAAAGAAGCCCGCACAAAACATAGGAGAAAAACCGGGTCCGCTTCACATTAATTCCCAGCATCAGGGCACTTTGGCTATTTCCGCCGATTGCATAAAGGTTGCGCCCGAAACGTGACCATTTCATAATGACCGCCAGTACGATTACCACCACCAGCACAACAATCGTGCCGATGCTGATCCTAAGCGGAATAAAATTCCCCAGCCGGTTGACCGTGCCGAGCCAAGGAATGCGAATGCTTGTTTCGCGGAGGTTAACAAAGGCCGGCAATACCACGTTCAAAGGGTTTTTGTGAATAACGGTCAGTAATCCGTTGGCTAAGAACATGCCGGCAAGGGTAATAATAAAGGGCTGAATATTCAAATAGGAAATCAGAAAACCGTGCAACACCCCAAAAGCAAGGCCGATGCCCAGCGCAAGAAGCATGGAGCCAAACACGCTGCCGGAACTCCCATTTAAGAAAACGGCGCAGCACATCGTGACAAGACC
>Ga0082212_10000893_pt2 | contig 19003 bp, 17 predicted proteins | sample TergutNt197P3_FD_71548 | JGI IMG/M metagenome (GOLD analysis project Ga0082212, IMG submission 71548) | Neocapritermes taracua P3 segment gut microbial communities from Petit-Saut dam, French Guiana - Nt197 P3 | ecosystem: Host-associated > Arthropoda: Insects > Digestive system > Gut ... | reverse complement strand
CACCGACGCGAATGGTATTGCGCAGTCACTGGCAAACTTGCAGCCGTGGAGCATGTCCTGTCTTATAGTGATTCCTTCGCACGCTAAAATCCTCGCCGATGCCGGATGGACGAAGGAAAGACTAAAGCAGTATGTCCTGGAGAACGGGTCGTCGCGCACTCCTGCGAGAAAACAGCAGGATGCCAATGCTTCCGAAGTTCTTTCGGCACCGCCGAGAGCGCAAAATACCGAGGAACTTATGGTAATAGTCGCGGGCGGGCCTGGCGCGTGGATGGCGACGTTGCGTAGTGTTGGCGGCATCCAGAATAGTTTTGTGTCAAGAAAGATAGAACTGCCGCGCAACTGGGAAGGTCTGGTCAAAAAGTACAGGAATATTGTTCCAGTATATTCTGAGTATTAGTTTGGTGAACTGCGGTAAAAATATCCGGGCGAGCCCGGATATTTTTACCGCAGTTCACTGTCGAGATTCATTGTTCAAACTTAAAGGCAATTTTCGCGGCGATGCGGTTTTTTATCCAGCTTCCGTCGCTCCATTCGATAGGATCGACGGGAAGACCCGCAAGCAGCGTGCAATAATGGAGATGGTCGCCTCCGGCAAGTCCGGTTTCGCCGGTTCTTCCAATGGTCTCTCCACGCTCGACCTTCTGACCCTCCGTAACCCCGATCGAGGAAAGATGTCCGTAAATCGTCATGAGGCCGTAGCCGTGATCAATTACCACGGCGTTGCCATAAATGCCTAGAAATCGCGCCAGAACAATCACCCCGTCGTTGGCTGCCGGAATCGGCGCCTGCCTGACCTGCGCCAGATCAATTCCGAGATGATCCTGCAGATCGATTTCTCGTCCCTGGTAAATATAGGTTCTTCGTTCGGCAAAGCCCGCCGTCGCCTTTGAATTCGGCATCATCAGAAACGGCCTGCTCCACAGGAAAGATTTTTGGGAATTTTCCATAAGCGCCTGAATGGTTTCCGCGTTGCTTTCCCTCAATTCGCGGTTGATCATGATGTAGCTGTCGAGCAGCGTTCCCTGTTCGCGGATTTCCGGAGTTTGCGAGAGAATCGGCGGCACGACTTTATTTAGAAATGCGTCGGAAACCTGAATCGTGTCGGTGCGCAAACGCCTCCGCGTAAAATTACTGATAAAACCGGCTTCGGCGGTATTGCCCGCGGCGTCCTCAGCTACAAGGCGGACATCAAGCGTAGACATGTCGTAAGGAACCGCAAACAGGGCGAATCTGTCGTTCGGCCCTCCGCCGGGAAGCGGATAACCTGGAAACCAGCGTTCGCCGGCGCGTACGCCGTCAAGCACAGCCGATTCGCCGACGCGATAGGTTACAGCCTCGCTGCCTCCCTGCGTTACGTAAATCTGTGTCGATGTAACCTGAAGCGACGGAGGCGTGAGGCGTACCGGCATCGTCAGTTCTTCGACGACATCTGATGGGCTGCGCAGCCATGTGCCCGCGCGTCCGGCTGTAACGCGGATTATCGCCTGCCCGCCTTTAAGTTCCGGAAGCGTTTCAAGACCGGCCACTACAGCCAGAGTGTCTTTTTCGGTCTTGCTTCCCAGAAAAGGAATCTGCGTTGAGGGTTTATAGTTCTTTTCATCAAGTACGGCGGAATTGCCGTCCTGAATGAGTTCAACCCGCACCCGCGTCAGGCCTCGTTTTGGCTCGGCCACACCAATCGTTACCGGGGTTCTTTTGCCTATAGCGGGCATGGAGATCTGGATGTTTATATCGGGCGGCGCGCCCGCGTAAAAAACCGCGATCCCGACGATTGCCAAAACAATCAGTGCGGCAATTATAAATACCGGCATCAATGAACGACGCTTTTCGCCAAATAAATCTTTTGCCATTTACTCAATCCTTTCCGGGGAGGTAAATGCAAAACCCCTGACATGGGAGCGCGGGCGTCCCGCCGGCGTATAAAAAACAACGGGCGGAAAGCCCGTTCCCCGGTAAAGTCGGAAAGTTTTGCAATTACCTCCGGATAAAAAAACTATTATAATATGAGAATGGAACTTCCGGAATACGCGCTTGTAGTTCGCACGCTTGAATGCGGTTTTTATCCGTATCGGCGGCTGCTGCCCCGATTTGAGGAAAGCCCGGCCGTTCGCCGTATCGCCACGGCGGACATGCCCATAGGGTCGCTTCTTGACGCGGCCTTTATTGAAATCGCAAAAGGGGAAGGTTTTTGCTTCGTCAATGTCGAAAATCCCGAAAAGCCGTTTATCATGCTTTTCGAAAGTTATTATCTCCAGGGAAATCCGCTGGATTTATATCTTGACCTTGCTCATGAATTAACGCATCTGCGCCAGCACGCGGAGGGAAGGGAACTGTGGGATCACGAACTTCACTACGTAGACCGTCCAACGGAAATCGAAGGCTACGCTGTGGCGATTGAAGAAGGCATCCGCCTTGGCATGACGGAAGAACATATTGTCCGGCACCTGTCAAATCCCTGGCTGAGTCCTGCTGAAACCGCCCGTCTGCGCGGAAATATCGAAAAATTCCTGACCGACAGACACGGGAGCGCGTGACATGGGAGCCGCCTATCGGCAGCACGCCGAGAACCCCATCGTTGATGTAACTAATAGAATTGGGAGTTCCTCCGGCTTTGCCGGAGAGGCAGTAAAAGTTTGACAGATAGGGGAGTCCATCAGGGAAACTCCATATGTGAGCCGCTCAAGCACACATAAAAGGAGAATCCGAGATGGACAAGACAGGAAGCCTATCCCATACGAAATGGGAATGCAAATATCACATAGTATTTATTCCGAAGTATAGGAAGAAAGTACTTTACAAGGGTTTGCGTCAGCATTTGGGGGAGATATTCCGGAAGCTGGCGGAACAGAAGGAAAGTCGAGTTGAGGAAGGGCATTTACAATCCGATCATGTACATATGCTGATATCGATACCGCCGAAATATTCGGTATCGCAGGTGATAGGATACATAAAAGGGAAGAGTGCAATTCACATAGCACGAGAATATGGGGAACGGAAGCGAAATTTTGTATGACAGCACTTTTGGGCGCGTGGTTATTTTGTATCAACGGTAGGGCGCGACGAAGGAGTTATCCGAGAATACATTAAGCACCAAGAAGACGAAGACAAGCGGTTGGAACAATTGAAACTGTGGTAATGAGCCAGCCACCGAGAGGTGGCCCAAAACCTGATGTGGCGCGTTAGCGCCACATTATAGCCGCTTTGAGCGGCTCACAAAATAAAGCCCCCGGCTCTGCCGGGGGATATTTACTCGCACTCGTCGCATTGTCCGCCACGCAGTGGCTCGCTAAAACCATGATTGCCATACCATCGGGGCCATTGATACAGCTATCGCCTTGCGTGTTAGAAATTTACCTGATCCATAATTACCTTTTTATCCACGCGGACAGTTTGCCAAACTATGTAGCATACCTCGCCTCAATGGCGATAATTTTGACGGTGTCGTTCTTGCTCAATTTCGCCGTTATACGACTTGAAGCAAAAATTTTTCTCCATCGTTGAATTTGCATAAGTTGTATATTACCGCAAACAGATATACAAACCCGCGCCGCATCGGAATATACGTTATTCTTTTAAATCATTGAAAAAATCATATGTTGTATTGGCAGATGAAATATTAGAGGGGTTAATTAATACGAGAATAATATCAGGATTAAGTTCTAAATAGAAGTTTTTAAAACTGTTTTTATCTTCAAATCCTCCGGTATTATTATTTTGTCTAAAATCCAATTCATAACATTTCTTTATTACTATCGGAAGAAATGTTGTCGTAACGCATGCAAATGAATCTCGAATGGATAGAATTTTCAAGTCGATTGGGGCTTGTTTATTTATATAAATTTTACCTGTATTGTCTCCATATCCATAATTTCCGTACGGATTTTCAGTAAAATAGTTTTTTTCATAGATTTTGTTTAAGTCATGAAAAATCACATCCGCAAATGAGCCGCTCTTAAAAATATTATATAGAGGTATCTCAAGTGATATATCTGTTTTGAATTTTGGAGTTATAATCGAAAAATCGTCAACGCCCGCATAATAACTGCCTGTTCTTTTTCCATTAGAACCTAAGAACCAATTTTTTAACGTTTCAACATTATATTCATTTATATCTGTATATTTTGGTTCTATATCATCGATTATTCCTGCTTGTATAAAATAATTGATTATTTTTGTATGTGCCCAAAAGCCGGTTTCAGGCGTCCAATGATGGTCGGTTTTAAAAAAAGCATCCGTGTTATTAATGCCATCTTTTATCATTTCATCACGTAAATCAAGAACCGGAATAGCATGTTCATTTAATATGTGTATTAAATTATCGGCGTTTTGATTTCCATAATCTTCGTATCCTACAGGAAAAATATTCTCATATTTCGGCACTTGATATGGAACCAACACAAAAAGAAAATGTTTTCTGTTTTCTTTTTGTGCATTATAGAGCTTTGTTAATTGTATTACGGCTCTTGTTACATCTTGTTGAGGTAGAAGATACGTTAAGTGCCCGTTATCGAGTTTTACCCTATCATTCATATAGCGCTGACCCATAACTCGCGCCATTAGTCCGTTTAAATTTATAAACGCACCTTTGTTAATCAAGGGATTACCTTTAAAATCAAGCATATTGCGATATTCAATATCTATTTTATTTATAACCTCCAGTATAGCCTTATTTTCATTTTTAACAAAATAGCCTATATTAAATAAAATTGATGGGAACATAGCTGCCAAACCGATATAAAAAATAATTATAATGAAAATTACAGCTATAATAGGATTATAATTAACTAGCTTGTTTTTTTCTACCATTTTTTTCATCTCTATTTTATTTACTCCTAAAAATTAAAGTATATAAATGGGTTATGCGCGCCGAGAATTAAAAACGATATTGCCCATAAAAAGCAAAATGAATAAAATCCCAGTGTGAAAACATTTGCAGAGATTTGCAATACTTTATTATTCGAGCAATCTATTCTCGTTCTAATCCATTTAAACAATTCTGTTGAACATAATGTTGCGGCAATAAGAAATACCCAATATTCCCTAAACGTAAGAATTACATTGTCGCACAAAATTTGGTGGGGTAAATTCTTCCAACCAATATCAAACATTGATACGACATATCCAATAGCGGCTTTTATTCCTAGTGCGCGGAATAATACCCAGCCGCCAAGCACACAGAGTAATATAAAAATACGATAAACCGTTGCAGCATACGCAGTTTTGAATTTATCAGGGTACCCTGTGAGTTTTTCAAACGCAATTAAAACCAGATACATCAAACCCCACAATACATAATTCCAGCTTGCGCCATGCCATACCCCAGTTAAACTCCACACTACAAAAAGGTTGAAAAACAATCTTTTTTTCGTTTTTACCCGTGAACCACCTAACGGGAAATATACATAATCACGAAACCATTGCCCTAATGACATGTGCCATCGACGCCAAAATTCGGAAATGGATTTAGATATATACGGATAGTTGAAATTTTCTAAAAAACGGAATCCAAACATTCTCCCTAAACCTATTGACATATCTGAATAACCGGAGAAATCAAATAGGATTTGAAAGGCATATGAAATCGCGCCAATCCAAGCATAAATGACAGAACGTTCAGCATCCGGAATGGCAAAAGCTTTATCTGCTATTAACGCCATATTATTCGCCAATAATATTTTCTTTGAAAATCCAATAATAAACCTCCTTACGCCATCGCTGAAAAGTTCGAAATCTATAGTCCTGTGCTCAATTTGTGATTCAATGTCTTTATAGCGTACAATCGGACCAGCTATCAGTTGAGGGAAAAATGATATATAAAGTCCAATATAATGCGGCTTTTTCTGCAAAGCAACATCACCGCGAAAAACATCAATTACATATGACATAGCTTGAAATGAAAAAAAGGATATTCCTATTGGAAGCAAGATATTTTTAAGCGGGATATTAAAACCAAAGTGATTTACATTGGTAATAAAAAAATCTAAATATTTATAAGTGAATAATAATGACAAATTGCCGGCAATACAAAAAAACAAAATGATTTTACACACCGATTTATTTTGACGCTGCCAATCAATTAACATTGCCAGTGAATAATTAAATAATATTGAGCCTATCATAACAATAACAAATTTAGGTTCACCCCAAGCATAAAAAAGCAGACTGAGTAATAAAAGGAAAGCATTTCTATATCGGTTATGTAACAGGTAATATGCCGTAAATGCAAACGGCAGGAATAAAAATATAAATATGTTACTCGAAAATAGCATAAATATTACTCCAAACAATTCAGTATACTAGTATATTTTAATTTTCTTATTTAGTCAATATTTCCAAAAGCTATTTTTATTTTAAACTAAGTAATATAAAAATAAAACATGCTTCTACGCTTCATGCCAGAGTCACCCGGCGTTAGTCTACGATCATGGTAACAAGCTGTTTTTTACGAAGATCAAGAAAATACATGAATACCCCCAGAATGACTGCCAGCATGGGGTCTGTAATCTCAGAGACGTGACCTGTCTGGAACAACTGCATGACCTCGATTCCGGTCAGTAAGACGACGCAGAAAATAATACTTAATCGCAGGTGCAGTCCGGTTTTTACAATAAGCCACAATAACGCGCCGTAAAGAAATATCTTCTCGAAAAAGGATAATAAATTTATGAGCATCGATCCATTCAGGAATCCATAAAATGGAATAAACGAAAAATGACCGGGTTCGGAATTGAAAACGAAAGGACTCAGCCCGTGAATAACGGTTTGTGCCGTCAATAGAAGCGCCAGAATGGCGGTATTACGGCGAATCCGGCCTAAAACAAACCACCAGGCTGCTAGACCGAGCAACGTACCAAGAATTTTAGCCTGGGAAATGGCCCCGCCCAAGATGAAAGGCATAGCCATTATTACGCCAAGCGGTAGAAAAGTAAGCACTGTCCGGACACGTCCGGGCGAAGTCAGCGTTTGTACCAGTTTGCATACAACCATTGTAATCATGAAGCTTTTCAGCGCGTTCAGCGGTAAAAAATTCCCGAAAATCAATGGTTTCAGGGCATTTTTTACATTTTGAAAATCCAGTGTTGGAACAAATGGAAACAACTGGCTGCATATCCACGCGCAAAGCAGAAAGGCTGGAAATATAGCGAATTGGCGTTTGCCGGATTTAAACCATGATATTTTCCCGTGCCAGTCTTTCCAGCCAAACGCCGCGCCCAATAATGTTCCGGCTGTATTTGTCGCAATGTCGTATATGCTTGTAACGCGGCCGGGGAGACAACTCTGTACGCTTTCAATAGAGAACGAAAACGCCGCGCCCGCGACAACGACAAAAAACAGGCGTAAAAACCGTGGGACGCGGGGAAAAACGCTCTGCATCGCAAAAAAACCGAACGGAAAAAAAAGGATTACGTTTGCGAGAACATCGCCGCGGCTGACGTGGTCGTTTGCCGATGCGCGCAGTAACGCAAAGACGCTTTCCTCGTGCAATCCAGGTTGGAAACTGAACGGGAAAAGCGTTCCATAAAGAATAAGCGCGCACGATAACGCAAGCAGATAACCCATACTGTCATCCCTTTAAGTACGACAAAAGTGTAACTTCATGATGGGCACCGGGCAAGCATTTACTTAATAATCCGTATAAACCTGTACAATTCGCAGACGCTCGCCTGTCTGGAACTTTTTTATGTCGCGCACAACAAAGCAATTTACAGGAATCAAATCCTGTAAAAATGTAATAATATAGGATTTGATTCCTGTTTACTTAATATTTTTGTGTAATTCGACTATAATCATTTTTGTACCAGGATATTTCATGGGACGCTGAAAGGAGTTATACGACAATGATAGACAGGCTTATAGAGTCAAAACTCGCGGCAAGTATGGGTATCGGTAAGGCGGTAGAGGAACGAGACCGTAAGCTATCCGCCTTTGAATTTAAATGGAATCCCGGTACAAAAACAAAGGAACCGAAACTCTTTTTGGATTCATACCCCAACAGCAGTTACCTGGTTATACACCGTGAAAATTTCGAGGACTTTCTTTTGCAAAAAAATTAAGAATCACCTACAAACACCTATAAATAATGAACAATTTTATATAGATTCTGTCAGTCGTCCAGAAGGAATTAAGAAAGCGCTGATTAAGATAATTTGTTATTTTGCCTGAAGCGCATGTGCGACATTCATGCGAAACTGCCATAGATCCCGCGCTGAAACGGCGTCATAACTGAGCGTTCCGGCGTCTTCAGACGAATTCACCGTGTTTTTTGACACAAGGTTGAGTTTAGCGCGCACCAAACCCTCAATGTCATGACGCGACCGGTTCAGTTTTTTCTGTAAAAGCGTGAGATACTCAATATCCTGCTGTCCGCGGCGGTAACCTTTCAGCCGCAGCGACGCCAGAACATCTGGCATATCTTCACCATCTCCCCGCGGTTTCGGGTAAAAAAGCGCCAGCGCGTCCGACGATTTCCACGAATCGGCATTTCCTATAGTCTGCCAGGGAATGATTCCATCCGCGCCAAGCGACCAGGCGTCCAGCGACCATATAACCGGTTGATACGCGCCTTCCTCCGGTTCGCAGGTTGTTCCATAGGTATAAAGCGTTTGGTTAAAGCGCTCCTTGCGGTCAATGACCACGCGGTTATACTGACGAAACGCGCCGCCCCCGACGACATTAACTCCAAGAATACGATCGAGCGAATTCCTTTGCCATTGCGGGTACGAAACGTCCGCACGGAATTGTATAGGGGATTTTGCCTGTAAGTTGGCAATGTACGGCAATGAATTCACGCTTTTCAAAAATAGTTCGCCGAAAAATTTCAGCGCGGCAAAATCCTGAAAACTTTGTGGTTCATCCAGCAGCCATGGAGAACTGGCCCGGCTCCAACCGTTTCGTTTGTAATTCATTTTGTTATTGAGAAAGAACAGAAAAGATGTCTGATTCCAATTCTGTTCAATAATGTGTTTTGCAAACTCACGAGCTGCCGTCTGAAAAGTTTCTTTATATTCATCGGTAAACGCTTCATCGGCCCATTCACTGCCGTTGTGATGCGTGAAAATATTCGCCGGAAAGTTTTCGAATATAGGCAGGAAAAAAGCCTCAATCGGCGTTTTGCCGCGCGGAAGATCGGCAAATGCCGAACCGTCAAAATAAGCTCCGTAACGCTTATCCCAGGCAGACCAATCGAATGTCCGCGATACCGGATTCCATTCCGGAGCGCAACCTGGGTAAACGGTTCCCCTGTGCGAATATGGAACACGATTGATGAATGTCCTGTGCAGCTGCGCCAGACGGTAATAGTCACGTTCGTTTTCAGGTAAAGAATAACAGTTCATTTCAGGCAGGAAACTGAGCGTATCGGGAAGTTCGAAATCCCACACGGTTAGTTCAACATTGGCGGAATAAATCCTGTCGTCTCCGGATAACAGCGACAATGTTCCGTGATGAACTCCCGGTTTGATGAATTTCGGAATAAAGACTTCACAAAAAATCGAGATGTTTCCATTAACATTCAAAACGGCATCGGAGGCAAGCGGGATTACGGGATCGGGAACATTTCCGATGGGAGACGACACATACCCGAACCGCGAGAAACCAACCAGAGGCGCAGCTGTCGCCGGCAACTGCCCATCCCACTGGAACCGCGAAGTGACAAGCGGGATATCGCCGGAAAGGTAAATCTGAAATCCTGTAAATTCGTTGCGGGCGGCAAAAAGACGAATCCTGTTTTCCGATGCGTTCCAGATGTGATTGGACGCGAAATATGAAGCCTGCCGTTTCGGGATAAGCTCGCCGTTTGCGCTTACTTTATCCAGTTCGTCCAAAATGGCGAGCGTCGCCGTTTTGGAGTCTGAAAGCTGCAAAGTATATTCTTTCGCGGCGGCAGCATTTCCCGCCGGTTCGTCGGACAGGGAAAATTCCGCCGGGATTGAAAATTTTTCATCTGAAACGAAAAATGATACCGTTGCGGCATTTCCGGTCTGTCCCGTCTCGTTTACCGCTGTTACTTCCAACTTTGTCGCCTGTCCCGGCTTAATGCCGAAATCGCGCAGCCGCATGATGACTGTCTGACTATTGTCGTTATCCGCGAAAGGAGGAGATGGAATCAGCGAGCGCGGTGATTCACTGCCGTTTACCTTCACGCGAAAACCGATTATTTTCTCTTCATCCCAGGCAGGAATTTCCCATTTAACAATCGCATCTCCAGCCGCAAGGCCGGCGGCTTCGGCGCGAAGATTCATCGGTGCTGATGGGGCAGCCTGCGACATTACGTCTTTATCGGCCAGTTGCACGGTAAAATACGGGGCGGACGCGGCATTCCGTTCGCGGCTATAAAAAAAGCGGTTCGGAAAAAGATTTATCTTGACGTTTTCGCCGTTTTCTCCGCTTCGGACAATTTCCGTTCCGGTGTCGTCAAACACCACAAATCCGCAACTAAGCCCCGCAGCGCGCGCGGCAAGAATTTTCGGGTCCACTTTGATGGATTGCCAGCCGTTCGCGTCAGGCGGGGTGGCATCCGCGTGACTCCAGAACGTTCCGCCTTCGCTGAACATTACCTGGGTCAGATCAGAGTAGCCTGATTCGCTGGTTTTGCCTTCTATCCACGGGACATCGGGATAGGCCCTCCAGCGAAACGACGAAGCGCCTCTGACTTTCCTGTATCTGCTGCCGTTTCCTTCCGTCCACTCAGCGCTGATCGTACTGATTCCGACCCGTTTCAGGGAAATTTCAGGGTTGACAATTCTTACGTGCAGCGTAGCCCGCTCAATTACGCGGCCTGATATCGGCCCGGGATCAATATCCAGCAGGACCATTTCCTGGTAACCCTTGACCTTCAAACGGTCTGCGCCGCCATTACTGCCTTCGGTTTCTCCCTGATAACTGGATACCCATGTGTCACGCGTTACTTCCAGGCGGATATATCCGTCCGGAGCGCTATTAACTGTCGCGCTGATAAAAAAGTTGTTTGAAAAAACTGCCAGTAATAATGCCGCCAGTGCCAATATTGTAATTACGGATGCCGACAAAACACGTTTCATGCCAATGCGCACCTGTTATTTCCTGAATTATACTATTCAGTGTCATCGCCTGGACGGCGTAGTGTTGGCCGTGTCCGTTTGGGCGCAGGGACGCCATCATCGCCGGAACCGTCGGGATCATCAGGATTTGGTGCGCCATCCTCTACGCGGCGTCTAAGCGTTGGACGCCTGATTTCGTCTGCGTCGCGTTCTTCATCGGCCTTCTGGGCGTTGTCGATCTCTTGTAGCCTGGCTTTTATACGGTCAAATTCCGACGTGTTTATTATATAACTTTCCTTCTCGGGCAGATGCCGTTGTTCGTCCATCGCCGCGACGATCCGGTCTTCAGTGGAAGGGTGTGTGCGGAACCAGCCGGCCAGCCGGCCTGGTTTATCTTTTTCCTGTGCCTGTAGTTTTTCAAAGAAGGTAACGAAACTGTTGGGGTCATAGCCGGTATTCCAGGCATATTGAATACCCAGTTGATCGGCTTCACGTTCGCTTTCGCGCGTTACTCCCAGTAGTTCGAGGTTTATAGCCAGCCCAAGACCGTTCTGCAGCGCCATCTGCGCCCAATAACCGCCAAATATCATGGCGGGAATAGCCGCTAGTTGAAGGTATTGGCCTTTGGACATACGTGTTGTGGCGTGCCTTGCGATTATATGCGAAATCTCGTGAGCTATGACGCCAATAAGTTCGGACTCGTTTTCCGCTTCGAGAATTAATCCCTTATTTACATAGAAAAAACCGCCGGGAAATGCAAAGGCATTGACCTCGTCGGTGTCCACTACCTTCACGTGAAATGGAAGCTTGGCGTCGGAGTGCCTGACAACATTTTGGGTGATACGGTCAACGTATTCGGTAATAACGGAATCTTCAAGTAAAACCGCGGTTTGTTCAAATTCAGCCGCCACCTCGCGACCCAGTTCAATTTCTTTTTCGGCCGTAATCATGTTGGGAAAAATTCCATAAACGCGCCCGCCTGAGATGCGGCGATTGCCGATGTTTTCCACATTATCATTTTTCCGCGCGGCGGCGGACGGCGCGGATGTAATGATGGCGAGTATCAGTACGGCAATTTTTACAAAACCTGTTTTCATGAAATTCCTCCGCTAATATCAGATGCATCAAGCATCAGGAAAGATCAAAAAAATCCAAAAAAAATTCGCGCGAATATGCCTGCAAAATATTAATTATCCGTCACAAACGCCGGCAGCCGCAACAGGTTTTTGTCTTAATTAATAATCTCTTGACGCACGTATATTATACACGTATTGTATTTCAATGACATCCACGGAAATTTTAAAACTTTTGCGCAATGACGGTTGGGTTGTACATGAACAGGTTAATTCTCACATTCTGCTAAAACATCCGTCCAAGAACGGCCGGGTTACCGTGCCCGATCATAAAGGCGATTTAAAAAAAACCGCGCTTCACATTATTTTTAAACAAACCGGCGGAATAAAAATCGGAATATGAGAAAACTGACATATCTCGCGGTTTTTGAAACCGACGAAAACCCAGGAATAAGCGTTTACTTTCCAGATGTTCAGGGCTGTGTTTCCTGCGGCGATAATTTTGACCACGCTATGTATATGGCAAAAGAGGCATTGTCGCTGCATATATATAGCATTGAAAAAGACGGGGAAGCCGCGCCCCTGCGTACCGATAAAATTCCCAGGACAGACGCGGGTGACATGGTTGTACCTGTAACTATTTTTCCTGATATCATTAAAGATGAACTGAACAATCGCCGTGTAAAAACGACAATAACCCTTCCGCACTGGCTCAAATCCGTCGCGGAAGAAGAAGGGATTAACTATTCAAGGCTTCTGGAAAACGCGTTAAAGGAAACTCTGGGGTTTCATTCCCGCTTTTCGCCGGTTTCCAGGCAAAAACCCTGACATGGGAGCGCAGGCGTCCCCGCCTGCGTATTAAAAAGCGGTTTGTAGAGACAAGGCATGCCTTGTCTCTACTCTTGTCATGCGCTTGCGCTGCCCCATGGCCAATCCTCCGCCTTATTAACTGAAATCTAGAACAACTTGAATTTTATCGTAAGGAACTTTTTAGGATCCTTGCGTATGTCGTAAAGAAGTTTTGTTAGTTCCGATGTGGATTGATCAAGATTATTGTAAAGGCTTGGGTCTTTCAGCAGTTTTCCGAGTGTTCCATCGCCACTGTTGATTTCTTCCATCAGCGTTGCCAGACGGTCAATCGCCACAGTGGTTTGTTCGTACAGTGCTTCGTCTGTTGTGAGTTTTCCGAGCGTTCCTTCGCCCTTTTCAATCCGGGCCATGAGCGTGTCGACTTTTTGAAGCATTGCTCCGGCAGATTCGTAAAGAGAGGGATCGTTAATAAATTTTCCGAGGGTTCCATCGCTGTTCTGGATTTTTCCAATCATATCGTTAATTTTTGACAGCGATTCAGCCAGTTGATCATGGATCGTGGAGTCGGTGATAAGTTTACCGATAGTTCCGTCGCCTTCCTGCATTGCCGAAAGCAGTGAATTTGCCTGTGAAAAAGTCTGGCTGGCCTGATTGACGGCGCCCTGCGCTTCATTAAGAATTTCGGTGATTCCTGAGATTGTGTCGGACGAAATTTTTTCCACTATAGTTATAAAATGTTCGGAAAGTACGCCAAAATTGGCTACGACGTCGTTAGCGCCCGTCATGATTTCCCTGAATCCGGCGCTCTGCATGCTTTCTATGACGTAATTTTCTCCCTGGAGTGGCGGTTTAACGCCCGTAGCGCCCGGCGAAATATCAATAAACGAATCGCCTATCAACCCTCGGGATTCGATGCTGACTTCCGAATCGTAGCCTATGCGGTCGAGGTATTCCGGTTGAATTTCAAACAACACTTCAACCATGCGTATCTTCTGTTTAAAACTCCTGATGTCATCATGAAGGTCACGAAGCGCTTTTTCATCTGTCGTAGATAGTTCAGGCAAAGCCTGGATGGTTTCTATGCGACTGTAAGTTTCTTCAATGCGCCGGTAGATCGGCGCGTTGCCTTCGTATTTTTCGGGATTGATGATGGAGACTGAACGAACGCGGCCGATTTCAATTCCCGCGAGCCAGACCGGCGCGCCCGATTTCAGGCCGCCGACATCCGTGAGATATGTTACAACATGCACGGATTTTGAAAACCAGTTGAGTCCCCAGCTTTGCTGAAGAATCAGCCCCAGAATCAGAGCCATCGCGGCGACAATGAATATTCCAAGTTTAAATTCGGCCAGGCGAACCTGCTTTTTCTGTGGCATTGGTTTTCCTCCCCCGACAGTTTTTCCTGGGAGCGCGGGCATCCTGCCCGTGCTCCCAGGGGGTTTGCAATTACATCTAATATCTGCTTACGAACTTCTTGACATACGGAATTTCCGATTTCATCAGTTCCCGATAATCGCCTTCAAAACAGATTACGCCGCCCTGCAGCATAATATATTTGTTATGCGCCAGACGGGCGGGATCCGTGACCGGCATAAATCGTACGCTTCCGTCTTCTTCCTCGACAGCGTATTCGTTTGCCATGATTGACGCGGCGTGCAGATCGTGTGTGACAAAAATGCTTGTTACATCCTCGAGATCTCGCAGGCGTATCATAAGATCCATAATCGTCCGTGTCGTTACGGGATCCAGTCCCGCCGTAGGCTCATCGTAAAGCACCACGCGCGGCGATCCAAGGAGCGCGCGGGCAAGTCCGGCTCTGCGCTTCATTCCGCCTGAAAGCTGCGCGGGCATTTTGTCAATTGCGTCTTGCAGGCCGACAAAACTGAGTTCGCGGCTCACCGCTTCTTCTATCAGGCTTTCGCTTATTTTGCCGTCCTCGTAAAGGCGGTAGCCGACGTTTTCACGCACGCTTAGCGAATCAAAGAGCGCGCCTTCCTGAAAAACCATGCCTATGCCGCGCCGCACGTCAACCAGGTCGCTCTCACTCAGATTTGTTATATCCTGCCCGTCAATTATTATTTCACCCTCTTCAGGGCGAATCAGCCCGAGAATCAGTTTCAGAATAGTCGATTTTCCGGAACCGCTGGCCCCCATTATTATTTTGGTTTCGCCATGGTCTACGCAGAAGCTGACGCCGTCCAGGATTACTTCGTCGCCGAATGATTTATGTACGCCGCGAAATTCAATCATCTTTAATCAATCAAAAAAAAATTCTACCAATCCAAAATCCACAATCATCAATCCAAAATCAATTAATCATTGGCGCCAGATAAAGGAGTAAATTGTTCAGGAAAAAATCGGCCACGATAACGATGATGGAAGAGCTGACAACCGCGTGTGTCGTGGATTTCCCCACGCCTTCCGTTCCTCCCTCGGTACGAAGGCCCGCGTAACATCCCGTCATTGCTATGATAAAGCCAAAAACCACAGGCTTAACCAGCGTTCCCAATACGTCTGAACGCTGAAGCGTGTTTATAGCGTCAGCCCAGAATTGACTTGAGCTTATCAGCAGTTTAGTGTGCGCAATAAGCCAACCCCCAATCATTCCGACAGCGTTGCAGACCAGTGTCAGAATCGGCAGCATAATAATCATTGCTACAAGGCGCGGAGTGACAAGCCGTCGGATAGGGTCGGTGCCGAGCGCGCGCATGGCGCTGATTTGCTCCGAAACGACCATTGAACCGAGTTCGGAGGCGATACCCGCGCCGATTCTTCCAGACAGCATGAGCGCCGAGAGTACAGGCCCCAGTTCACGGATAAGCGTCAGCGCTACGAGCTGCCCTGTCATGCTGACGGCGCCGTATCGCCGCAACGCCCCTTCGGACTGAATTGCCAGTACGGCGCCTGTGAAAAATCCTGTCAGGGTGACTATGATGATCGAACCGACGCCGATGCGATCCATCTGCAGGATGATTTCCTTAAAATAAACCGGCCGCGTGAAAATGCCGGCAATCGCCCGGCCGCTTAGTTTCGCGTAAGCCTCGATTTCCGACAACGCCCGTAGAACAAAAAGCCATGGCGCGCTAAGAACGCGCCCAATAAGGTTTTTCATAATTACCTTTTCGGAAGCGTTGCCAGAAATTTTTCTATTTCCGTACGATAACCTGTCTTTATCTTTTCGATGCGATCTTCCGGCCATGACGGATCCCATCCCAGTCCGATATCTTCCTTTGAGATAATGACGGAAAAATCAACCGACGGCGGACGTTTCGAAATGATCGTCGTAATGTTGCAAATGCGCTGTACGCTGTCGCAATCCGCGCAGTTTTCAGTCGCCGCGCATGGCGTTTTCATGCCGAGACATTTTGAGTGATAGGGCGCGATAACCTTATGCACACGTTCCAGAGCCTCCGGAACGTCGCGGACGATTTTATTCGCGCCAATCAGCAGAATTACCCGCCCGACGCCGTAGATCATGCCGGTGACGCGGTTGCCCATGCCGTCGAGATTGACGAATTTTCCGTCCAGAGTGACAGCGTTGCTGCTGACGAGCAATACGTCTTTACGTGTCGCGCCTGTTTCCGTAAGTTCCGCGCCGGGCGCCGAGAATTTGTTTCCGCGTTCCCGTAGACGATCGAGGATGCCGATCTGCATGACGGAAGCGGAACCGGCGCCTTCAATTGAGGCGTCCGGCGGTATCCATTCGAGAAGAAGCGGAATTGCGTTCTCCGCCTTTTCCACGCACATGACCGGGTTGTAACGATTGCGCTTGAGCGCCGCGATTACCGTATCTATTTCCTGTTGTGTCGCCATCTTTTTCCTGTCTGTATTAGGGGGCGCGATAAATCGCGCCCCTGCATGTTAATTTCCGGAAAGGATTTTCACCGCCTCTTTAAGCTCCTTGATTATGTCGATTTTCTGCGGACATTTTTCCATGCAATCGCCGCATTCTATACACTTTTCGCCGCGCTGGCTTTCATCCATAAGGTTTTTATAGAAAAACGGGCTGAATTCCTTGTCGTCGAACAGGAATGTTTCGTTGTACAACTGAAAATTCGAAGGAATATCAACGCCGTTTGGACAGGGCATGCAGTATGCGCACGAGGTGCAGTCTATCTTGAGTTTTGAACGATATATGTCACGCGCGCGATCGAACAGCGCCAGTTCTTCCGCAGTCAGAGAATTCGGTTCGGCGTCCCTGATCATGTCGATGTTTTCCTTGATCTGGTCGAACGAACTTGAACCGGTTAACACAACGTCCGGTTCCGTATGATTCCATACCCAGCGCATTCCCCATTCCGCGGGAGTGCGTTTGACGGGAGCGCCGGCCCAGATTTTCTGCACTTCATCGGGGATTCGGTTCACGAGCTTTCCGCCGCGCAAGGCTTCCATAATAATAATGCCGATATCGCGCCCGGCCGCGTAACGCATTCCTTCGCGCCCGGCCTGGTAATCCTGATCGTAGAAATTGTACTGGATTTGCGTTACGTCCCAATCGTAAGAATCTATGATCTGTTTGAAAACCTTGATTTCATCATGGAAAGAAAAGCCGGCGACGCGTATCCGCCCGTCCGTTTTTAGCTTGTCGAGGTATTCCAGCACGCCCAGGCTTTTCATCTTTTCCCAGTGGATGTTGTTGATGCCGTGAACAAGATAGACGTCCAGATAATCAGTCTGCAGCTTGCCGAGCTGTTCCTGAAAGATACGCTCGAAATCTTCGGTCTTCTGGATGTTCCATACCGGAAGTTTGCTGGCAATCAACACCTTTGTCCGCACGGGATGCAGGGCTTTTCCGATGTATGTTTCGCTCTTGCCGCCGTGATAGCCGTAGGCGGTATCAAAATAGTTGACGCCTTTATCCAGCGCGTACCCGATCATTTTGTCCGCCCGGGCTTCGTCAATTGGAATTTTGGGATCGAATCCGGCAAGGCCGCCGGGATCGCCCACCATAGGGAGGCGCATAGCGCCGAATCCCAGAATCGAGGCTTCCAGATTTGTTTTTCCAAGTTTTCGGTAACGCATAATTTATACCTTTCTAATTTCAGTGCCTTACTTTTTAATTTCTTTCTGATATCCGGCGATTTTTCCCTTTTGCTCCGCAGTCATTACTTCGAGTTCCTCTTCGCTTGGGGCGGGGTATGCTGAATTTAAAACAAGCAGGAGGCGCGCGGCGTCCGCTTTGCTTTCCGCATCGCCGCCGCTTTGCGCAATTTCGAACCAGACGTAGGATTCCAGCGTATCATCAACGACGCCGATCCCTTTTTCATAGGCGTATCCGACGCAGCGCTGCGCTTTGGCGTTTCCAAGGTAAGCCAGTGCCACGCAGAGCTGGAAATCAGAACGCGGCGTTTTGCTGCCGGAAGACATAATGCCTTTCAGCGCGGCGTCCGCTCGTTCATTTTGCTGAGCGGCCGGTATATTTGACGCCTGATTCATCCAGGCGATGATGTCGCTTTTATCCGGACGATAGATGTCCTTTTCGGATGCGGCCGGGACCTGGGCAGTCGCAGTGAAAGCGAAGACTGAGAAGATGAAAGTTACGGTAAAAAGCAAACGTTCAAACATGAATCCTCCGTGTTGGTAATTAATACAACCTACATATCGTATTACGTCCGCTTTTTTACGGCAACAGGGATTTTTTGAGGGCGCGATATAAAAGTTCAAGTTCTGGGAGTGCCTGATATGGGAGCGCAGTCCCTGGGAGCGCATGCGTCCTCGCCAGTCGTGTAATAAAATACCCGGGCGAAGTCCGCTTCATATTTGTATTACCCCAGTGATGGTTCACGGTAAGCCGCCGCAAGGCAGTTCCCATGGCAGGGGAACGCGGCTATCGCCATATTATTTAAAGGGAGTTACTCAGCGGGCGAGTTTTTGCAACGATGAAGAAGGAATTAACCCGGATATTTCACAGGACGAAAGGAATATACGCAGATGAAATTTGCTATAATGTCGATGTATTTTTAAGAAGAAGGAGGTAGACATACTGGAGAAGCAGGAGCGTCTTGACGTAAACTGCGTAACAGACGACGGCGAACAGATAGATCTTGAGATGCAGGCGTCGCCGATAGAGGAGAAGGGAGACGGTCGTCGCAATCACGC
>Ga0082212_10004620_pt1 | contig 19005 bp, 16 predicted proteins | sample TergutNt197P3_FD_71548 | JGI IMG/M metagenome (GOLD analysis project Ga0082212, IMG submission 71548) | Neocapritermes taracua P3 segment gut microbial communities from Petit-Saut dam, French Guiana - Nt197 P3 | ecosystem: Host-associated > Arthropoda: Insects > Digestive system > Gut ... | reverse complement strand
TTAGGCTGTTTTTCATTTGTCAAGTGGTTTCGGGGAATTCGTTTGTTAAGTTTGTGTTACAGGCTGTTTTTTCTTAACCTGTTGACATTGGTTGGTAGTTTGTAGTTGGGAGTTTGTAGTTGGTGGTGGGTAGTTGGTAGTTTGTAGTTGCTAGTTGGTAGTTGCTAGTGGCTAGTGGGTAGTTTGTAGTTGGGAGTTGGTGGGGGGAGCTGGTAGTGGGTAGTTTGTAGTTGGTAGTTGGTAGTTTGTAGTTGGTAGTTGGTAGTTGGGAGTTGGTGGGGGGAGCTGGTAGTTGGTAGTTTGTAGTTGGTAGTTGGTAGTTGGGAGTTGGTGGGAGTTTGTAGAGGGGGAGGGGAGTGAAATGAAAATGTAAAATGTATGTGGAAAATTGACCGAAATATCAAAATATCTTGCACAGATAATGAAGATGTGGTAAAATAACCCATGATCTCTACTTATTTGATGAAGTCCATATTAACATTTGACGATTATTATCGTTATTTATCAAAAATGCAGAAAACAAGGAGGAAAAGAAAATGCGGAAGAGAATTTTAAGCGCATTGCTTGCGTTCATTGTCGTGTTCCCGACAGGGGCCTTTACTGCCGCCCCGGTATTCGCGGTGGATGAGGACATCAACAACATGAACGCTTTTGATGCGCTGGGCATCGACACGGAAATCATGCCCGAGGGCTACGACCCGTACACCACAGACAACCCTTACGGGAAGGACAACGTGGCGGTAAAAACGGTGTACGAGCTTTTCACCAGAGAAGACAAGCCGGTGGCGTACCAGTACGAATACGTACCATTAATTACGCCGCCTGCGATCGTCATGGGAACAGGGCGAAAGCACACGACAGAGAACAAGCTGTATGGGCATGGGCAGGTCTTGCTGAGGCCACTGGGTGAATTTTTCGGCAGTGTCACCACCAAAACAAATGAGCTTCCAGCTTTACCGGAGGTGCTCGGCATGACGCCGAATGAATGGCGCGAATACCTGCCCTTTGCGGCAACAGCGTCAGCAGAAGGCAATTTCGACGGCAGCGGCAAGAAGAGCAGCGTCGTTACAGTGGGCATTGCGAAAGAGCCGATTACAAGCTTAATCATGCCGGCTGCGTCATGGGGTTTTGCGAATTCCCTAACGGGCGGGTTGTTCCTCTACTTCACAGATCCGGTGAGTGGAGCGGTGAGTTCCAGGCTGGAGCTTATGGCACCGGGCCAAACCATAGGCAACGGCGAGGGCAACCTCGACGACCTCCCGTACCTGATGCAAAACTACCTCAAAATAACGGCGGGCGATTTCGACGGCGACGGCATTGACGAAGTGGCGGTCTACATACCGGAGAAAGGTGGCACTAGAGGCGGCTCCCGCGTGGAAGTGTACAAACTCCAAAAAGCGGTCAGCGACACCGACGACGTTTACTTGGATACGGCAAAATGGCAGCTGGCGTGGACCCATCCGCTAAGGGAGGTGACGTACGTTTCAAACATGGTCTCGCTGCTGTCCGGCGACTTCACACGAGACGGGGTGGACGATCTAGCTGTAACATGGGGCTACTTCTTCGGAAACGACTTGAACAGGAACGAGTCCAGCCAGGCATGGGTGCTCTTTGGCCATAAGAACAACATGCTCCAAAAGGGTGTGCAGCTGCCTCTCGAGGCAAGGGACGATTCTGGTGCTTTGACTACGGTGGCAAGGGCCGCCTTCGCTTACGGCGACGTGAACGGCGACAATGTGGACAATCTTGTCATGGGAGGCCAGCTCGCTTCTGACGTCAGCAGGCGTGATTTGAACACCCGGTACGTCGGCATATACGATTTCGACGGCGAGGGCTTCAGGCTGATCGACAGCAAAAACGTGGACGTGCTTGAGAAAGACGACAACGGCAGCCTGATCCACAAAAACGTGAGCACTTTCTTCAGCAGCCCGGGCTGTGTGGCAAATGTCTGCACAATAAGGCCCGAGGGCATGGAAGACGACTTGTGCATTTATTTGGACAGCATACTGATTGCCTACGGCCGCGAGGGCCTGAGCATAAAGACCGTGATGGACGAAAACAGGATGAGCATGATTGGCGGCGGCCAGCTTACGCCCTATTACGTCGAGTACGGGGCAAAGGCGGCGGATTTTACAGGAAGCGGCAAGGAGACACTGAACGTGATGCAGTACATCCTACCCGAGGACAACAGCTTTGACGATCCCTTCAAATGGTACATGTGGTACTATTTCTGGCTGAGTCTGCTCTACACGTCTCCGTATCAAGGGAACCACTACCATCGCACCATGGGCGACGTGGCAAGGGTGGACATGGTAGATTCCAGCTTTTCGTTCTGTACGCCTGACACGGACCTTGATTCGGCTGTCCTGGAGTACACCGGCGAGCACTATGTAATGTACTCCGACCCCAAGGTGCTGGCAGTGCTGGCTTCCCCTCCGTACTTCTCAGACCTTGACAACGACGAGCTTGGAGGCAATTACATGGGTTCGTCCACTTCGTATTCGTCCTCCAAGGGCACCGGCACCGGAACCAGCCATACGGACACCTTTAATTTGGGCGGCTTTATTTCAATTGAGACGGAGTTCTCGATCTTTGGCATCGGGGCGAAATTTCAGACAGAGCTGGCCTACACCCATGGCTGGACCTGGGAAACCAGCAAAACGTCAACATTGGAGCAGACCATCACATACAGCACCTTGGCGGGCCAGGACACAGTGGTTCTGTACTCCATCCCCATGGAAGTGTACGTCTACCAGTCCACGGTGCCTCTTATTGGCGACGACGGCCTGCCCGTCCTTGACGGCAGCGGCAACATGACCTACGACACGCAAAAGATGGCGGTGAACCTGCCTCATGACGCATGTATAGTTACGATGGCGCTTGACGCGTACGAGGACATCGCAAAAGACTACCCAGTGCTGCCGCAGGTGTCCGGCACGATTTTTAAGCACACGATAGGCGAACCTTGGACGTACCCTGCGGGCAGCGGCGGCTACAAGGAACCCATAGTGTACGATGGGGACTGGAGCCGCGTGGGATTTGGCCTTGGTTCGCAGACCCAAGAGCTGGCCATGACCGAAGAGAACACCAAGGGAATGACTCATACAAACACGGTTGACTTCAAGATTGGCGCCGGGCCGAAGTTCGGCAACACGTCCATTGTGGTGGGGGTCATACTGGGGTATGAAGGCACTTCCGGAAAGGTTACCATCAACACCGTCGGCAAGAGCTTTTCCGGGGAGATCTGCGACATGCCCAGGGCAGCCGAGGAATACGGCTATGGCATGTCTTGGAAAATATTCAGCTATACCTTCAACAAAGGCGCCAGCATGGAGTTCCCGGTGGTCAACTACCTGGTGCACGACGTGACCGCGCCACCCATACTCCCGCCTGACTTCAAACAAAACATCGAGTTGACCACGGATAGCCAGATAGCACTTGAGTGGAGCTACAAAGGCGCCGCTGCAGGCTTCCAGCTTTACCGCTACTATTCGTTCCCGGACGGCACCGGGAGCTACGAGCTGGCTTTTGTCAGGGCGAGCGACGTCCTCTATGCCGAAGACGGTATAAGGTACTACCGTTTCATCGACGAAAACCTGAACCCGTATTCGGAGTACTTCTACCAAATCCAAACAATAGGTACGGTTCAGCCAAACACCAGCATCAAGAGCCCGGTTCTTTCGGCAATGACCAAGAGCGAGCGCGGCTACCCTCAGCTTAGGATTGACATCGACCCGCCTGTACCAGACCCGGACTACCCGCTGGACATGCTTGTGTACCCTGACGGGCGCTACACGATAACGGCAGTGGTCGAAAACCCATGGGACTACAAGGACGGAAACAACATAAACTACCAGTGGCAGAAACTGGTTGACGGCGCTTGGACCGATGCGGAACGCAGCACAGCCAAGAACCCCGACGTGCTCGTTTTCCAGAACGCAGGCACTGGCGACAAGGGCGAATACCGCTGCCGGGTCAACGTCATATATTACGATTCGGTGGCGGCGCAAGAATACTACATATCAGCCTATTCGGAGTCGGTGACAGTGGACTATTCAAAGCGCTCTGCGGAAATGAGCCTTGCCGTGTCTGACAAGGCAGGCAGCATCCAGTCCCCGATGATAATCGCAACCGTTGCGAGCACCCATCCAGGCCACAACGTGGTGCCGGCAGGCCTTGTCTACTTTGAAATAATCGGGGCGGACCTTGTGAAGCATTACGTAGCAGGCAGGCTTGACACAGAAGGTAAGGCTACGGTGAGCCTTGACTACGACCTGCCGGCGGGCGTGTACGAAATTACTGCCGACTACGAGGGCAATAGGGTTTTCAAAGCGGTTTCGGCAAAGGCCTACTACCTTTCCGGCGCGAGCGACGGCTACGCCCTGAGCTTGAACGAGCAATACGTCTATGGCGACGGCATCAACCCAATGGTTAAAAACATCAGCAAGGACAACGGGGTAGTTGTTGAAACGCCTTATGCGGGGGCGGTTGACTACAAAGTCACGAGCCTTGACATGGGTGCTGATTTTACAGGCGCGTTCGTTATAGGCGGTGAGGTGTTCGCAGCAAAAGCCGGGACATACGTTATGGAGGCTTATGAGGGAAACAACCAACTGGCTTACCGCAACTTCGCAGTGCTGCAAAAGCCGCTGACCCTTTACGCCGCAGAAGACCGCAAAGCGGCTGGTCAGGGAATAACGCACCCGTTGGCAGCAGAATACTTGCAGGATTTGGACAACGAGCTGGCTTTTGGCGATCAGGTTGCAAACCTAGGCCTCGCCATCATGGCGCGGGATACTGCCGGCAGAGAGGTGACGTTGAGCGAGAGTACGCCTCCCGGCGCATACACCATAGTGGGCATCCCTGATCCGAACCTCAGCAACCCGAACGAACCAAATTACTCGTACACTTTCGTTTCGGCGATCTATATACTGACCGGGACGACATACAAGCTGGAAGGCGTGGCAAAGCAGCTTGAAGGGCTCAACGTTGGCTACATCGAGCTTCTCGTGCCGGAAGGAAACGACAACACCGGTTGGACCACCGGCTACCCAAGCGGATCGCAGCTGCTGTTTTTGGCCACTCCCAACCCTGGTTACGAAGTGAAAGGCTGGGAAATCTTGTGGAAAGGCTCAGGAGGCGCAAGCGATCAAACGGAGACCAGACCGGCTTCAAGTACCACAGGTTTCCAGATGTCAGCAAACGACACGACGGTTACGGTGGAATTCAGAGTGAAGCAGAGTACGCTTTCTTATCAGGCCAATCCGCCAGAGGGCGGCGCAGTGACATGCGTGGGCGAGGACGTCAAACTTGAAAACGGAGCCATAGTGATGACAGGTGCGGAATACGTTTTTAAGGCAATTCCAAAGGACGGTTACCATTTCACCGGCTGGGAAATCCATGAGCTGAACAGGTCGCCTGTCTTCATCACCAATCTGCAGAGCGCTTATGACAGCGAAGACGGCCTTGCGGTCTACAATTTCAAAATGGGCAACGCCTCGACTAGGCTGTATGCCAACTTCGAGCGCGACAGCTACGTAATCACGCTTGACGGCAACATCGAGGCTGTGTATTACTATGACGACGACGACGACGTGACAACACCAGACGTGGAGATGGTCGTGGGTTCAGACACCGCAATACCAGGCGATACAGAGGTGACGGTAAGGTCTATGACAGGGTTTTTGATAGACGCAGACGCCATATGGTACAGGGACGGCTTGCCTGTGGATCCGGCAGACGACCTTTGCTTGGCTGCAGACAACAAGAGCTACACTTTCACTATTGTAGCAGACACCAGTTTTGCAGTCGAGGCAGAAAACCAGAAATACAGCATAGAGCTTTCTGTCACAGAGCCTGATCCGGGCGCAAACAGCGTCACGGTAATTGTTAACGGAGAGGAAACAGACGTGCTGGAAGATTTGGACGGAGGCAGCAGCGTCATCCTCACAGCCTACCCGGCTTACGGCTATCTTTTCGACAGCTGGATTGTAACTGCAAACGGGGCGCCCCAGGCGTCGGTGACCGATCCTGACCTGTACATAGCTGCACTGGGCACCGACCTTGAAATAGAGGCGGTGTTCATCGACAATGACGCCTACGAGATAGCTGTGACGTTGTCCAACCCGAGAAAAACTGCCATCAGCTACAGCCTCAACGAAGGCCCGGAAAGCTATTTGTCCGGCGATGAGGACGAGGTTGTCGGGATACCGGTGTTTGCAGGCGACAAGCTCGAAGTGTTTGTCAGCACAGACGAGAACTACATGGTGAACAGCTGGTGGGTCGACGGCATCCAGATAAGAGACGTTCCGGCGGCGTTTGCCACCCAGTGGATGTTTGAGGACATCGACTCTGACCACAGCGTATGCCCCGTGGTCGTCCCCAAAACCTACTATACAGTGACATACGGCGTGGGCGGCGGCAACGGCACCATAGCAAGCGCAACCAAGAACGGGAAAAGCTTCGACTCAGGCAGCGATTATGTTGGCGGCAACGACTGGCTCGTCTTCACTGCGGTGCCGGGGCAGGGCAAGATGGTTGAAAAATGGGAGGTCAACGACGAAACAGTGCTGAACAAGGACAACGAACCGCTCATAGGAAACAGGTACGCTGTCAACGCTTTCGGCAATATGGACGTGCTGGTTTACTTCACGGATTTGGTGACGTGGAACATCACGGAAGGCAGCCATGAGAATGCTGCGGTGACTTGGCAGGCATCGCCCCATTACGCCGGAATCAGCAACGTTGACGAAGTGCTTGACGGCGCAAAGGTCGTGTTTACCATTGAGCCGGACGAGGACTGCAGGCTGGTGTCGGTAGAAGTCAACGGGGAGCTGCTGGATAAGGGCGGCGACGGCGTTAAGGTGCTAAGCGATGGCAATTGGACATACACGGTGAACGCTATACACGAAGACATAGAAATTGCGGTTTTCGGGGTGCAGCTTTACCAGATAACCGCTACGTCCGACGGAAACGGCACCGTAATAGCGTCGGTAGACAAAGCGGCAGCCGACGACATTGTTACACTGCTGATCACCCCGTCGCCGAACTACAGGCAGGGCACGTTGAGGGTGACATATGACGACGGCAATGGAGTAGCCCAAAACGTGGCTGTCACAAACAACGCCTTTGTAATGCCTGCGGCTGACGTCACGGTCAACTGCTCCTTTACCTACTCCGGCAATAACAATAACAATGGCGGCAGTGGCGGCAACAGCCAAGGAGGCGGAGGCGGTGGAAACAGCCAAGGCATTGACGAGCCTAAGACGCCTTTGGCAGACACGGTCACCTTCGCCGCGTTTATAAAGGGCTTTGAGGACAACACCTTCCGTGGCGACGAGCCGATAACCAGGGAACAGTTCGTTGCAATACTCTTCCGCCTGAATGTTAAGCAGCCAGCCCCCGCTTACGTGGGGAGCCCGTCGTTCAACGACGTGGAAGCAGACAGGTGGTCTTTCGACGCCATCGAATGGGCGAAGGGGGCAGACATTGCCGGTGCAGACGAAAACGGCGATTTCCGCCCGGCAGACCCGCTTACCCGCGCCGAGATGGCAGTTATGTTCGTGAGGGTTGAGAAATTGACCGAAATGGCAGAGAACATCTTCAGCGACATCGACGGACACCCAGCGGAAGACGACATCCTCAAGGCTGTTGAGGTAAAAATCTTCAACGGTTACCCGGACGGGACATTTAGGCCTGAAGGGAGCACTACGAGGAGCGAAGCGGTGGCGGCGCTGATCCGCTACTTGATGGGCGGGGAGCCGGCAGACAGCACGTGGCAGAGCATAACGCTCACGTTTACGGACGTCGCCCGGACCGACTGGGCTTACAAGTACATAGCCCTTGCAGTGACAGGGTTTTCGGGGATTCCAAGAAGATAGGCGGAGCATATAAAGCATTTTAACAGAAATTGATGATGAAAGGCGGGTTCGAAAGAGCCCGCTTTTTGCATGAAGATGTTGAATATGTTGAGTTAAACCTCTTGACAAAGTATCTACTTTTATATATATTATCAATGAGGTGATTAACATTGGAAACAGCGAAACTATTTGTAAATGGCGGCAGCCAAGCGGTTCGTCTGCCAAAATCATGCCGTTTTCCGTACGATGAGGTTGCCGTCAAAAAGGTCGGCGAAATCGTTATGCTTTATCCAATAGATAAAGCTCTTGATAATTTTATGCAATGCGAGCCACTGACTGACGATGTGTACGGATCAATCCTTGAGGCAAGACGGGAGGATGCTGCAAGCTGTGCGGAAGAAAGGGAGCCATTATTGTGAGAGTGATGCTTGACACCAACACTTGTATATTTGCGATAAACAAAAACGCCAACGTCCTCGCCCGCTTCCTTGCTGAGTATTCTTCCGGGCTTTCTATTTCGGCTATAACCGAAGCCGAATTATGGTTTGGCATTGAAAACAGCATAGCTCCGGAAAAGAACGCGGAAACGTTGCGTTCTTTTCTTGCGACAGTGGAAATCTTCCCATTTGACACACGGGCTGCCGCTGAGTATGGACGTGTACGGCTGAAATTGAAACGTGCAGGAACACCGATAGGCGACCGCGACACTTTTATTGCTTCTCACGCTAAGTCCCTGGGCGTTACCCTTGTCACGAACAATACACGGGAATTCCAACGTGTGGAAGGGTTGTCTTTTGAGGATTGGTTGGCATGAAAACACTTAAAACATTGAGCGTACTATTGTTGATACTGACGTTTGCTTCCTGCGGCCAGCCGAAGCCGGATCAGCAGGACGGCGACATCCGGGCTGATTCGGATCAGCCGGTTTTTTACTTGTCTGAACTGCCCCAGCTTGCGCCATTTGAAATCCCACCCGAAATCACAAGCAGGTACAGCGAGGAAGCCTTTGTGGACAAACTCGTGCCGGCAGACGACTACGGGAAGCTCTATCCCTACGAAGGGAAGCGGATAGTGTCGGAGGGCATGTTTTGGGAATCAAGCCTTTATGGCCTTGTTGACGCGAAGGGACGGATCGTGGTTGACCCGGTCTATGAAAGCGCGTATTACTTGGACCCCGGTTCGGAGTACCTGTACCTCGTCAATCCTGTGGAAATGGGAGACGAGCCGGCAGAGGATTCTATTGGGGAAGAACTCAGCTCAAGAGGGATTGTGATCGCAAACTCTCATGGAGGCTGGGTGACCGACGGGCTTCTTGGAAACTGGGCGAACTATTCGGAGGAACGGATAATTGTCAGTGGCGGCGCTGCAATCGATGGGGAATTCAGGCAGAATTTTAAAGTATACGACCTTTCCGGAAACCTCGTATTTGAAGGAGATGGTTATTTCAACGGTTTTTCAGAAGGGCTGGGGGCAGTGACTGTTTATGAACGTGAACTTGGCGGTGGCCAGAGTGAAAGGTCATGGATGCAGTACATTGATAGGAACGGCAACGTGGTTATTCCAGGACCGTTTTACGAGGCTGGAGCATTCAATGGCGGCGAAGCACTGGTAGCAGTCGGGGAGGAATGGGAAACTGCCCGCTACGGTGTTATAAACACGAAGGGGGAGTTTAAAGAGCCGCCGACAATGAGCTGGAACGATCAGAAGGACTATTATTCCCAAGGGGAGTACCGCTGCGTTTACAGGGACAAAGGGCTTCAAGGCATCAATGACAGCGATGGCAACGTTGTTTTGCCTGCTGAGTACGACTGGATCGCAATCGATCAAGAGAGTTCGATGGCAATAGCCGGATGCTACGAGGACAGTTGCTATTACGTCGTAAGCTTGCCAAGCGGGGAGAAGGAGATAATCGACGGGAACGTAACGGGTGCCTATTTCTCCGGGGGCGGATGGCGCACAGTTGAATATGCAATAGCTGAGGACGGCAAGAAAGTAATGGCGTTGACAAAGGGCGACAAGGAACGCAAGTTTGACTATTCCGAATATTCGTGGCTGCAATGCAATTTTATAAAGGGCAGTGTTTTCGCATTGAGCTATTGGAATTGGGCAGAAGAAGATTCTCCGCTGCGAAACAGCAGCAGGACTGACATATTCGACGCAGACACGGGGAAGACAACGAAAAGCTTTCCAAGGTTGACTTTCAGCCATGTCGCCCATGGTGGACTCTGCGTGATGCAGAGGCAGGGAAGCAACCAGCTTTTGGTTTTTAACGAGGATTTTGAGCCGTTTTTCCCAGACGGGGCTTTTGAGCCGGGTGGGCTGACTAGGTTTTCGCACTTAGCAGGCGATGTTTACCAAGTACGCACGGCTTTTTCCAGTGGGCTGATAAGGGAAAACGGCGAATGGCTTATCCGTGTCAATATGAGTAGTATAGATTAACGAACATGAAAGGAGAGCAGGGAATGACAGGAAGAAGATTGGGAGCAATTGCGGTGGCCGTTTTGATTTGCACGGGACTCGGTGCTTGTGCGGACAGAGCGCAGCCTGAGTACATCGGCAATTTCGAATTCACTCCGGAAAATTATCCGAGGATGGGAGGATCTTTGGCTGCGCTTCCGCTGGGGGAAGCAGTGACTGCTGCTGCGCTTGGCATTGACCGGGGGCAGACAGGGGATTTCATTCTTTTTGAAGGCTCTACCACGAGAAACTACATGGCGTTGGTTAGCAACAGCTTCGACATGCTTCTTGCATACGAGCCGTCAGAAGAGGCTGTGCAATACGCAAGGGAGCAGGGATTTGAATGGGAGATGGCGCCCATTGGCAGGGATGCCCTGGTTTTCATCACAAACAAGTCAAACCCGGTGCAGGGATTGACAGACGAACAGATACGGGGGATTTACAAGGGCGAGATCACGAACTGGAGCGAAGTAGGCGGAGACGACGCAGCCATCATTCCATACCAGAGGAACAATGACAGCGGCAGCCAGACCCTGTTCGACAAGCTGATCAACTTGGGGGACGATTTGATGAAGCCGCCGCCTGCGTATGTTGTTGGCAGCATGATAGGGCTTTTGGAAGTGGTGGCAGAGTACGACAATTCTGCGGACGCCCTCGGTTACACCGTGTATTATTACCTTGCGAACATGGAAAAGGAAAAGCTGGAACGCTCGAAGATACTGGCCGTTGACGGTGTGGAATGCAGCAACGGCACGATACGTTCGGGGAAATACCCATACGTCAACGACTTTTATGCAGTGATACCCAAAAGCCTGCCGGAAGATGCGCCAGCCCGAGTGCTCTACAACTGGATTCGCTCTGCTCAGGGCAAAGAGCTGATTGAAAGTGAGAACTACGTGGTGCCGTGAGGGCACACACCGTCAATCTATGCCCTGCTGTTTTACTAACTTCCACTCGCCGGCTTTAGTGTCGCAAACTATAATAAAAGCCACGTCCCGCCTCGCATCGCCGTTGACGTCGTCAAAGTCGATTGAGCCGGTTATGCCTTCGTACTGAACGCTGCTTAAAGCGGCCATCAAACCAGCCGGGTCTGTTGTGCCTGCTTTTCGAAAAGCCTCAAGAGCCACGTTGTAGGCGTCGTAGCCCATGGCCGACACGGCTGCGATTTTGTCGTCGCCTCCGTTGTTCATTCGGGCGACAGGGTCGCTGTTTATCCATGACTTGACTCCGCTGTCAAAGACGGTGTCGCCGCCTTCATGGTAGAACGTCGTCGCGTAAATCCTCAAATCAGTGTCTCTTGCAGCGTTGAGGATAACGTTGGAATCCCAAGTATCGCCAGCAAGCAGCGGTATTTCGAGATCCTGCGCAGCAGCTTGGTTGATGACAAGCGCGGCAACCTCAGTTGAAACTGGCGAGAAGAGCACATCTGAGCCAAATGACTTGGCGTTTGCAACATATGCGCTGAAATCCGAAGTGCTGCTTGGGAATGCTTCGTAGCGGCAGTTTTCTTCCCCAAATGCTGCCATGAAGTAGCTGCACAAGCCGACAGAGTAGTCGTCCCCAAGCCTAGCGAGGCAATAGGCCTTTTTTGCGTTGAATTGATTTTTCGCAAACCTTGCCAGAACAGGCCCTTGGAAGGAATCTAGGTAGCAGATGCGGAAATAGTGGCTGTTGCCCTCTGTCACTTGCGGGTTTGTGCAGGAAACGCCGATGACCGGGATGCCTGCTTCGCCGAACTCATCGGAAGCGGCGATGGACACGCTGGAGCCATAAGAGCCCAGTACAACGGAGCAGCCAGCTGACGCCAGTGCTTTTGCGGCTGACAGCGCGATGAAGGAATTGGACTGGTTGTCTGCGTATACGAGTTCAACCCGGTATGTGGTGCCAGCCACGTCTACAGTTGGTGTTTCACCGTTTGCGTATTGGATTCCAAGGACTTCCTGCCGCCCACCGGCACCGTTGTAGCCAGAAAACGGCTCGAATACACCAATCTTGACGACAGGCAAGCCGGATCGCACAACGACGGCCTTTGTTCCCGCGTCCCAGTCCACATCTGCGCCAAAGGCTTCGAGGACTATGCGGATGGGGAGGTAAGTGCGGCTGTCCTTGATCAGGGACGTTGTATCGTTCGTTATCTTGGTGCCGTTTTTGTAGATATAGTCAGTGCCTATTGGAACCTTGACGGTTACGCCGTCTTTTTCAGCGATTGCCGTCTTTGCAGCACTGTCCCAGTCAACAGCAGCTCCGAAGGCTTCAAGCACCTGCCTGAAAGGAACCTGTGTCCTGTTGTTTTCATCGATGAAGGGTTGCCCGGTCGCTTGGCTGAACTCTATCAAGTTCCCGTCAATGCTTACGCTGACGGTGTCTGCAGCACTGGTGAAGCCGATTGGCAGCAGCAACAGGCCAATAATGATGACTGTCGAGAGAATCCGATTTTTCATTTTTCATACCTCCGGGCAATTGGCTTGCTGAACTAATTAATCCTGTCTGGTTCGGGCAATTCTGCATCGCTGTCAATTGTGATGGTCTTAATAACGGGCTTGTTTTCATTTGCCACCGTCCCGTTTGGTCCGGAACTAGGCGTGCTTGCGATTTTGTCCACAACGTCCATGCCGCTGATGACCCTGCCAAATGCCGCGTATGCGCCGTCAAGGGAAGGGGTGTCGGCATGCATGATGAAAAACTGCGAGCCAGCCGAGTCGTAATTGTCCCCGCGCCGCGCCATGGACAATACGCCGCGCGTGTGCTTGAGGTTGTTGGAAAAGCCATTATCCAGAAATTCGCCCTTTATCGAATAGCCGGGGCCGCCGCTGCCAGTGCTGTCCGGATCGCCTCCCTGGATCATGAAGCCTTCAATAATGCGATGGAATGTCAGGCCGTCATAGTAGCCTGCCCGGGCCAAATACACGAAATTGCGCACCGATTGCGGCGCTAGGTCAGGGTAGAGTTCAAGAACGATCTTGCCTCCGTCTTCCATCGTGATTGTCGCTTGTATAGTGTTTGCGGTTCGCGAGGTTTGCACAACTACTGTCTTGCTTGCACCGTCCCAGTCCACGGCTGCGCCAAAGGCTTCAAGGACTATGCGGATAGGGAGGTAAGTGCGGCTGTCCTTGATCAGGGATGTTGTGTCGTTCGTTATCTTGACGCCGTTTTTTTCGATGTAGTCAGTGCCAATAGGCACTTTCACTATTATGCCGTCTTTTTCGGCGATTGCCGTCCTAGTGGCGTTGTCCCAGTCAACAGTTGCGCCGAAGGCTTCAAGAACTACCCTGAACGGAACCTGCGTCCTGCTGTTTTCATCGATGAAAGGATAGCCGGCTGTTTGGTTGAACACCACCTGCGCTCTGTCGATGCTTACGCTGACGGTGTCTGCGGCACTGGTGAAGCCGGTTGGCAGCAGCAACAGGCCGATTATGATGATTGAGAAGATTCGTTTTTTCATTTTTCATACCTCCAGGCAATTGAAATAATAACACGTGTAATACGTATAAATCAAGTATTTTTCAAAAATTCATCAAGTACAGGCGAAGGCTGAAACGGTTTAGTCAACCTTTTGCTGCTTGGTGAATTCCCACTCGCCGGTTTTCGTATTGCATTTTTTGATAAAAGCCGAGTTGCGGACCGCGTCGCCTTGGCTGTCAAAAGTGCCCGAACCCGTCACGCCGCTGTATTTCACGCTGCCGAGCACGGAAAGAACTTTTGCAGGGTCGGTGGAGCCCGCTTTTTTCAAAGCCTCCAGTGCTGTGTGATATGCGTCGTAGCCCATGGCTGACACAGTTGCGAACCAGTCGGTGCTGCCAACGAGTGTTTTTGCTGCAGCATTGCTGTTAATCCACGAATTAAATCCGCTGTCAAATGCGGGTGCGCCGCCTTTATGGTAGAATGCTGTAACGTAAACGTTGACATCCTTGCCTTTTGCTGCATCAAGGACAACATAAGAGTCCCAAGTGTCGCCGGCTAGAATGGGGATTTTCAGCTCTTGTGAGACAACCAGAGTAGCCGACATTTTCAGGGTGGAAAACTACAGGATAAAAAGTGTTCATTTATGCAATACCTCCTTAAGGATAATAACATTTTAACATATTGAATGTAGAAAACGCAAGAGGCGCAGGAAACATAAGAAATGACATACGAACTTTTCGTGATTCTTGTGTCATAATACATGGCTATGTTCTTATAGCTGTTGTTAAGCATTTAGCCTGCCTTTTACAGCAGTCAGCATGTTGGTTTTCCCGCACTTTGGGCATTTGACGCTGCATTTGCCGCCGAAGCTGTGGGCAGTGAACATGTAATTGAAAAAGCTGACCTGAAAGCTTACGCCGCATTCCGGGCAATCAAAGTGGTGGCTAGACGACTTTTTTGCGAGCCTGACTGCGTTAAAGGCAAAGACTGCCACCACAACGGCGATGACTATTACAAATGCTGGCATGAGATGAACCTCCTTTTTTTAACGTGGGTGCTGTCCGCGCACCGCTGCCGCGCTAAATTTCTTTGCGCGTGTAAACCAGGTTTGCGATTAATGCGGAAACCGCCAGCAGAACCAGCCCTGCCAATAGGCCGAAGGTCGGCAGCAAGTACACGTGAGCCGTGAAAAACTTTATGGCTGACCCAATGCCGCTCGTGAAATCCGTCCTTCGCGTAACAAACAAAAACAGCACCGCGATGACGTACATCGGCAGCATGGTAAAAACATACGCTTTCGTGAAACTGAACTTAAAAAATATCGGATAGGCGACGCCTACAGCGAAACAGAAATAAGCAAACGCGATTGCCAGCGTAGCCCAGTAAGGCAGCGCGTTCAGTCTTCCGCTCGTGACCATGGACATGATAAAGCCCAAAATGCCGCCTGTAGCGGCGTATGCCGCGCCGATGATCAGCGCGTACAGGTAACGGCCCAAAATCATTTCGGATTTTTTCAGCGGCAAAATGCCGTAGAGCTTGTCGCTGTGGCACTTTTCGTGGACGGAGAAAACCGACCCGCCGGATGTCACGGCAAACACCATGATGAACATCATCATGTATTCCGGCCCATGCGCCGCCAGCCCGATGACGACTCCGATGATTACAAGTAGCGAAGTCATCCGAAGCATTGACTTGCTGGCGTAAAAATCGAGCTTCGTTGCGTTTATGACCCTGTTCATGACACCTGCCCCCCTTTGCTGATGAAAACCAGGATTTCGTCAATGGACGGCAACTCGCCGGCAGAGCCTGCGCTGTTTCCCTTGACGCTGTGAAAATGCTCCAGCAAACCGTCTTTTGTGCCTGTGTAGAAAATCTTGCCGTGGTCGATCAGCGTGATGAAATCCGCGATGTGTTCCAAATCTGACGTTATGTGCGTGGAAAAAAACACGCTTTTTTCACCGTCTGCGACGTACTCGCGCAGAATTTCGAGCAGTTCGTTTCTCGCCACTGGGTCAAGGCCGCTGGTCGGTTCGTCCAGTATCAGCAGCTTCGCCTCGTGGGACATCGCCACAGCCAGCATCAGTTTCATTTTCATGCCTCGCGACAGTTCTTTTACCCGCTTGCCGGGCGGCAGTCCGAATTTGGAAAGATACTCGCCAAACAGCTTGCTGTTCCACCTGCTGTAAAACCCCTTGACGGCTTTTTCCACTTCGCGCAAACGCCAAGTGTCCACGAAGAAGATTTCGTCGAACACGGCAGCCAGCTCCTGTTTCACGGCCAGCTCGTCCTGCTGGTTGTCAAGGCCAAAGATATTAACCTCGCCGCTTTCCCTGATTGCCATGTTGAGGATGCACCGGATGGTGGTCGTCTTGCCCGCGCCGTTTTGGCCGACGAAGCCCATGACGCGCCCGGCGGGCAATGTGAAGGACACGGAGTCAAGCGTAAAATCGGTGTAGGATTTGCAGAGGCCCTGTACTTCTAATGCGTTGTTCATAGCTGTTACCCCCATTGGAAAAAATTATTTCGGCAATTTGCACATTAGCACTCGCTATTGGGTTTGTCAAGGCTTGACAAGAAAAAAAACAACATATCCGCGCAACGTGATGTGAAAAATGTTGTTGACACCATATACGACACCAGAATATAATATGTTTAGAGGTGAATCAGTTGAGTCAATGGGATAAACTAATAGATGAGATACTGAAATCGGATAAGAACTTAAGATTCGAAGATTTAGCGAAGGCTCTAACCAGAATAGGTTATACGCAGGGTCAGCCTAAAGGTGGCAGCAGTCATTATACATTTAGAAAAGATGGCAGAACGCCAATAACAATACCAAAAGCGGTACCGATAAATAAAGCTTATATTGAAATGGTTCGGGATGCCGTTATAGAATATGAAAGCGAGGTTGATTAAGCCATGAAGAAAGATTTGGCTCATTACATGAACCTGAATTACAGAATAGAAGTCATTGAGGACAAAGAGGAAGGAGGGTACGCTTTCTCCTGCCCTGATTTAAAAGGCTGTATCACTTGTGCCGATACTATTCAGCAAGGTTTTGAAATGATTGCAGATGCTAAAAAAAGTTGGTTTACGACTTGTTTGGCGGATAATATACCTATACCGGAACCTAGCAACATAAACGAGTATAGTGGGCAGTTTAAGCTCCGCATACCGAAATCGTTGCACAAGGCACTCGCAGAACGTTCACAGCAAGAAGGTATTTCAATGAATCAGTATTGCGTGTATTTATTGAGCAGTATGGTAAACGCAATTTAAGCGTGAATTTTTCTAATATCCCTACTAAAAGAGCGCAAAAAACATAATATTCTTCTCTGATGGCGCTTATGTGGAAAAAGACGCGACCGTGTTTGTCAAGGACAAGAACGAATACGATCCGCTGAAGCAGTACAACCGGGTAAAGCACACCATAATCGGAAGGTCTATCGGAAACGGGAAGATGTACCCCAATGGTAAAAAGCCAGTTGGGGTACAGCTCGGCAGGCACCCACTATACAGAAGGGATAAAGGCGAAGCTGACGCTCGCATTCATATCCGCAGTCATAAGAAACGAGCAGGTGAAAGCTTGCCGCGAAAGCGGGCTGCCGACAAACCGGATGGCCAACGAACTGAACCAAATCTGCATGCACATGAACGGAAAGGACGAATACTTCGTGTGCCACACGGAAAACCAGCGGCAGGTGCTGCTGATGAAAGCGTGCGGAGTGCTTCCAGGGTCCAAAAACAAGAAGACAATTGAAATGGAGGCTCAGGCAGCAGAACCAGCCCTGCCAATAAGCCGAAGGTCGGCAGCAAGTACACGTGAGCCGTGAAAAACTTTATGGCGAATACAACTTCATCTTTTCAAATTATAGCTGGTGTTGCGGTAATTGCCCACCTTAGTCACCAAGCCTTTCGCTATCAAATCATTCAATATTTCACGTACACGCCGTTGTGAAAGCCCTGTAATCTCAGACAACTGCGATGATGTAGCCGTGCCGTTATCAGAAAGGTAAGCCATAATCCATTGCTTTTTTCCGTTACCTTCAATCGGCGCTTTATCGGCGCTCTCCGCCGATTGACCGCCGATTGGATACCGATTGACCGCCGATTGGATGTTTTCCGCCGCAGTTTGCGAGCGCACAGCAAATCTTAGCAGCTTCTCGTAAATCATCTTTTGTTTTCCATTCTTTGAACTGATAAGATTCACCTTCTTTTGCATTTAGCAGTTCATTTATGGTTTCGCGGACTCTCATTCACGGTCACCTCTTCGGCATTATCTGTACAACATTTAATAATTTGTATATTATTGCATGTATTTGTAGAATATTCTACACTCTGCTGGAAGCTCTTGACAAGAACTTACGGAGGTGAGAATTAGCGGAGGCGAGTTGTTTTTCCTGAAACGTAATTTCCCGCGGTTACTCCGTCTTTTCTGCAGACCATCCTTCGAGCGGTAGGCGCTGCATTGCTCCGAAGATCTTGCTTTTCAGGTCGGGGTACTGCGCCTCGAGGGTTTTCAGCAGCGCCTTTATTTCTTCGCGCTTGCTTACACCGTTCATCGGGCACGGGTTGTGTACGACGGGGAGGCTGTGTTTTGCCGCAAGGCTGCTGATCATGCTCTCGCCGACGTAGAGGAGCGGGCGTATTTGCGTGACGTCCGCCCTGCTCAGATAAGTCACAGGTTGAAAGCAGTTAATCCTGCCTTCGTACAGCAGCGACATCAGGAAGGTCTCGACTGCATCGTCGAAATGATGCGCGAGGGCGATTTTCCGTATTCCGAGGCTGAGTATCAGATCGCTGAGCGCGCCGCGCCTCATTTTTGCGCAGAGTGCGCATGGATTTTTCTCGCGCCGCTCCACAAAGATCACCCGCGCCAAGTCGCGCTTTTCGACTGTGTACGGCGTCCCGAGGCTGTCGCACAATGCTTTGATCTGCGAAAAGTCCGTTCCCTCGAAACCCATATCGAGTGTGACCGCGTGGATATTGAATGGTTTTGGGTAATATTTGCGCAGGCCGGCAAGTGCGCAAAGCATAGCCAGGGAGTCTTTTCCGCCGGATACGCCCACGGCTATAGTCTCTCCGCTCTCTATCATATTGTAATCGTCCATGCACCTGCGGACAATGCCTTCCAGTTTCTGCATATGCTTCTTGTTCCTTTGAGGCGAAAAAATGTAATATTGACATTGAGCATGCGCGAGTAAATCGGCGAAAAACGGAGAATACGCAAGGTCGGGGTGTGCAATGCTGCAAAATTCAAAAACAGTTGTTGACACATGCATCCGCG